>Ga0315312_1001435_pt1 | contig 18680 bp, 18 predicted proteins | sample TDP7_MG_FD_203629 | JGI IMG/M metagenome (GOLD analysis project Ga0315312, IMG submission 203629) | Freshwater sediment microbial communities from Lake Towuti, South Sulawesi, Indonesia - TDP7 | ecosystem: Environmental > Aquatic > Freshwater > Lake > Sediment | place: Indonesia: South Sulawesi... | reverse complement strand
CTACTTGAATAAATCCTCAAATGAGGGGTCCCTGAGCACCTCCGTGACGCGGGCACATGCGGGCATTATCGGCTTGTCCGAGTGGGAAAGGTTGCCATCCTCATCGATCGAGACGTATTTTGCCTTTAACGGCTCCCTGACCTCGGCCGCGATGCACGTGAGTTCGGCCTCCGTGCCCGCGTATACGTAGTAGTAATGCTTCCCCCTGTAATTGTAATAGAAGATCCAGCCCTGCCCCCTGGCGATGTTGACCACGTCCGCGAGGTCCTTGCACCAGGTTACCTTCACACGATCCCCTTCGTAGCTTCGCCCGAGGTTCTTAAAACCTTTGGGATACCTCACAGGCGCGACATCAAAGCGGATACTTTCAAAGTTTGTGGGGCCTGACCTCAGCTGCTTTCTTCAGCTTTTCAACGCCAAAATAAGAGCCCCTCACGACGAGCGAGTCCCCGGCCCTGACCCTTACTTTCATACCGGGATCGAAGATGTAGTGCTTACCCCGCTTGATCATCAGCACGTACGCGCCCATTGTCGCCCATAGGTTCAGCTTCCCAAGTGTTTTATTTATCAATGAGGAGTGCGGGGAAACATCGACTTTAGCTATCCGCTCATCCGCCTCCGCGATCGCCCTAGCGAAGACTGGGTGGAGCTCGACCCCGCGCAGCACCACATCGACAATCGAATCGGCCGAATCCGATATCTTCTCCATGCATTTCACGACCTGCAGCACGCTGTTCAACCTTGCGACATCGCGCTCCTGCTTAGCCGCCCTGAGCGCCGTGAGCCAGAGCTTGTAATTGAGCTTGTCGAACTCCTCCTCGAGCTCCCTGACCCATTCGGCGACCTCGCGTGAGCCGAGCAAGATCGATGAATATGCCATGTCCACCATCACGCTGCTCAAATCGCGCATCTCCGCGAGCTCACCGCGGATCGCTGCCAGCCCCTCCCCCGTAACCGGGGCCGTTTTTTGTACACCTGCCATCTTGCGCAGGCATTCTATCCCATCCCGAGGCCCCCGAGCGATGAGGATATCACCGGGCAATGCTTCCATATCGCTTGTTGGGGGAACGGACCAAGACTTCCCCCGCTTCATCGCCATGATCCACACCCCTATGTTTGAGGGCAACTTCAGTTCCAAGAGCTTCTGACCAGCCAACATCGAGCCATCCGCGACCTCCATCCTGGCTAATTTCTCATCCGCCTTGGCTATCGCCTCGCGCACGACGGGATGGATGTCGATACCTCTAAGGACGAGGTCCGCGATGTCCCCGGTCGCATTAGACATCGCCTCCGCCGCACTTGCGACCTGGAGGATGCCCGTTATCTTTTGAGCCTCCTTCACGTTGCGCGCAGCCACCGCCGCGATTATCCTGATGCGATACATCAAGTCATCCATGCGCGCCTCAAGCTCGTGCACGCGCTCGGCTATCTCATCGCTTTTAAACAGAAGTGATGCGTATGCGAGGTCCACCATGAGGTCGGAAACGTCCTTCATCTCAGTTAAAAGTTCCCTGACGCTTTTTGGCCTGTACTCCATTTTCTCCACTTTCTCACAATCCTATTATTTTGATCGCTATAAGTAAGCATGTTACGCCCGAGACATCGATGATCGAGGTAACAATTGGGATCACCACGTTATCAGGATCCAAGCCCCGCGCAAACGATACGAACGCCAGCGCCACCGTCGACAAGACAATTATCGGCACTAGCATCACGCCAGCAATAAGAAAAACTGACATCAGCTCGATGGAATCCACCGGTGTTGCGCCCCGTATGTACGCGATGACAAAAAATGCAGCGCTTATGATCGAGAATACCCCGATGCTCATGAGCACTGTTGCCTTGATGTTTCCGCTCAGCACCCTTTGTCCCCTGATCCTGGGCTCAACCGTACCCATGTGTAGCGCGGACGCTAGCCTAGCACCAAGGATGCTGCCAATGTTGCCTCCTATCCCATTTATCGGCGGGACCATCACCAAGACCAGAGGGATCTTCCCGATTTCTTCGATATTGGCGTTGAGCAGGTAGCCAGCGAGGAGTGATATAATCGCGCAGACGGGGAGCACGGGATAACTCTCGAGGACTATCTTTCGAACGCTATAGACCACCAAGTGATCACCCCACCAGGAGCACAGCTGCATAGATACAAGCTATGGTGATGAAATCGCCCACCGTCGCCATCGTCGGGCTGGTGATGTTGTCCGGATCCAAGCCTCGGACATAAGAAATTACTGCCACGGAAACGGTCAGGGTTGCGAGGATGAGGCCGGAAGCAAATCCAGCTATCAACACTATTGTCAAGAGGCTCAAAACGCCTATCGTCTTCGCTCCGGTCAGGATGCATATGGCATACGAGAGCAAGCCTATAGTCGCGGATGCTGTGAAGCTGAGGACGAGCGAAGATATGATGTTTGCCTTTAACTCGGCCGTCATGGCTAGTCTGGGCTCGATGACGCCTGTGTGGAGTGCCGTCCCAAGTCTGGAGGCCAAGGCACCATTTATGTTGCCGCGGAGGTCGAGCAAAGGGGGGACCATCACTATGAGCCCCGGAACGAGCCCGATGATGTATTCCTTCATCCCCTCCAGCGCAAATCCAGCGCCCAGCTCGATGATGGCGCATAACAGCAAAATGGACAGACCCTGAACCACAACGGCCCTGACGTTCACCTCCTTAACCATCGCCGCACCCGAAAGCCCTTGGCGGACTTTCTATTTATGCTATCTCAAGAATTCAGCCCACTAAAAATAAGTTTATAAATGTTGAAGATAAATCTCAGCGGTCGGTGTGAAGATGAGGCCGATTCATTTGGGTTTGATCCCCGACGGCAATCGGCGGTGGGCGCGCGAGCATGGACTGGAGTCTTGGGAGGGGCACAGGCGAGGCGCGCAGGTCATGGAGAAATGCTTGAAGTGGTGCGTCGAGGAGGGTATAGAAGAAGTCAGCGTTTACGCCTTATCGAGCGAGAACCTGGCAAAGCGCCCGAAGGAGGAGTTGGGGAGTATCTTCAATATTTTCGCCGAGTACTTCAAGAAGCTCTCGCAGGATGAGTTCGTGCATAAATATGAGGTGCGGGTGAGGGTACTGGGACACGCATATAGGCTGCCGAAATTCGTCCTGAAAGCCGCCCACGACGTCGCAAAGGCCACACAAAAGCATGCCAAGCATTTTCTGAACGTGCTCGTCGCCTATGGCGGGCAAGATGAGCTTCTGAGGTGCGTTCGGGCCGCGAGCCAAAGCAGGCTTGCTAAATTTACGCAAAAACTACTCGAGAGGCACCTCTGGGTATCCCGCCCCGTGGACCTCGTGATAAGGACCGGTGGCGACCACAGGCTTTCGAACTTCCTGCTGTACCAGTCCGCATATGCGGAAATCGCCTTCGTGGATAAGTTTTGGCCCGACTTCACCCGAGAGGATTTCGATCGATGTTTGGCCCAGTACGAGCAGAGCCAGCGGAGGATGGGGGCCTAGCTAGAGAAAGATCTCCCCGTTTTTTTCCCTGATAATCATCCAGCTACCCCTAGCGACTTTAATCTGTGGTGCGGGGGAAGGGATTTGAACCCCTGAAAGCCCTGCGGCTACAGGATCTCCCAGCTCGGCTCTTAAGTTTAACAGCGGTTATTTCCGCCCCTGCCCTTTAGGCCAAGCTCAGGCACCCCCGCAAGGAAAACTTTCTCAGGCGTGGCAATAAAACTAACGTCCCTTCCTGTGGACCCTGCGATAGACCGCACGGTACTTCTTGCGCTTTTTCTGCAGCTTCCGCTCCAGCTCCTCCTCTGATTCCCACAAGAGCATCACCTGGTGCCCCGGGCGGGATTTGAACCCGCGTCGCAGGCTCGAGAGGCCTGCATGATATCGGCGGAGGTTCGGCTCCTTGACCGGCCTACACCACCGGGGCACCGTTAGACTGTAGGGCACGACATTGTAAAAGGTTTCTTGAAAAGCGGGCCCGCCGGGATTCGAACCCGGGATTTGCAGCTTTCCCCCCGCAAAAGTAGGAGGCTGCTGCCTTATCCAGCTTGGCCACGGGCCCATGTGAAATTTGGTCGGCAATGCTTATGACCGTTGCCCCATCTAACACGGATGACATCCACAAATCTACGAAAGTTATTTAAAGCGCACACGGCAATGATTTTTGCAGTTCAGGCAGGTGATCAATTGAGTGCTTCAAGGGCTCTCGGGGCATTGCTCTGTGTTGCGTGCGTCGTTATAGCGGTTGCTCACATTTGGTTTGGTTACATAATCCCCTGGAAAGGCGAGGGCACGCGACCGTCACTGGCATACGCGTTGCCGGTTACAGTGGGGTTACTCGTCGTTGTAGGCTTGGGCTTCTGGCTGGGATGGATAATGGCAACCACCAAGGAAGTTTCGCCCGCAGTCACAACAACGCCGCCGGAAGAAGAAGAGAAATAGAAAATCCCGTTTCCGAGTATTTTGCTCCCCGATGTCAGTTTTTTATCCACAGCAATCTAGAACTTAGCGGGTATCGACTTGAACCTCAGGCGATGGTTGATCGTGGGCTACCTGCTTGTGCTGATGGTCTTCACGACCTCCATACTGTTGATTCCAGGCGAGAAATATCGCACGCTCACAACCTCGGACAGCGGATGGTTTTACGACATCGCATTTGACATAGACGAAACCAACGGCATGGTGGAAGTCAACCGCCTCTCCCACGCGCCCTACGGGATGCCAGTTGGTGCCACCGACCAAGGGCAGCCACTGATGACGGTAATGTTATACAGGGCAGCCCACGCAATCGATCCGAATGTTACTCTGATGGATGTCGTCCAATATTGGTCGCCCCTTTTGTTTGCCCTCGCCCTCATCCCAATTTTCCTGATCGGGAAGGAGCTCGGGGGCGATTTAGCCGGCTGTCTGGCGGCATTCTTTGCGGCGTTTTTAACATCAACCATCTATTGGATGAAGTTTGGGTCATTCGACCGGGAGGCGACTCAACTTGTGCTAGGGACTTGGACTATTTACCTCACCATACGATTGTTTAAGGCGCCTCGCGGGTCCATCCCAACGTTCGCGATCTTGGCTGGTTCAGTTTTCGGAATTTTCGGATTAAGTTGGGGGGTAGGCGCGTTCTACCTCGCACCCGTGATCATCGGCGGGCTAGCCCTTATCTTGTTGGTTGGATTCGCTGGGAAGTTGATGCGAAGAACTGCGGACTTGATCAGATCCGCATTTCTGACAATTCGAGAAAACTTGCCCCTGATAGCTGGGGCAGTCGGGATGTTGGCGGTGATGACGCTCATGTTATACGTGGGAGGGGGCGACCCAATGATTTGGAAAAGTTTCGCTCAAACACTTCTAGGTTATGTCGGAATTGGGGGCGGGGGAGTATCATATGCGCGTGTCGCGGGTGAAGAGCAGGCGCCAGCAAGTTGGGGAGATACACTTTACAGTTTCTATGGCGTGGGGATCCTAAGCGCAATTGTCTTCTCACTCATAGCATTTGCGGTGATCAAAATCTGTATGTCTCGAAAGCGCTGGGAACTATTAGTGATACCATGGCTTATCATAGTTGCTGCAATGGTTTGGCCCGGGCGCGGTCAAGTTCGATTCGAGCGGCTGTGGTGGCCACTTATTCCCGTACTAGCTGGCGTAGGCTTCGTGGCAATGGTATCCATGCTCCGGCAGGCATCTCTGAAGATCCCATCCGCGGCAAGATGGTTGGATCGAATTCAAAAGCCGATAGTGATCGCAATTTGTGCTATACTCGTTGCGGCACCGTTCATCCAAAATGCGTATGCTACCGCTGAGGATGTTACCCCCCCGACCGAGTGGCACGGGATACCGGGGTTAGATAAAGAACTGATAAGCACTTTTGATTGGCTCCGAGATAACAAAAACACGCTTGAGAACTCGATCGTCGCCATCGAGTGGTCTTTCGGGCACCTTTGCACCGGCGTCGCTAGGCGGATGTCCGTATGCGATGGCACCTCGATTTTAGGGGAGGAGGGTAAGTGGGAGAATACCGCTGACATTCGCCCTCCCGACTATATCTACTACGTGATGGGTAATGTAGCGTACACTTATGGCATAGATGTCCCTGCTGAGCCTTGGGCGATAAACGGTAGGAGGATCGATATCCAGCGCCTCCCCTTGATGGACGAACGTGAATTTCTGTGGCTCATACAGACCTATCGTGATAACTACGAATGCCAAATCGACTATGTTGTATTTTATAATGCTTGGGTCACCCCTGGGTTTAGTTACTACTACGGAGCTTGGTACCCAGCGTTTTCGATGTGGAGGAGCGGATATTGGAAGGCACAGACCTCATCCTTTGCTAACGAAGATCAAAACCTAGTCTTTAAATTTGAGAATCGGGAAAATGTGGTACTCGATCCATATGGAAACGTCTTCCTGCGACAGGATAGCACCCAAATGAGCTTAGCTGGATATGTGGGTATCTATCTCGACAGTAATGGGTCAATAACGAACATTACGTTCAACCATCCCCAACCTACTCCAGATATTCCCGAAACATTGATGGTTTTCTACGATGAAAACGATGACGTCCTCATCCAAGAAAGTGATAGAATTGCTCCATCTCTGCTCGAACTTTCGGTCCCGATGGTCGTCCGCGTGTTCTCGCCCATCCTCTACTATGCCGATTACCTTGAGGGCATTGATTACTTCGTACAAAAGGTTTACACGAGCCCGGGTGGCCAGGTCACGGTCTGTAGGGTCAACTACGTGCCGCAGCCGATCTCGCCATCCGACAACGCGAGGATAAACGATAACACCCCGACCTTCAGGTGGTCATCTGCAGTCGGCGCAGCGAAGTATGAACTATGGGTGGATGACGACCCCACTTTTACCTCCCCTGAAATCATCGAAAATCTCACCGGGGAAAGCTACTCGTGGAAAGTCAGGGCATACGGTGTAGATAACAACCCGACGGATTGGTCACCAGTCTGGACATTTACCCTAGACACCATTCCACCGTCCGCACCCTCGCCTGCCTCCCCAGAAAACGGTGCTGTGGAGATTGACCTCACCCAAATTTTCACCTGGACGCAACCTGAGCCCGATGTCACCTACTGGATCCAGATAGATGACGAAGCTGGTTTCTCCCAGCCATATGTACACGAGAACTGGGCGGTGACGGATAATTCGTACGAGAACTATGCCTTCTCCAGAAATGGCACCTACTACTGGCGCGTTTGTGCTCGAGACGCCGCGTACAACTGGGGCCCGTGGTCCGAAAACTACGAGCTGACGATTCTAGCGCCTCCAGGCCAGCCGATGCTCATCTCACCAGCTGATGGCATGATAGGCAACGATAACACCTCAACATTTGAGTGGACTTCGGGCTCGAACGCCGATAACCACCGCCTACTCGTCGATGATGACAACGACTTCTCATCACCTGAGGAAAATGTGCTCCTCGGGGCAGCTGACAGCACCTATACCATAGCAACTGAAAATAGCTTGCCAGATAGAAGTTACTCATGGAAGGTGATTGCGATCAATGAGGTCAGCGAGAACGGGTCTGCTGTTTGGACATTCACGATAGACACCGTGCCACCAGGCGTGCCAGACCTCCGCGCCCCGGGCAATGGGGAGACCGTGAGGGAGAGCACTCCAACCTTTGATTGGCTCGATGTTAGCGACCCGTCGGGCGTAACTTACGCGCTTGAGGTCGCCATAGATGCCGAGTTCAACTCGCTCCGCATCGCGAAATATGATCTCACGACATCCTCCTACAAACCCACTGCCGCCGAGGCCCTCGCTGATGGCACATACTATTGGCGCGTCAGGGCAATTGATAACGCAAATAACGCCGGAGATTTCTCGCCTGCGTGGTCATTCGTCGTAGATACCCGGGTTTGAGAAGCAAATTTAAGAAGTCCGGCGAGTAACAGCGTCCGAGGTAATTCAATGCAGAGACCAAGAGGAACGCGCGACCTGTTCGGCGAGGAGCTCAGGAGCCTCCGTCATGTTACTCGAGTTATGGGTGATGTCTTCAGACGTTATGGCTATGTTGAGGTGGAAACACCCATATTCGAGCACCTCGAACTTTTCACCAAAAAATCCGGCACAAACGTCGTCAAGCAGCTATACACATTTCAGGACAAGTCCGACCGCTGGTTGGCACTCCGTCCAGAGCTAACCGCACCCGCCGTAAGGCTGTACATCAGCCAGCTCAAATCGGCCCCCAAACCTCTGAAGCTGTTCTACTTCGGCAACTGCTTCCGCTACGAGGAGCCCCAGGCGCAGCGGTGGAGGCAGTTTCTGCAGTCGGGTGTTGAAATCATAGGTTCGGCCCGGCTCGAAGCGGATGCCGAAGTCATCGCGCTCGCAAACGATGTGATGCAGGAGCTGGGGTTATCCAACTACGAACTCCGCATAAGCCACATCCGCTTACTCCGAGAAATGCTGGCACACGCTGGGGTGAAGGGTGATGCTCAGGACCCGATCCTGCGGGCAATCGATCGTCGCGATGATGTGAGGCTTAAGGAGGAGCTAGAACTTGCGCGCGTAAAGGAGGAGGATAAAAAATTGCTCCGCGCATTAATAACGCTTAGGGGCGCAAAGGTCCTAAGGCAAGCGGAAAAACTTGTCGCGAATCTGCCGAAGGCGAGGGCCGCGATTGAAGATTTGGCGAAGGTTCTCGAACACGTGCGCTCACTTGGCATAGAAAAATTTGTGATTGACTTGGGGGTCGCTCGTGGGCTGGAGTACTACACAGACCTCGTATTCGAACTCTATGTAGATGGAGTTCAGGTCGCTGGCGGGGGACGTTACGATGAACTTGTTGAGGTGTTGGGGGGCAATCCCTGCCCAGCCGTTGGTGTCGGGTTCGGCATCGACCGCATAGCTCAAGCCCTCCTGAAGCGAGGAATGATCGTCCCGCCCGAGCGCTTAGATTGTGTGATCCTCCCTGCCGGTGAAGAGATGGTAAGCGAGTGTCTAAAAATCGGTGGAGAGCTGCGCAGAGCTGGCCTGCTCGTCGACATAGACTTGATGGGGCGCAAGCTAGCAAAGGCGATTGCGTACGCGAACGCGCGGGGGGCTAAAAATGTTGTGATCGTCGGCACGAAGGATCTTGGAGAAGGGCAAGTGACGCTTCGCGACATGGATACGGGCTTTCAAGAGCGGATATCGCGCGCGGAATTGCGCAAGAAATTACAGGCCCGAAAGGGAGCTAAAAGAGCGAGGTCAAGACAAGATGAGATTCAAACTCCGAACGTTGGAATGGAAAACGGATGAAACGTTTGCGCGAACCACCGATGAATATTGGAGTAGCTGGTTATTAGCACACTTGGGCACTGAGTGGAAAAGTATGCTAGACTTAGGCGGTGGTCCGGGCGGGAGAACAGCTAAATTCGCCGATGAAAAACATCTTATCACTTGCATGGATATCTCAAGAGATCAGATCGAGCGTGGCCGTAAGAGGTATGGAGAAACTCCTAATTTTTACTATGTGTTGGGAGATGCTCATTTCCTCCCCTTTAAAAACAACGCCTTTGATGTCGTTCATTGTTGGGCAGCCTTGCACCACTTTCCAGATAGGAGAAAAGCGTTGACAGAAATTTATAGGGTGCTCAGGCCGGGGGGGAGACTTGTTGCGTTAGAGCCGGGGAAATTAAACCCGCTTGCTGCCCCGGCGCGCACATTTTTTCCAACCCCCAGTCACGAGCCAAGTGAAGAACCTTTCATACCATCCATGCTCGAAAAATTGGTTTCTCAGTACTTTGTCAATGTCGAGGTGAGACACTTCGCCACGCTAACGTATGTCTTACCTTTCCTGTTAGCGCGGTTGGGGAGCATTTCAAAGCTCGCGAGGCCCATAGCACTCCATCTGATCCGAATGGACGATCGGCTTTCCAGTATTCTCAAAGAATTTGCTGGAATTATCGCTGTCAAAGCCGAAAAAGCTGCCGTTTAATTTTGGAAGCTATGCGCCGCTTGATTTAGAATTCGTATCCGTGTTTCTCAAACATTCGTCTCAAAACGAGGGCATCTTGCTCCAGGGTCGGACTCTCGGAGATCAGGGTGATATCTATTTTCCTCTTCAGGATTTCCTTCACCAAGGGAATAAAGTCTGGCTTTTTCGCATCTATAGTCAAATGATGTTTTTCGTTGCCCCTCCCCTTCTCGACCTCCGTGTACTCAGCGCCCGTCACATGGGTGTGGAGGTGCTTCAATTTCAACGGCTTCAGCTCATCGAAAATTTTTGCGTAATCTTCTTGTCCCTTTAGGCCACCGGCGGACCTGCAGTTCAGGTGAGCCCAGTCGACCACCGGCATGCAGCCCCTGACCTCTTTGCAAATCCCGATTGTCTCTCCGAGGCTTCCAAATGTGCTCTGTTTCCCCATCGTTTCTAACCCGAGTCCAACACCATCCATTTTCCTCAATCTCATCCGTTCAATGAGGTCCTTGCATGATTGTTTGACTGCTTCGTAGGCCTGTTCGTGGGTCAAATTGCCGTAAAAACCTGGATGGAAAACAGCCACATCTGCCCCCATGAAATGTGCCCTCTCCACCGAGTCGAGGATCCTCTTCTTGGAGGCCTCGAGCTTCTCCTTTTCCTGGGAGCAGAGGTTGACGAAATACGGACAATGCACCGATAGGCGGACGTTGAGTTCCTTAGCGATTTTACCCACTTCCTTTGCCATCTCATTGCTCATCCCAACCCTCCTCACGAACTCGCACTCCAGCGCGTTTAGCCCGAGCTCGGCCGTGCATCGAACGCCAGCGATCGTGCTCCTTTCCTTGCTAGCAAGTGGAACTCCAGCTGGCCCAAGGTATATCACCAAGCCACCCAAATCCACTTATGCAAAATGAACAAAAACCTTATTGCCAGATGTCGGATGGTGAAACATGTTAAGCGAGATACGCGAGAAAGCAGCCCCGTTGATGGAACCGGTCGCGAGAGCATTTGCTAGGGCCGGTTTTTCACCCAACAGTCTGACCCTGATCGGGCTCTTTATCGGTTCGGTCGCTGCCCTGCTCTTTGCCAAGGGTGAACCCCGTTGGGCAGGCCTGACATTGCTCATATGTGGAGTGTTTGACGTGATCGATGGTGCGGTCGCTCGCCTAACAGGCAGGGAGACGGCCTTTGGGGGGGTGCTCGACGCGGTCATCGATAGGTATGTGGACTTCGCTATCTTCATCGGCATCATGTACAGCAGTTTAGAGGAGTTATGGTGGAGGCTTCCCAGCTGGGCATGGTGCACCTTGGCCCTCACCGGCAGCTTCATGGTCAGCTATACTCGCGCTAGAGCGGAGGCAGCTGGTTCGGGAAAGCTCGACGTTGGAATCGCCGAGCGGGGGGAACGCCTCCTGATTCTAGCGTTCGGTGGGTTGCTTAATTACACGCACGTCGCGGTAGCGCTGGTTGCGATTTTGGCGCACGCCACGGCGATCCATAGACTAATCGTGACTAGATATCGCCTAAGATGAGGGCCTCTTTTTGAAGAGCTTCCTATAAAGGACCGCGAAGTACTTTTCGGCTTCTTCCAACAATTCCCGCCCCTTGTTCGTGATCTTGTAATATTTCCGCGCGGGCTTGCCCCGCTGCTCCTGCCATTCCGTCGTGAGGTAACCCTTCTGCTGGAGCCTGTAAAGTACGGTGTAAGATGTCACCATCGGGGGCTTCCACCCAAACCTCTTGTTCATCTCTTGGCGCAGCTCATACGCATACATTGGACGTTCTTGGAGCAATCGCAGGACGTATGGCCAAAGTATCTCCTTGGTGGTTTTACGTTCGAGCCTCTTCACCCAAATGCCCAATGTTTAATTAACCGCAAACTTTATAAGTTTGAATTATCTCCAAATATGAAATAATACCAAAATGGAGATATCTTCATGGGAAGGGTGAATGTTGCGATCGTCGGAGTAGGTAATTGTGCTTCATCGCTCGTCCAAGGTGTCGAGTACTACAAAGACGCAAGGGAGGATCAATTTGTCTCAGGCCTCATGCACGTCAATTTCGGCGGCTACCACATCCGGGATATCAAGTTCGTCGCCGCTTTCGATGTCGACGCGAACAAAGTCGGCAGGGACCTTTCAGAGGCGATATTTACTCCGCCCAATTGCACGATCAAGTTCAGCGATGTCTCGAAGCTCGGGGTCGAGGTGATGAAGGGGCCAGTCTCGGACGGCCTCGGAAAGTACCTGAAGGGGGTGGTTCCCGTCGACAGGACGCAGGAGCCCGTCGATGTCGTTCAGGTCCTCGAGGATTCACGCGCGGACATGCTGATAAGCTACCTCCCCGTTGGCAGCTACGAGGCTTCGAGACACTATGCGCAGCAGGCGATCGAGGCAGGATGCGGTTACATCAATTGCATACCGGAGTTCATAGTGTCGAGCAAGGAATGGGGGAAGAGGTTTGAGGATGCGGGGTTACCATGTGCAGGCGATGATATCAAATCCCAGGTTGGGGCAACGATATTACATCGCACGCTCGCAAAGCTCCTTCTGGATAGGGGCGTTAAACTTGAGGAGAGCTACCAGCTCAACATCGGTGGAAATACCGACTTTCTCAACATGCTGGAGGAGGAGCGACTGAGCTCAAAGCGCATAAGCAAGACGGAGGCGGTCGCCAGTCAGGTGCCATACGAGGTGCCGCTCCGGATAGGCCCGAGCGACTACGTCTCTTTCCTGAAGGACAATAAGGTATGCTACATCCACATGCGGGGAAGGAAGTTCGGCGATATCCCGCTCACGATAGATGTAAAGCTCTCGGTCGAGGATTCGCCCAATAGCGCCGGCGTCGTGATCGATGCCATCCGCGCGGTGAAGCTGGCACTCGACCGCGGGGTGGGGGGGCCGCTGGTGGGTGTCTCGGCTTACTTCTTTAAACACCCGCCAATACAGATGTCGGATGTCGATGCCAGGCAGGCCGTTGAGGAGTTCATAGATGGTAAGAGGGAGCGATAGCTTGGAGTTCGATGTGATCGTCGTCGGCCACGTCGCAATTGACGTGAACGTGTTGCCTTGGGGGGTAATTGAAAATGCCCTAGGTGGAGCGCCAACTTACGCTGGCCTTGCACTCGTGGCTTTGAGGAAAAATGTCGGAGTTATATCAAAGGTCGGCGCTGATTTCTTGGATAAGTTCCCGCCTCTTTACAGCAAGCTCGGCCTGGACACCGAGGGTATCCTCGTGGCCGGCGAATATACGACCACTTTTGAAAACACCTACGATGAAGCTGGCAACAGGGAACAGGCCTGCAAACACGTTGCGGCCAAGATATCTCCCGACGATATTCCACACGCTTATCAAGATGCGAAGAGCTTTTACGTCTCCCCGATCGCTGATGAGGTGACCGCTGACGTGCTGAAGTCGATCAAACGGGAGGGAAATATCGTCATGCTTGATCCCCAAGGGTTGTTCAGGAAAATAAGTGAAGGAGGGAAGGTGGAAATTCGCCCACGTGATGACTTGGGCGATTTCCTTAGATACGTCGACATAGTGAAGATCGGCAGGGATGAGGCACGAGCGCTCAAAGGTGAGGCTAGAAAAATCTTGGAAAGTCTGCGCGAGATGGGGCCGAAGATTGCGATCTTGACTCGAGGGAAAAAATCGTGTGCGATGCTCTCCGACGATGGGTTCAGCGAGGTCGAGAGTTTGAAGGTCGATGCGAGGGACCTCACTGGTGCAGGTGATGTCTTCGGAGCGGCTTTTCTAACGAGATATTTAGATACGCGTGACGCGAAGAAGTCGGCCAGGTTCGCATCCGCAGCGGCCGGCTTGAAGATAAGGTACAAAGGCCCAACTGGATTTCCGCCTGAGAAAGAAATTTTGGACGCGATCAAGTCAGCGAGATGAATCTTCGAGAGAGTTCAATACGTTTTTCCGATGTAAACGACTTGTTTAGCCTTCTTTCCGCACCTTATACATTTTTCAGGAGGTTTCTCTTCCTTTCCAAATAGAGTCCCTTTGATATCTCCGCCCTCTGTTTCCGATTTAATAAGATCCGCGCACCCAGTCTCACCGCACCAGTTTACTTTAACTATGCCCCCTTTTTTCTTTAGATGATTCTCCAACTCTCTCATGCTTTTCGCTTCGGATATATTCATCTTGAAAAATTCGTCCGCCCTCCGTATGAGGTTGCTCTGAATGTCGTCCAAAAGTTTGCCGATTTTTTCGAGCAGCTCCTCGTCTTTTACGTTTATTTTATCTCCGGTATCCCTCCTAACCAAGACAATTTGTCCTTTCTCGACGTCCTTGGGGCCGATTTCTATCCTCAGTGGTGTACCCTTCAACTCCCAATAGTTGTACTTCCAACCAGGCGTATGTTCCTCCCGCTCGTCTACCTCTGCGCGCACGCCACCACCCACGATCGCTTGTTTGATGGCCCTCGCCTTCTTTAACACTTCCAGCTCCTTTCCCTTGAAAAAGATCGGGATCACCACCGCTTGAACAGGCGCCACTTCTGGGGGGAGGATCAATCCCTTGTCGTCTCCATGAATGGCCACGATGGCACCGAATATCCTCCAAATCGCCGGCCCATAACAAGTCTGCCAAACGTACTTCTCTTTCCCATCTTCATCCACGAATTTCACGTTGAATGCTTTAGCAAAATTTTGACCGAGGAAGTGCGTTGAAGGAAGTTGGAGCACTTTTCCATCGGGCATTATAGTATCTGCAGCGTACGTGTGCACGGCGCCTTGGAACTTGTCGTGCTCCGGTCTTTGAAAGAATAAGAAGGGGATCCCAAACAGCTTATGCATTACCCTCTCCGTGATCTCCGCATCTTTCTTCACCTGTGCTTCGGCCTCTTCCCGAGTCGCGAAGGCATCGTGCGCCTCGATCCACCAGAATTCCCTTCCCCTGATGAAGGGTCTCGTTGCCTTCGTCTCGTGACGCCATACTTGGCAACTTTGGTATCTCTTCATGGGCAAGTCTCGCCAGCTCCTCACCCACAGGGAATACATCTGGTAGAAGGCGGTCTCGGAGGTCGGTCTGAGCGCCAATCTCTCCTCCAGTTTCTTCTTCTCGCTCCCAACTTCAGTTATCCAGAAGACCGCGGCTTTGAACTCCGCGTGTTCTTTCTCTTTCTCGAAGCTTGACTCAGGGATTACTGAAGGTAACATCAAAGGTTGGTGGCCGCTTTTCTCGAGCTCTTCCTCGAACGCTCGATACATCAGCTTCATCGCCCTTACTGACCACGGCATGTGAACGAGAAATCCCTTGACATTAAAACGAATATCCGCTAGCTCGGCTTTTTTCAAGACCTGAGTATACCATTCCGAGAAATTTTTGGATTTCTTAACGGTGACGCCTAAGCCCCTCTGTAATTTCTCGCTCTTCACTCGAACACCTTCCAATAGTCGCCAAATAGCGACTTAAACGTTTAGTTTGATATCTATATTTCCCAACGATTCTTGGGAGCAAAGGGGATGGTTCATGGAAAAAAAGAAGATCTTCTTGATATCCGTTTTAGTGGCGATATTCCTCGGCGCGCTATGTATCAGGTTGCATACAAATTTCAAGCAGAGGCTCCTCCTGGGCATAGACTCGCCCTACTACCTGATTGAAACGGATTACCTTCTTAATAACTGGCCGAGTTTGCCGGACCCTGCGCCGCCTGTTGTATTTCATGTTCTGGCTGGACTCCATGGGATCCTCTCGCCCTTTGGAACTTCCCTGATGACATCCCTCAAGATAGGATCGGCGTTGATTTCGGCCATCGTTGCGTTTACCGTCTACCTCATGACAAAGCAGCTGACGAAAAATTGGACGACAGCCTTTGTGGCTGCGTTTCTCGCGGCATTTGTGCACGCGAATGTGCGAATATTTCAGGACCTCTGGAAGAACGCATTGGCAGTGTCCTTAGCGCCGCTTTCCGTGTTTTTCTTCCACAAGGGAACTGAAACCCACAGGAGGCGCGACTTTCTAATCGCCGGGATCTTGCTGGGAGTGGTCGCCGCTACCCACGAGCTTGTCGCTTGTGCCCTGGCTATCGCCTACCTCTCGTATGTCGGGTTTTTGATCGGCTACCGAATGCGGCTGCCTTGGCCGGAAATTAAGTCGACCTTGATCACATTCGCGGCGGTGATACCCTTCGGGGGCATCTACATTTTGATAAATAGAGGGGCGATCGAGACAGTCGGGCACGTTTCCCCATTTTTCGGGGAGGCGCTCCCTAGCCAGATTAACATTTACAGTGAGCTAATAGGGCCGCTATTGCTGGTTTTGGCAATCGTCGGTGCAGGTGTGGTGCTCTATCGCAAAAAAGCCGCAGACATCCTCATGGCTTCTTGGGCCCTCAGCGCGGTGATACTGGCGCAGCCTTGGGTATCGACTGCCTACTTATGGCGGTTCGCCTTGGTGCAGGGGACTCCATTGGCTTTGTTGGCTTCGGTCGGTATCGTCGATGGGATAGGTGCCTTTTTGAGGCGTTTTAAAAAACGACATCTCATATTCCTCGGCCTAATTTCGGCAATTGTAATCTACCAGACACATAGCGCCTACGTATATGCGATGAGGTTCCACCCAACTATTAGCGATCAGGAATACGATGCCTTTGTGGAGCTTCATGGCCAACTTGGCGATGGTGCCTATCTGATCAGCGAATTCGGGCACTACTGGATCGATGCAGTGGGCATGAGAAACTTAAGAGATGAGCGGGCGTTGCGCGGTTTGCGGGCCCCAGATGACATTCGAGCTGCCACCGGCCTCTATTGGCTACAAGAGGAGATCGGAGAAAATTTGTACGTGCATGTAAATCCATTTGACCGCCGCATCAACCCACAAAAATTTGAAAGCCCACTTTTCAAACTGATTTTCAGCAGACCCTTCATGAAGATTTATGCCCTCTCGGACAATTTCACCCCACCAGGGGAATCGAGGCCTCCACCTCCCCCTCGCGAGCCGCCCAAGCAGGATTATTTGACCTTGCTGAGGTCGAATCCGCTTAGGATATTCATCTTCCCGATCGACTTAGCGAACTGCTACTTGAGCGGCTTTTGGTCCTCGGCCTTGAAATTTGCCCTTGCAGTGCCATTTACTGTATTGCTTTGGGTACTGCTAACGAACTTAGCTTACAGGGGTTTCCTCCATATGAAGGCAAGGCTGAAGGGCCTATCCCGTAAGTAGCTCGCAGCTTTCCTCGGTGACGAGGACCACATCCTCAAAGCGAGCCCCACCTATCTTGGGCACGTAAATTCCGGGTTCAACAGTTAGGACCATCCCCTCGCGCAGGATATCCTCGGATCCAGGCGCCAAGCTCGGTGCCTCGTGTATTTCCAAACCCATGCCGTGGCCGGTCCTGTGTAAACAGAACTTCTCATAACCCGCACAGCGGATGACGCCTCGAGCCGCTCTGTCCACGCTCGCCGCCTCGGCACCATCGCGTACACGCTTAATCGCAGCCTCCTGCGCGCGTTTGGCAACATTCAACAATTTAAGCTGCTTTCTGGTCGGCGTTAGCGAAAAAGTCCTAGCCATGTCCGATGCATAGCCCCTGTAGATCGCGCCCAGGTCCACGACTATGAGTTCACCTCGACGGAAACGCCTGCGCGTCACCGTCGCATGGGGCAGCCAGGAGTTCTCGCCGGATGCCACGATAGTGCTGAAGAGGGTGCCTTCCGAGCCCTTCCTCCGCATCGTGTATTCTGCCTCGGCTGCGATTTCGAGCTCACTCCGTCCTTCCCCTATGAGTTCGGCTACTCGGGCCATTCCTTCGGCTGCCAACCTAGCTGCCCTCCTCAGGCATGAAATCTCCTGCTTGGATTTGATCTTGCGCATCTCGGCAATCAGCTCAGGTAGCTCACGATAATCAACTTTGTAAGCATTGCGGAGCTTTTGTAACATTTCCCACCCCAAGCCGTCGTATCCTACCTTTTGAGCGTTCAACTCCCTCAGGTGCTTGGCGAGGAGTTGCCAGAACTCGCCGAAGTACATCCGCTCACCCCGGCGCAGCGGCACCCGGCGCGGGAAATAGGCTCGGATGTTTTTGATGACGCTCTCACGTTTGGCCCTGTCGAACTCAAGCCTCTTGCAGAGCAACGTGGGTTCCTGCATGGAAACGATCACGGCCGAGGCGGCAGTGGTACCAGACAGATAACGCGCATTCTGAATGGCCACGAATGCGTCGAGTTCCCTAGCCACAAGCTTGGCTCTAAGCTCACGTAGACGCGCCAGCAAATCCACCCAGTCGAGCTTAGGATGCGAGATTAAAAGTATTTGTAGCGGATAATAGGGTGATGTCTGCCCGCAAGCGTGAGCTGAAACGTCGTTACGACCGGACCGCCTATATTTACGACCGACGGTACAGAGAAATTCAACGAGGAAAATACAAAATCGTTTTGGCAAATGTCACCCACGTGAATCGGATCCTTGACCTCGGGTGCGGCACTGGCCTCCTTTTGAATCCACTTGAAAGGAGGGCTAAACTTGTGGTCGGCGTCGACATGTCGGCTGAGATGCTGCGGATGGCGAAAAAGCGCGCGACGGGGGTACCCCTTTTGCTAGCCGATGCCGATCATCTGCCCTTCACAGATGGGAGCTTTGACATAGTCGTCTCGGTGACCCTGCTTCAGAACATGCCAGATCCAGGCAAGACCGTACGCGAACTAGCTCGAGTACTTCGATCAGATGGTAAAGCGATAATCACCAGCCTAAAGCATAAGCACTCGCCGGAACAGTTGGCAGCTTGGGCAACCGCTGCGAACCTAGAGCCCTTAAAGGTCGGGAAGATATCGGGCAGCG
>Ga0315312_1001434_pt1 | contig 18688 bp, 37 predicted proteins | sample TDP7_MG_FD_203629 | JGI IMG/M metagenome (GOLD analysis project Ga0315312, IMG submission 203629) | Freshwater sediment microbial communities from Lake Towuti, South Sulawesi, Indonesia - TDP7 | ecosystem: Environmental > Aquatic > Freshwater > Lake > Sediment | place: Indonesia: South Sulawesi... | reverse complement strand
AACCATAATCCAGCATACAAATAATTACCAACAATAGGCCAAACCTTATTCTCCCCAGCACTCAAAGTCAAAGTCTCAACCTTAGCAAATGTATCCAAATCAACCTTAACAACCTTGCCAGGGTCAGTATATAATCCAGCGTAAAGAAAACTACCAACAACAGCAAGCCCATAAACATAATTCTCACCAGCATCCAAAGTCAAAGTAGCAACCTTAGAAAACGTTGCCAAGTTAACTTTAACAATCTTGCCAGGAGAGGTAGCAAGCCCAGCATATAGAAAACCATCCTTTACAGCGAGAGCATAAACTAAGTTCTCGCCTGAGCCAAGTATTAGCAAGCCAGCACTAGTGAACGTTGAGAGGTCAACTTTACGAATTGAGCCAGGAGCTGTTGAAGTTCCAGCGTAAAGAAAACTATCACTAATAATACAGCACCTAAACAACTGCCCAGCTAAAATGTTTGTAACTCTCGTGAAGGTTGTAAGGTCAATCTTAATAACGCCTTTTCCGCCCCAATCTACAGCGTAAAGATCGTTACCGCTAATAGCAACACCTGTAATCGCACCATAACCAGCGACAGAAGGTAACGTAGCAACCTTAGTAAAAGTTGCCAAGTCAACCTTCATAACCCTGCCCCCAATCAAATCCGAACCAGCATATAAATACCCATCACTAACAGCCATAGATGAAATTGAATCTTCATTAGCATCAAATGTTAAAACGGTATCTTTACTAAAAGATGAGAGAATAACCTTAACAACCTTGCCAGGAGAAGTAGCAAGCCCAGCATACAAATAATTACCTACTATAATAAGACTATAAACCCTGTTTTCTCCAGCATCTAATACTAATGATTGAAGCTTAAGAATAACTCATCCCTCATCATAAAGTATAGATGCCTGATATTTCTTCCCAGCGCCTCCAGCTGTTACAACTTTAATAGTTATATCCGTAGTCGCAGCCACAGAATCCAGAAGCGGAGTCCCCAAAACAATATGGATAACACCAGCCAAGCCCAACTCAAACCGCTTAACAACACTCGCTCCGCTATATAACTGAAACTGATTAGCCTCACCAGCCGATATGTGAACACCAAAAACCCTACCAATTTTACCTGTGCCAACAGTTTTACCCACCAAATTATCTCCAGCGCCAGGCGCAGTAGCTTCTGCTCCGTCAACCCAAGCTGGTTCACGCAAAATACCCCAACGAACCTGAATAGTAGTCGTAATCCTTCTTGGCATCAGGTTTCCTCCAAAGTCTCAATTTGAGCATTACCATAAAGCAGCTGATTAGTGCCAGGAGCCGATTCAATCCTAAGGTCGATAGCAACATTTTGACCACAAACAGCACTATACATACCAAAGTTAAGCAGGGAAGTTGACCATGCAATAGTATCGCTTCTAAAGTCCAGATACACATAATTCCATTGATTATTAGCCAGCGAGCCGCTGGCACTAAGTGTTATGCCATCTATAATCACTCTTATGCCTAAGGTTTTAGCCGCTGCCTCATCATTAACTTGTTTTATTGAAACTGCAAGAATCATAACATCATTAGTTGCAGATAAAACAGCATACCATATATTTTGCGTAGGATTAGACTTAACTAATTGTTTAATGGGCTGTTTCTTCCAAGCATACTTAGCTATAGCCTTAGCTGAATCACCCTTAATCATCAAGAATCATCTCTGCCTCACTAATCGTAGCTGGATAACTTCCAGGCGTAAACGTAACTCTCATCAACACAGCCTTACCGTCAACCAAATACGCTAACAAAGTATTCGCTAAAATACTTAAAGAATCATACGTTCGCCAGTTACCTGTTTCCATAAGCACCTCCAAAAGAAGAGTACCAGCCTGCGTTGCTTGAAAAAATAATGTTTTCTTTGAGTAACCAAAAACAGGCACAGGATGACTTATTTCCGACCCTGCCGCTATCGCCAAGCCAGCGAAAAGAACCTTTGTCCCAGCATCGTACAAACGGAAAACTCTCGGCGGAAGCTCAGCAATATGCCCGTATCTTGTTAAAGAAGGAGCGAGTGGAAATACCAAATCCTGCTCTAAACCTTCCAGCCCTATCATGCCAAGCTGTTTTGTAGCAAAAGCACAGGTGCCAGAAGAGATGCCGTATGGCGGATAATTGACATCAGTAAAAGCTAAATGCGTTGAATTAAGAACGTAAGCCACAGGGAGGCCATCTATATAGAACTCAGCCCAAGGCCGAAGCAACGCAACTCCATACCTGTGCAAAGCAGTCCTCGCATTAACAGGTAAGGCTGCGTCAATGTAAAAAACTTTCTCACTAAACAGCCCGTCAGCTATGACACCAAAACGGTCAACAGGCTCATCATACCAACAATAAAAAAGCGCAATTCCAGTGCCAACCTGCCCGCCGTCCTCAAAACCCCAATAAGCACCCTGCGTATCCTTCGTGAAAGCTGGAGTTTTAGTCCTAAAAGATGCAAGATTAAAAATATTCTTACTATATGCAACAGTCGCAACAGCCGATGCAGGACATTTAAACTCCCCATCAACAGCAATCTCAGGAGTAAGTTGCTTCCAAAAATCACTTGGCTTAACACTTACCTGCGCACCACCTTCCAGCTTTCTTGCATTAAAATGAGCATCAACTCCCTGACTTAGAAACTTCTCGTAAGTGAAAGCTGAATGTAGGTCTAAATCCTCTCTCAGCAAAGATAAAAGGGTAGATTGCGCTGAGTGGATGCTTCTGGGCATACTTTAGTCCACCCTGAACTCTACATGAATCTTTGCAGTTCCAGCTAAAGCAGCGTTTGTTATGTAAATCTCTGTAATCTCAAACTCCCACTCCTCACCTAAGGCAGCGTCATTCAAAGAAGCACCCTTATCATTCATCCTATACTGCATAGCCGCTGGTAGAGCGATGATAGTCATGTATCTACAATGCTCAACACCTTGCTTCTTAACCAACTCCTGAATACCAAGAACCTCGTCAGTATGCGCTGTGCTCAAATCAACTTCAAATACATGATAGCGATTGTTTAGAAGTGCCTGCTCAATCTCTACAACTGGCGGAGCAGGCACTTCAGGCGGAATAGGAGCCCCTGTTAAAGCAGCGATTAACCGCTCTAAACGGTTAATTATCACATCCAGCCGATTTATGGCAACAAAGAAGCTCATGCTCAATACACCTCCAGCTGACTTATCAAATCACTAATTTTACGCCTATGGATTGCCTCTTCACTTGCAATCACATTCAAAGACCGCATAAGAGCAGGAAAACCAGCTGTATGAGCAACTAAGGCGGCGTCCCTATACTTGGATTCAGCTTCTATTTCATCAGCCATCAGCTTACTTAGCAATTCCAGCACCTTCTTCCTATCAGGATTCCCAGCAGGACTTGAGTGCCTCGGCGGTGGACTTGGCAAAGGCTCATAATACCTAAGCATAGTCCGCCTTTTCTCCTCTTCACGTGCCCGAGCCCTCTTCTCAGCCTCACGAATAGCCTTACTCATCTACCTTCTCAACCTTTTCTCCCTGTAATGAACTATGACCGTTCTGGCGCTTATATGTGTCCAAAGGATTTCTGCTAAATTAAACTTCACGCTAGTAAGCAAACTATCAAGCTGCTTTGCATCTTCCTCATTCATAGAGGTTATGCTTAAAGTTCTCTCCTCCCATTTAAGCTCTGGGGGTGTAGGTTTCACTTCAGCAGCCACCCTCTCCCTAGCCCTCTTCTCAGCCTCACGAATAGCCTTACTCATGTTTTAACCAGCCTCTCCCTCAATTTCTCAGATTCAGCAATAACTTTATTAAGCATTACTAATGCAGGATATTTATCTAAACGCAGCATCTCAAAGGAAATTGCATCCTTTATGCGAGCTACTGCTTCGTCAATTTCAGTTTTTACCTCTGGATTGCTTGACCCTTTCTTTATTGGTGTTGGTTTCACTTTAGCAGCCATCCTAAGCTCTTCATAGGGTTTCTTCTGCTTTTGGAGTTCTCGCTCCCTGGCTCTCTTCTCTGCTTCTCTTATCGCCTTACTCACCTTAGAACCTCCCTTTGTAACCTGCAGCCCATATCTCTCTTCTTAGCGAATCCCTTATTGTGGTTATTCGCTTTATTATGTCTTGCCTGTCCAAGTTAAAGGTTGCTATATCGCTCAATAGATGGCTTAGTTCTCGCTCTGCTGCTAGTCCAAGTCTTAACTCTGCGCCCTCAGGCGTTACCAATCCAAGGCGCACGTGCTCCTTAATTATATGCTTTTTTGCTAATTCTCGCTCTCTTGCCTTCTTCTCCGCTTCACGAATAGCCTTACTCAACTTGGAGCCCCTCCTTCCGGCTTCTTCTTTTCGGTGTAGCGCTCAATTAGCTTGTCAATGAAGTCTGTGCCTGCGTAGCCGCTGATGAAGGTCATTATGGTATTAGGGAAGCCGTAGTCGCTGTGCAGGAAGGAATATAACCCTCCTACAATTCCGCCAAGTATGTATCGTTTGAAAGCTGCAAATGTCTTTAGGTCTGCCCAATCCTTACTTCCCACAAGAATAGCCGTGAAGCCACCGACAAAGCCAAGAACGACGCTGATAGCCAATTGAATGATTTGCTCATTCATATATAGTATTCAACCTCCTTCTTAGGTGTAACTTTCTCCTTTATATACTCCTTAACCTTTGGCGCCTCTTCTTTCACCTTTGGAACTAGCGCCGCCAAAGCAGGAATAAGTAGGAGAAGAATAATTCCGCCTACAATTGGTGCAGTCCACTCGCCAAAAGTCCACTTCGAAACAACTAAGACGGCGATTATGCCGACAATCAGAATAACTAAGGCAGCGACCCCTAAGGCCGTTGCCGTGAGCGTAATAGCAAAAGGACTACTAGCTGACCATGGCGGCTTAAACTTAATAGTAATCGTGTTAGTCCCTTGCCCTTCTGTGCTAACAATAGTATATCCAGCCCAGCTTAATATCCAATTATTAACTGTGGTTATGATGCTTGCCCACAAATCTGCGCCAATAACATCTTTCATCGTAAACTTTATGTATAGCGTAGGCACCTCTTTATAATGCTTAAGTGTCGCTTGAAGGAGCTGACCCTGCGTGGTAGAAATGCTTAGTGTGAAATCGCTCTTGATATACCCATACTCCGACGCAGGAATATCAGCCATAATAATCCACTTATCAGCGGTAGGGTCGCCCAAAACCACTAAGGTTAGCTCAGAGTGCCAAAAATATGCCTCTCCATATTCATCCGTAGTCTTACCTATGCTCGGAGCGTCCCAAGTTTCTGCCATCATAACAACATTAGCACCCTGCACAGGTTCTTTCGTTTCAGGATGCTTAACTCTAACAACTAAGCAATCTTCAGGAACACTCCAAACGCTAACGCTCAGCGACTTCTCCTCAGATTTGTGTGAGCGCACCTTTGGAGCTTCTTGGAACTCAGATTCCTCGTCTAAGCCCCATCCTCTACTCATCTGCACACCAGCCTTAGTCTTATCAGATTTTAAAAAAAGGGGGAACTAAGGCGTTAGCGCACACTTGAGATTCCAAGTCTTGTTAGGCATCGTGCCAACAGTAGCCTTGAAAACTTCGTATTTCCAGCCTGGGTCTGTGCTTGAACCTGTGTATGAGGCCACGTCTGTGCCTGTGTCTGAATCTGTTACCTTTATCTTAGGTGTATCGGCTATATCGCCATCATTGCGCACCTTATAGTGCAAATAGACAGTTTCGCCAACTTTGAATTTACTCCTCGCCGTAGCAGGCCCAGCTATTGGTGATTCTGAGCCTACGGTTTCAAGCGTTTCATATTTGAAGTTGCCAGAGCTAATTGTAACCGTTACCGTTTTCTCTTCAGAGCCGTGAGGTGCCGCTCTTGGCTCTTCCTCTTCCCAGCTCCAACCCCTCTTAGCCATCCTTTCTCACTCCTTTGGATAGAGCCGTATCCTTATACGCCAATTCACCTTTGGGGTGCCCGCGCTTGCTTTGAACTGAAGCACCCAAGCATCCTTCTCCTTCAAGAGAACGAGCAGAGGAACTTCGTCGCCAACACCAGCCGCCTGGGCTATAGCCGAAAGTCCAGCTGTATTGAGCCCATTGGCATACACCTGTTTGTCCTTACGCTTAAGGAACAGAGTTATGGTTTCATCTCTGCTGACTGCGACGCCCATGACAATGCCGTTGTATCCTGACGGAATTGTGCCTGCCTGCGCATCTCCGAGCGCAGTTGAGGTTGTTGTTACTCCTGCGTAAAGCTCCTCCTCGGAAACTTCCTCCGCAACAATGCGCTTAAGCAACTCCTCGGTTGGAACTTCCCAGCTCAACTCTTCCCACCAGCTTCCACAAATTTCTCGTATATCGGAACCATGCTGACATGAAGCCTTTGCATGCCATCTAACTCCTTTAGCCTGCTGACTATTATGCCTCTAGCAACTTCGCCAATTTCGACATCCTTACTTACATTAGTCATCGCTGGATTCCAAGTTATCAACGCCCCTCCTTCTGGAGATACAGTATTCTTTATGCCAAACTTCTTTATCTCCTGCTCTGTGAACCCTAAAGCGTTCCTTAGCTCATTAAGTATCCTAAGGGCAACTATTGAGCCCTCAACAGGAAGGATAGAGAGGAGGGTTATCCTCTCTGCTATGTTCAGCTTCATGTCGAAGCCGCCTTATGGTGTGTTGTTATACAGCGGTATGTATTTGTCCATGTTGTGCAGCCGAATCTTTATGTATCCAAATTGGTTCGATACTGTCGCTGCTTCTACCCATGCACCGCCTGGGCAATCTCTTGGAGACAGGTGTAGCCAATATGTGCACGTTGCTGTTCCGCCTATGTAGAACGCCATGCACCTTAGGACAGCTTGGTTGCCGTTCTCTGCGCACCAGATAAATGTATGACTGCCAGGCGCTGATAGCACATAGCTGCTAATGAATATATCAATAAGCGCTAGTCCAGATATTGTTGCTCCAGCCTCTACTGATATGCCTCCAAGTAGGCCATAGACTTCTCCTGTTAGTGTAATCCCTGTTTTTATTTCAATGCGTGCCTTTGCTGCGCATGCATCAGGGAATCCCAGAGCCATTGATGATGCTATAACGCCTTCAGGTATCACAACGTAGCCATTATGGACTTCTATACCTCTACCCAACTCGGATTCCTCCTTTACCTCGTCCTCTTGTATGAGCCTAGCAGCTGAACTGCCATGCCATACTGGGGAATGACGGCTGTTAGGTCTTTGACATACAAGCGCATTGTCGTGTTAGTGTAAACATGGTCTGCCACTATGGTAGGCAGCTTTGTCGTAGGCTGGTAGTCATCGTCGTCGCCGAAAGGCAACATATTGTAAGCGTCGTTTACCTTCCAATAGGGCTCATACTCAGGAAACTCCTTTTTGAGCCGAAGGTCGTATAGTCGGGCCTCGTCAGCGTTAGCATGTGGGTCAATACCCATGTATGCTAGCATGATTTCCTCGAAGTCCTGCACCTTCTTCTCATAGAGAGCTTCCCATTGCCCCTTACCTGCTGATGCTGGGTCTGTTCTCGCATACTCAGCAAACAGCACTTCTGGAAGGGCTTGAGAAACACCGCCTGCTATGGTAGCGAAGTCTGAGATTCCTGTGCCGAAGATTCCGCGCACATCTGCCTCTTCGTATAGGAGCACTTTCGCTCTGGCCCTGACAGTATCGGCCACGGATACCGCTCCAGCAGTAACCACAACTTGAATTTTCATGCCTTCGTTGTATTTCGGCGTCAAATTGCCCTTACGAGAGGGATAGTCAAGCAACCGCAGGGGGTTCTTGCTCAACCTATCGCCGAAGGGTAGTGCATTTCTTCCAGCATGATTTGTTAGGAATTTTATGCCTGTCAGCTTGTCATCGTATCCAATCTCTGTGTCAAGTAGCCGTGATGCTCCTGCTCCCACGTTCCAATCTGGCATAATGCCGACAGCTATGAGTTCTGCACAATGGCCGTCTGGAATTGTGTAGTTAATGATTTTGTTCGACAATCCTGCGCTGAGAGCCGCTAAAGAGCCGTAGAGTTCCACTAACTTTACTGTTCCGCCTTTCACGCTGCCCGATGGCGGAGTTCTCGTTCCGCCTCCAGGCGGCGTCTTAGTGCCTTTTCCGCCTTTCCTAAATATCAAACTCATTTCACATCACCGCCAAGGGTGTGAATGAAGGTTTACTCCTGCCCCCCTTTATGCCGCCTTCTTCAGCATCAGGATGATACTGCCTACCCACTCGCTAGACCATGCTCCAATAGCTGCGAGGAAAACTCCCAGCCCGAATGGAACAAGTAGCCTGTGTATCCTGTCGCCCCAATAGAACAGAACGAAGCCAACAGCGGCCGCTATAGCTTCGTCGCCCATTGTTGCCGTTTGCTCTGGAAACCATGACTTAACAACTTCAGCGACAGCCCCAGCTGCTCCAGCACCAGCAATTGCTAGCACAAAATCTACTGTGCTAGTAATCGCTGTGCGAACCTTTGCCACAAATCCTGCAAGAATGTCCTCAGGCACTTCACATCACCGCTTACTTATATCTGGCTACGATGGCTTCGGCAGCTGCTACGGCTGAAGTTACGGTGGCTTCAGATGCTGGTGCTCTAATTGGTTTCCGTGGCAGCCCTCCATACGAAACTCCTCGGAGAACTGCAGCTGTGCTCTGGCGTCGTTGCCATCTGTTTAGACCAGCCTTATTCAGAGAGGTCTGAATGTCGGCGAAAGCATCTGTGGCCTTCAACTGCGCCATCCTAAGGCCCGCTCTTCCGAGCATCTCCTTAGCCCATGGCGGCAGCAATCGGAGGTAGTATGCGATATTATACCAGCGGTCTTTAGTTTTCACAAGCGACATGGGTATGCCGAAGACTTTTAGCTTCGTCAAACCTTTTTCCTCCGAAAAGGATATAAGGCACCGGCCCCTTAAAAGATTTGTGGTGTAAGTCCTTACCCATAAAGAGGGAAGGTGTAATAAAATGAGCAAGAAAGAAGCTGAGAAGCCGAAGGAGTGGACTACAATAAAAATAGGGAAGGAAACTAAAGAGAAAATAGAGAAAATGGGCAAAGGAATAGGGAAAGCTATTGAAACACTCGTGGAAGAGAAGGAGGATGCTGTTAGCAAGCATCTTGAAGAAATCAAAGATATGAGCGATGAGCTGGTAGAAGAACTGATGGCATCAGGGTTTCTTGACATAAGATTCGCTGGAATCAGCATGGATGACATAGCTGAAGAGGGTTCGCAGATAGTTGTTAAAGGAACGGTGCGAGTGGAAATTCCAGATGAGCACACTCGCAAAACTGTCATAAATATACTCGCAAAGAAGGAGGTGAATGAAGTTGGCGAAGTTACCAGCGATTCTAAGTAGAGTGTTTGGCAGAGGGCATCCAGATATATATAAGGCTGTTAAGGACTATGCAGAACAAAAGGGTCAAGCTCCAGCTGACGTTATAGCATCAGCATGTGCTGCATACCTTAGTGCTGATGATGAGGGTAAGGAAACGCTTGAGAAAACTATGGCAGAGAGAAGAGCATCTGGAGGGGGAGGAGCTAACATAAATGCAGCTGTAAACTTGTTCAATGAAATGTGCAAAAGTATGGGCACCATGTTCAAAACTATGAATGAAGCTCGAGCATCTCTTCAATCTCAAAGTCTAATCGCTGACTATAAGGCGGTTACTACAGCGGCATCTGAGATTAAGAAATTAGGCGGAGAGAGCGGCTCAGGGTCGCTAGAAGATAAGATAGGGGAAGCGTTCGTTACTGCAATGGTTGAAAGGTTCGTAGGGCGCCGAATAGAGAAAGGTGCTGTAAAACCGCAGAAGAAAACAGGTGAAAGCTCAGGCGAAGTCAAAGATGTAAGCAGTCCAGAGGAATGAGTTAGATGGGATTACCGCCGTTTCCAAATGTAGCAAAAGAGCGAACTGAGCATGGCTGGTGTTTTAGGTTAGCTTTCTCTGTTGGTGAGTGGCAGGATAAACTCTATCGTCAGGCTAAAGAAGGAGCTTGGTATTTAGCGAGGGAGAGTGCAAATCGCATAATAAAAGATGAAGAGCAACTCCAAAAGTTTTGCGGTGTAGATATAAGAAGAGCACAATACTATATGCACGATATATTGAAAGCTATAGACAAAATGGATTGGCACATGATTGATAGGCTTATATCTATCCATGATTCGGAAATTCTGGCAGCTTTAGAAACAGCAAAAAAGTGATACCGAGGAATGGTCAAGCTAAATGTTCGACTACTCCCAGCTTGTCCACGCTGCAGTCGAACTTTGCATGTAGTCCAAGTTCCTTTGATAAAGGGCAGTTATGTGTTCAAATACTGCCCTAATTGGAAGTGTAGATATGCAGAGGATAGTGTATCAGCGGCTCCATAGCGCTATTCGCCAGGCATCTCCTTGTCATATCCCTGCTCTTCCTCTTCCCTCTGCTCTTGCTGCTTCCGTATGAGATATTGGTCATAGGTTTCTGTTGTTCCAAGCGTTTCCTGTTTGTGCTTTTTATAATGCGCCCAGAACTGAAATGATATGCCCATATCCTTTAGGCGCTGTCTGAATTTTGAGAAGTCCACCCTTTCCCATGCCATCGTGTCAAGCATCCACTCTGCAAATTCCTCTACACTCTTCTGCATAAATAATGTATCTCTTCGCATCTTTTGTCCGCAATCTGGGCATTGAAACATTTTCTCACTTGTTTTGCCGCCTCTCGTTTTCGTCTGGAACTGCGCAAGATTGGTTGTAGTGTATAAGCAGTAGGGGCATGTGAAATCTCTAGCTTCATAAGTTATCGCTGTCGTAGTTTCCTCTACTTTCGGCTTCTCTGCTGTAAGGATTGTTTGTCCCTGCTGTCGCCTAAACTCGCAGGTTTCACATGCATTAGGTTCTTTCAGCCCACAGTACCTTTTTCCGAAGGGGCACTTTCTTGGCATACTTATCACTCTACTTTTTTCGTCTTTCAGCACTAATTTTTTTGACCTCATCCCAAGCGCTTAGAAACATAAGCGCTAGAGCATGAGCTGTTTTAGGGTCGTTCAGCATCTTCTTAATCATCCGCTTCATTCGCCACTCGGTATATAATGGTAACGCCAAAGCTATGCCTATTATAACGAAGTCCATTATGTCCATTAAACGTATCCCTCTTCCCAGCATTTCTTGTGGTAACGCTTACTCATACCTCCTGCTGTTCTTGATACTACTTTATCGCCTATTTTTATCTCCATTCCGCATCTGCAAATAAGGTTTGCTCCGCTTGCCTTTAATCTGTTATAAATGTGCGCTGTCATGGTGTATTCTCGCATTTTAGTCCCTCACAGGAATTTTGTTACCACAATACCAGCACTCTATCACTTTAGCCTTTCTACGATAGAGCACCTTATGGAATAGTTTGTTCCACCATTTGATGCCTCTTGCTATCCGCCATTGGTTTATCTTAACTCTTGTATGGTCATCACCGCAAAGGAACTGCAGCATATTCCCTACCTCTGGAGCCACATGCCTATCTAAAGTTATGTAGATATGTAAGCCTCTTTTGGTTGGAAAGGTATGCATGGATACGGTGAAATATCCAAGCCTTTGTAGCATGTCCTCTCTTGTGCTTTTCCATAAGTTAAGCCATGGCCTAGGCGGCCAGAAGTCCAAATCAATCTTTAGCACTTTCACCTTTCATCTCTCCTAAGGCTTTTAATAGTTGCTCTTTAGTCATCCTTCCTTTGGATGCTTCAATTGCTGCAATTAACTCTGCTCTGGCTTGTGGGTCTTTCAGCTTCTCTCTAATCAATTCCGTTAGCTCTTTTAACTTTTTGTCCCTTTCTATCCTTCTGTGAAATCGCTCTATCTCCTTTAAGCCTGTCATCTTCTCTCTACTTTTTTTGCCCATGCTTATCGCTTCCTCTTCACTTTTAAGCCGACCTGTATCTGTCGCCAATGTTCATCGCACCATTGTGCATCCTTCTGGAAAACGATAGGTCTTTTTCTACAGCCTCTTGCACTGCATTTCATGGCTCATCATCCTCTTTCCAGCCTTATTTCAAGTATTTCAAGTATGTTTACGTCTGTTTTGTCTGCCATGATTATCACTTTTTCGACTATCCATTCGCCTTTCTCTGCTGGTGTGCGCCCCTTTTCAATAAGGACGCCGACTTTAGGATACGCTGGTTCAGCCTCTTCAAGTGCATAATGATACTCTACACCTATCTTAATAATTGCCTGCTGGGTTACGTATTCCTCTGGGCTCCTCGCTAATCCGCCGAGTTCACGTATCATTTTCAGAAGGTTGTCCATGGCTGTTTCGCTGATTTCCTTTGCGTATTTCTGGAAGAATATCACTCTCTTTAGCACTTTGTCATAAGCCTCTTTGCCCCATAACTCCTGCTTATCCTTCGTTACATCTTTGAAAGCGTCGAATATTATCCAGAACAGTTTGATAACAGCGTTAGCTATCCGCTCCACTAGCTCGGACTTAGTTTCTTCTGGCATCTCCGCAGGAATTACGGTGTCGCACGTTACCTCAGCATAGAAGGGTTCATGCCCTTCGCCTGTTTCGATGCTGAATGTCAATATTACTCTAAGAAATTCGATAGGTGGCACTACTTTTTTCAACTCCTCAATCAGACGCCGATATCTTGTTTGCCATCCCTCTAAGCTCCTTATGGCATAGAATGTATGCCTATATGTAGGGTCTGCTACCATCAGTTGCTCATGGGTCATTCCTGTTTCTGTCCTGCGAACCTCTAGCACAGTTTTCAAGTAATCTATGGTATCCTGCCTTCTGCGGACAGATTCCTCTAACTCCCTTATCCTGCGAATTATCGGTTCATACTCTTCTTCTGCCATTATAACCACTCCGTTTCCTTTATATCCTCTTCATATTCAGCTGTTATCTTATCCAGCATCTGTGCCCACGACTTCGCCTTATAGTATGCCTTTACGTTATGTAGCCTCACGTATAGGTGATGCGGCACGTTGCGTATTATTATGGTGTGTGTTTTGCGTTCCTCGGCCTCTTTGAGTGCTTTCTGAATTTGAGCTTCAATTAACTGTTCAGCGCCGTGAACTCGCTTAGCTTCTTTATCTGATTCGCCCTTTTCATTCTCCTCAATATTGTTTGGCAATACTCCTTCGATATTTCCATTCCTAAGCAATTTCTTCCACTCTCCTCACACGCTATTAGTGTGCTTCCACTTCCAGCGAAGGGGTCGAGAACCCAATCGCTTTCCTCGGTGCTTATCTTCACAATTAGCTCCATTAACCTGAGCGGCTTCTGTGTAGGATGCCCCTCATACTCCTTTGAGCCTTTACTGATTTGGGAGCAAGTCCAAACGCTCTTAGGGTAGCCTACGCCTGTTCGCCATTCAACCCATGTTTTACCGTATCTTATGGTCATGCCGCCTGGTCGTCCGCCTGTAACCACTTTTCCTTTTTTGGTTACTCTGCGTATATCTAATGATGTGTCCGATACCTGCGCTTTACGTTTAATCATGCACCATATATTCTCATGTAACCGTGAGGGCTGCCATTGGTTTATCGGTGGTGTGCCTGTGTGTTTATGTTGGATTATTTCAAACACCAGCTTGAAGAATCTGCTCCAATACGGCCAATCGTCAAGTAGCTGAGGCTGCGTTCCACATAACCATACAATACCGTTAGGCTTCAGCAGCTTAGTTGCAAATAGGCTTAGTAGGTTGTGTTTTGGCTTCTCGCTGTCTGCCCACTCGAAGTATGGTGGGTCTAAGAATATCATGTTAAAGCTTGGCGCTATTCGTTCCGTTAAGGTCGGCATCATCTTCATACTATCACAGCATAACAGGTCTATCATTCTACTATGCCCACCTCTCTGCCCCATTTTACTAAGGGCATGATATATCGAGCATACCAATCAGGGTTTAGCGAATGAAGGTCTTTTCCGTAGGTGCCGATTACGATATGCTTTTCTCTTAGATGCTGGATTGCTCTTGTTATCGTTGATTGACTTACCTTCCAATATTTTCGCATTTCCGCCTTCGAGGCGCTTCCTCTTTCCACTAAGAAGAATAGCAGCACGAAAGCGTTTGGGTCGAAGTGTAGTGTCCCTGCCAGCTCTTCTCTTTCGCTCAGCCAATAGTCAATCATAAGATAAGGCGTCGTCAGCTCAAGTATCTCTACATCTGCTTCGACTACTACTTCCCTGCTGTTAAGGAAGGCATGTGCACGTAATAGGCGCTCAAGATACATTCTGCTCCTTCCCTCACTTGTTTGCCTTTCAAGTATGGCCTGTAGCCTTATGTATCCTTTGGAGCGTCTTATGTCCCTTGTTATACTGATTGCGTCGAGCTTTATGTCTGCTGGGAGTAAGATTTCTCCGACCTTTGGGTATTCTGTTACGTATGCAGGTGTGCCAAATGGATAGAGTAGGCAGAAGCGTAGAAATCTGTCTTTATACATGCTCTCCCAATTCGGCATTTTACTTATCTCTCTCAGCAGCTTCGGCTGGGCTCCACTTAGGAATGATAGGTTGCAGTTTTCAATTGAATAGTCATACTTAGCAGTCCACGAAACAGGTAGCGAATGTTCCGAGATTAGATGAGCTACAGCATTTATTGCTGCATCCTTCAAGTATGACGTATAGAGGCTCGTGATGTCTGGATTTATGAAGGTTATGCTTGAGTTTGACAGTTTCTCCGCTACCTTAGCAAGTCCTGCTGGAGTTAGACGGGCAATACGCATTACATTCCTATGCCTCAGTTGTATGATTGCGTCCAATATTGCTCCCTTTCCTCTTGCTCTTTCTCCAACTATCAACAAGCCCAAGTCGCTCAAGTCCACCAGCTTACTGAAGATTGTTGGCAGTCCTAAGTTTCTGTGTGTCTGCTCGACCCTTTTCACTATTTTGAGGGTGTTTTCTATCGCGCTCATCTACGACCACCAGCATTAGGAGTATAGAGTTTTTGTCGTATCCTAGCAGGTGTATCCGCACCCCATGCTTTATCATCGCCTCCGACACAAGGGCTTTAGGTATTGTTAGGCAGTAGGAGCCGCCGTGTGGATGCAGTTGATATGTTCTTTTTTGTATATCATCTTTATTCATATTTTGTTTGCTCCTTTTCTGTCCTATATTCCCCGCATATAGTGCTTTTGAAGCCTGCCCCAAAGGCGCATCTGCGTCCTTCCCTGTTGTGCACACAATCAGTATTTGGACAACAGATAATTGCTAGCTCTATCTGTTTTGGAACTTGCATTATCTCACCAGCTCTCGTATTTTCTGTAATATTTCAAAGGCATCATGGAGGCATATCTTGCAGTCGCAGGTGTTCACAGATTTTATGGTTATTGCTGAGTTATCTACAAATCGCATAGTTTCAGGGCAATGTGTATCTGAACATACTTTACCTTCGCTGTTGATATATTCAACTTTGTAGTATTTCATTGCATCATCTCTCCAGCTCTAAGTTTACCTTCATTTTATAGCCTTGCTTGAGGAATGTACGAAGGAAGGTGCAGATTCTACAATTGCATGCCTCCGACTTTATGAAATCAATGTCGTATTCCGTTAGCCTTTCATGTCGCCTCATTTTGGTAACACCTTCCTAGCATAAGCCATGAAATCATCAATGAACTCCGTAGCATCAATTATCCATGTTTCAGCTTCGTTAGGTAATTCCCATGGCTTCTCTGGCCTGCGGTTCATTAGTAGTTGTGCGCTACTGAGTAGGCGTGCTAACTTTTCTTCGCTCATTTTGTTCACCTTCATAAAAAGGGGGTGTAGCAGCCCCTTTAGTCTAGGACTGCTACTTCACGGGCGCGCGGCTTCCAAGACACTATGCGGACTTTCTTGCCCTTCCAATTCTCCGTGTTCAGCGCCTCATCTTCGTCGCCGAGGTATTGGGTGAACGCATCTAAGAAGGAGCCTAGCTTTGATTTCACTCCAGCGACCTCTCTCATCCAGAGCATCGCTGCGACTTCTTTGTGTTCCTCTTCCAGCCTCTTCTTCTCCTTCGCATCTGTGGGGTCGAGGTTTGCTCTAATGCCGCTGAAGCCCTGAACAGAGGTTTTGACTTCCTCTGTGCCTGTTATGATGTATGTGTGCCCTTCTTTGGGCTCCTCTGCCTTGGCAAGCTCAGCTTTTCCTTTCAACTGAACCGTTTTTCTCACTCTCCTTTTTTCCTTTTACTTTCTAGCGACCAAATTTGGCCGCTAATTTGGTCTAGCTTCTCCCAAGCCGTTAGGCTCAGCTAGTCCGCCTATTGAAGCTCAGGTTTACTTCTCCTATAGCGTTTACATTTGCATCCTTCAGCGAAACATTTTCCCTGATAGCCGTATGGCAGTTTGTGTAATTCTCTATGCAGAGTTTTTATGTGTCCACACTCGCAGTATTCTGGGCTTGGCATTTGTCATTCCTTCTTTTCATGCCCTTTGTAAACAAATAGGGGGCGTGGTGTTGGCTCTGGCGTTCTGATTATTCGCAGCGATACATAGTCTGCATCTGTTTTTTCGGCTATTCTGCGTATTTCCGCTTGTAGGTTTAGTATGTCGCCTATCTTCTTATAGGATAGCGGTTTGTCCGAATTGGCTTTGAATGAGCAGATTCTGAAGTGTGTCATACTAATCGCTTTTCCTTTCATCATAGATGTATTCTAAGTTGATGAGCAACGGCAGTTTTCCTCTGAAAGTTACAGCTGCTTTTTTGAGAATTATTGTTTTCTCTGCCATCATAGCTAGTATCCATATTAGGTTCTCTCTATCTTCCTTTCGCATGCCTTTAAGGTTGATTAGCTTCTTTTGTGTCATTCTTCCAGCCTCCCTTCTGAGGATTCGCTCAGCTCCTTTCGCTTTAGCCGTAAATGTCCTATGTCTTGATACATTTTCTCGAATATATCCTCTACTTCTGCTTCCACTATTTGATATAATATCAAAGCGTTCTTTATTCCGAGCTTTTCGTGCATGAATTTTAGGTCGAGGAGCATTAGTTTGCACTCGTTGATTTTCCAGCGGTAGTGGTAGGGTATGCAGGCGGTTACCTTTATGCGATGAATAGATTGGAATGGTAGTGCGTCCTTATCCAGCCCTTCTCCTATTTCCATTTTGTATCTCTCCTAAGCCTATGTAGATGCTATATTTACCGAATACTATGCAGAGCCCCCATATTTCACGTATTCTTGTGCGTGGAGTTTTCATTTTATCATCCTCGCCATACAGAAGATAAGAGCGGCGCATCCTATACTCATGGCCGCTATTGTCCAGCATGGAACGTAATAGCCTGTTAGGACCCATAAAGTGCTATCAAGTAAAGCTGAAGTAGATAGCAGCCATCCACTAATCCTTAGTATCCTTCTCAGCCATTTTCCCTGCATTTTCGGCACATCTCCCTTCTATCCAAAAGGCTTATCTTAGCAAATAATGTTTGATTATGTAGGATGCAGGTTTCACATGATGCCCTTATCATGTATTCCTCAGCTTTCTTCATCGTCAGCGTTTCAACCTTCATATTATCATCACGCAATCCTTGCTTATTTCTACCGCTTTTGGCCAAGACCTTTTTGTGCATGCATCGCAGTATATGTCGTATGGCTGGTCTAGCTTTACGCTCCTCTTATCTAAGTAGATTAGCCAGCCGAAGCTCTCAGGGTCGTCAAGGTTGTGTATGTTTCTGTTGCATGAGTTGCATATCACTTCTGTATCTGCGACAGGTATCTCATCATAGCTTTTCCCTGTTAAGATACCGACCACTCTGCCTTTGAAGCGTGCATCTCTTGTGTTTACCTTTCGCTTATACACAACCATTTACTCATGCCCCTTCATTTCATGCATTTTCTCAACTACGCTGTTAAGAGCTAAAACTATATGCTCAAGCTCGTCAATTAATTGGTCGAGCTTCTTTTCATGGTCTAGCAGCGTCTGCACTATAAGGTCTATTGCCGCCAGCTTCTCCTCTCCTCTCTGTGCCATCTGCCTATAAGCCTCCTTACTTAGATTTTGGTTTTAGGTGTTTATCCCAGCATGGTTTGCAGAAGATTTTATGTTCCCAGCGCTCTGGCTCCTCGCTTATCTTCTTGATGCCTATGCGGTGTAGGCTATTTGGGTTTCCGTATAGGTATCTTTCGCTTACTGCTTTGCCGCACTCTTCGCAAGTGTGCTCCTCTGTTATGCGCTTCCTATACTCATAGTCTAGCTCTTTTGTCAGCTCCTCTACGTAGCCATCTGTCCTTTCTGTATATCCGCCGCCGTGTAGCCATGCGTCGAATAGGTCATCATCTGCTTTTAGGTGCCAATCCACCCATTCCTCAAATTCTTTGCGTAGAATTTGGTTTAGCTCTGGCATATCCTTTAATAGTTGCTCCCAATCGTCGAATTGCTCAATTATGTCTAAGTGCAGCGTGTGTATGGAGAAGTAGTATTCATTCTTGCCGATTTTGGACATATCCTCTGCAACCCATTCTTTGGCAGTTTCGCTGCTGAGTATGTGGTCTATTATTTTATTTAACAATTCAGCCTTAACTGCCATGGTTATCATCCGCCCATAAAAAAGGGTCGCAGCCGAGTTTACTTTTCGGCTGCTGGGGCTGCTGGGGCTGCTGGGGCTATGACCATAGAGCCGTTCTTATAGTCCGCCCTAGTTCTCAGCTTGGCCTCTTTTGCCGCCCTATGGAGGGCTGCGATTTGGCCCCTTTTCAGTTCGGTTACTCGCCTTGGCTGCTTATCCTTTAGGATTTGAGCGATTAGGTCGCTCCATTTCCCTC
>Ga0315312_1001433_pt1 | contig 18694 bp, 14 predicted proteins | sample TDP7_MG_FD_203629 | JGI IMG/M metagenome (GOLD analysis project Ga0315312, IMG submission 203629) | Freshwater sediment microbial communities from Lake Towuti, South Sulawesi, Indonesia - TDP7 | ecosystem: Environmental > Aquatic > Freshwater > Lake > Sediment | place: Indonesia: South Sulawesi... | reverse complement strand
CCTGCAAAAAGCAAAACCGGAATGTCTTTAAGTTTATCCATCATGCACTAATTGCTTACTGGACCAACACCCCTTGCCCTGAATTACTGTGAACGGTTACCTTATTTTGTTATTTCTTCGTCTATCAGATAACAGGCTGGTTCATTGAGCCAGTAGCGATCCTCTGCACTATCGCCCAGGAATCGGTAGTTGCCTTTACACAGAGCGAACCACCTGCAGCAAAGGCACCTGGCATCGGCAAAACGCGACTTGTTACGCAGTTTATTCAAGACCAAATCGCCCGAGTTCCGCCAGACAGCTTGCAATGTTTTTTCTTTGACGTTGCCGAGCGAATAATTTCGCCAGAATTGGTCCGGATATACGTTGCCGGTCCACCCGACACAGATAATTTTTTCGCCGATCTGATTGCCGCCATTAGTTAGTAGAAGTTTTTGAGCCTCGTTGTATCGCGGATTATTCTCTGCCTTCATTCTGGTCAAAAGATAAGGGCCATCGGCGTGATTATCCACAGTTAGCACCTCATCGATGAGGCCGCGCCTGGCAAAATCAGCAGTCTTATCAATAATCACATCCAGAACCAGCCGGGTTTGCTTCGGCGTCAGAACCTGCTCATCGAGGGCTTTCGCTCTGCCTGAGCGGATAAGGTGATAAAAGCAAATTCTCCGCACGCCAGCAGAAGCTGCAACATCGAAAACAGCCGGCACTTGATCTGCGTTAGCCCTTATGATGGTAAAGCGAAGTCCTGTTTTTATACCTGCTTTTTTGCAGTTTTCAATCCCTCTGATTGCCGCTTTGAAACAGCCACTCGTGCGCCTGAAACTATCGTGGAACTTTTGGTCCCCATCAATGGAAATGCCCACATAACTTACACCGGCTCTGGCAAGCTTCTTTGCGGCTATGGCATCGATCAGCGTGCCATTACTGGAAATCACAGTTCGCAGGCCTAACCGCTTTGCCTCACCCAGTAATCCAAATAAATCGTCGCGCAACATTGGCTCGCCGCCACTAAATAGCACCACTGGACAGTATATATCGGAAATCTGCCGCAACAATTGCTTGGCCTGAGCCGTGCTCAATTGATCATTACAACTATCGGTTCCCGAAGAACTATAGCAGTGCAGACAATTCAAATTACACCTGGCCGTGCAATTGTAGACGACTATCGGGCCAAACGAACTATCTGCTGAGTACCGCAAATGATCTGACTCGCCGGAAAGTCCACAATATAATTTTGAGATGCTGATCATGCGTATGTTCTTTCAACAGCCTCAAGTAAGCCGTCGATGGTGTGCTCGCTTGCCTCGACATCAACTTTAACGCCAAGACTTCGTAATTCTTCTGAAGTCACTGGCCCAATCGATGCTACTTTGGCTTTACTTGAATTTACCAGGCCAGGCTGAATCTGTTCAAAAAAAGCCTTGACCGAAGAGGGACTTGCGAATGTCAGCCAATCAATCGCGCCATCGGTAATTTTTTTGATTAGCCAGTCGCATTTATTTTTCGCTGCGGTGATGCGATAGACGGGTGCATTATTCACTTCGGCACCGGCTTGTCTGAGCCATTGTACAAGGTCGTCTGAAGCGAGCTGCGAACGCAAGAGCAGAACTTTTTTGCCACGCAGATTCCAAAACGCAGCCAATTGTTTGCCGAGCTCTCTACTGGTGTAGATACTCGGCACAAAATCCGCTTTTATCCCGAACTTAGCCAATGCGGCGGCGGTTTCACTACCTATAGTAGCAATCTTGGCAGAACCAAAAACTCTCGCGTCTTTTCCCAAACTTCGCAGGAAATCAAAAACAATCTCTACCCCGTTTGGGCTGGTAAAGATTATCCAGTCGTATTCAGCCGGACTGGTAAGTGCTCGTATAAAGCGGTTTGTATTCGTTAAAGGCTTGATTTTTATCGCTGGAAATTCGACTGGATTACCACCACAATGAACGATTTTGGCTTCAAAGCTGGCATTGCCCTGCACATCTCGCGTCACAACGATGTTTTTGCCAAAGAGTGGCTTTTTCATAAACCAGTTCAATCGCATGTCACCGCCCGCAGCGTCACCGATTACCACAACCGCGGGCGGTTCGACCCCTCGCTTTTTGCAGGCGTCACTTATCTGAGTTAGCGGGGCTTTCACCATCCTCTGGCTCGGTAAAGTCGCGTCGGCGATCACCGCCACTGGTGTCGTTTTGGCCATGCCGGCTTTGATCAGTTGCTCGGCGATAGCTGAGAGATTTCCCACGCCCATATAAAAGACAATGGTGCCGCCGAATTCGGCGAGCCACTGCCAATTTATATTGCTTTTTTGTTTGCCCTGCGCTTCTTGGCCAGTAACAAAGACCACCTGCGAGCTATACTGCCTGTCGGTCAGCATGATGCCGGTGTAGCCAGCCGCGGCGATGGCAGCGGTCACGCCGGGCACAATCTCAAAATCGATGCCCGCCTCGGCACACAGGACAGCTTCTTCCGTGCACCTGCCGAAAATGCACGGGTCGCCGCCTTTTAGCCGCACAACGCTCATTCCGGCTGAGGCCTTTTCGATAAGCAACTCATTGATCTGCCGCTGTGTAAATGAACCACTGCCAATTCGTTTGGGCACGTGAATGATTTCCGCATCTGTGCGAGCCAATTTGAGCAAAGCCGGATTGGCCAGCTTATCACAGATGATACAGTCAGCGGTTCTTAGAAGCTCAGCCCCACGGACCGTAATCAAGTCAACCCTGCCTGGTCCTGCCCCGACCAGATAAACCATACCTTTAGTTTTGTCACGAGGCATCTGTACTCTTGGCCCTTTCGAGCTCTTCCAGGATTTCCTTGCCCCCTGCTTGGAGAATCTCCTTTGCAATTTGCTCAGCCAGTTCTTTTGCCATAGAGGCCGGGCCATTGATTTGGCGCTTGATAAATCTCCTGCCCTGCTGATCCGCAATAAATGCGTGGATTTCTATGTCATCGCCGATAATTTCTGCAAAGGCCCCAACCGGTGCCCGACACCCGCACTGCATTGTCACCAATACCTGTCTTTCTGCAAGAACGGCTGCTCTAACATTTTTATCATTTACGGCGGCGATTAGCTGGCATGTCTCTGTGTCATCGCTTCTGGCTTGAACAGCCAGTGCGCCCTGAGCCGGTGCCGGAATAAACTGCCTGGGGTCAAAACAAAATGAGATTTTTTCGCCCAGCCCGATTCTTTCTACACCCGCCCGGGCTAAAATAACCGCGTCAAATTCGCTCTTATCCAGCTTTCTTATCCGCGTCTGGACATTGCCACGAATAGGCACCGCCTGCAAATCTTTCCTTAAGCGTTTCAGTTGGATTGCACGCCTCAAGCTCGATGTTCCTATTTTTGCTGATTCTCGAAGTTGTTCTATTGAACTAACAGGCTCACGGGCCACCAGACAATCCTCGGCAAATTGTCTGTCGCAGACTGCCGCGATGGTAAGTCCCTGCCGTGGGCGTGTGGGCAAGTCTTTGAAGCTGTGCACCGCAAGGTCAGCCTCCCCGGCCAGCAAGGCATCTTCCACCTGCGAAGTAAAAAAGCCACTATCTTTGAGGTCCCATAGGGCAGTGCGGCGGTCGCGGTCGCCTCTGGTAGCTACTGTTTTGATTTCAAATTTTATATCCGGGTAGAGTTTTTCAACAGCCCTTGTGACAATCTTAGTTTGAGCGATGGCCAGCGCTCCGCCGCGAGTTGCAACAGTAAGAACCTTCATCGGCAAATTTCGAATTTTAAGCCTTCGTGAGATTGTGAACCGTTGTGTTAGCCTGTGTATCCGCACATTCCGACTCGTGGCGAATTGACAACAGGTAAAAGCATATCCTCGCCGCATCTGTGCTTGGCAGCGCACGCATCGCAAAGCCAGCCTCCACCCTCCTCTGACCAGAGACACTCGGTGCACACTTGCGTAGCAGCTTTGCCACAGGAACCACAGGGAATTGGCGGAGGCTCATTCCTGGCCAGAACGCGGATATCTCCGGCTTTAATGTCACTTTCCTGTTCAGAAACGACCTTTAGCGCCAGCTCCGTAGTAGTACCGAAGTCATACTGGTGGTAGAACTTCATGCCAGGATAAAGAACGCCGCTCAGCTTGGCGCGCATACTTCGGTCACCATACTCTGCCATCGGCGACACAGAATAAGTGGTGTCTTCGATTGTAAACGCACTGAGGTGACCGCAGCATTCCAGCCAGATTCCCCTAAGAAAGTCGTCCAGCGCCTCTAACCTTGCATCGGCAGGAACCTCAAGGTGCATCCAGTAATCAGGCATGTAACGACCTTCAACCAAAAGATGAAAGGTTTTTGTCTTTTTCTGGCTTCCATGGTGCCCTGACGTTGTAGACTCAGCTTCTGCCTGCCTGCACGATGTGAGATGTTTGGTCATCGCGGCCTTACTGAAGGTGCCGCCGCAAAGGTTGCACTTTCCCATCGACATTTGCTTTGCCATTTGTCAAACCTCCGTTACAACACCATATTAGCCGTAGCCAGCTTTTTCTGGAACGATCTTGCGGCCACGAATACAAGCCCGTTTCTGCCTTTTTGATATTCTGCACTTATCACAGATTAGTTTATTTGGACAGCCGGTATCACAGCCACAACTCAGACACGGAAATATTTTTTTTCTAACTTGCACTGATTATCACCCAAATCTTCTATCGCCAATCTGCTGCAAAAGCAAGTTGGCTTCAGCAAATCGAGCAAGATTACTGCGGTTCAGTGACCAACCTAATATTGATGAGTCAAGATACAGCCGCAACTTCCTCATATGATCCCCGACGACTGTAACCTAATTTGGCATCCTTGGTTTTGGCCGTCGATCTTTCCACCCTTTGTCAGGAACCAACACTTTTTTCATCTTCACATAGAAACATTTTGTTTATTAACTCGGCAGCCTGAAGCTGCTCAGCGGTTATTTCTCCATCGCTGGCCTGTTTGATAAAACTAATCGGGTCGTGCAATAATTTTTTGACCAGCGATTCGGCAAAAGCTTCCAGCTTCTCGGTGCTATCCGGGCCAAAGTTTTTCGCGTAACGTCTGGCTTCGCTGCGAGCCAGATACTTGCCCTTGCGCATAAGACGAGAAATCACGGGCACCACATCGAGCGACTCATACCATTTGGAAAAATTATCTGTAAATTCAGCTACAATCGCCTGCGCCTTGGGAATTTCGCTATTGCGTTTGTCCCAGTTGCTGCTTATTTGCTCATTCAAGTCATCAATATTGTACAGTGCGACGCACTTGAACCGAGCGATGCTCGGCTCAATGTCCCTGGGCACAGCAATATCTATTATAAGCAGGGACTTGTCTCTATGGGCAAGAGCACTCTTGACAGCCTGGTATGTCACTACAGGTTCAACGGCCGCGGTGGAGCTGATTACCAGGTCAACTTCAGCAAATTTGTCTGCAATTTTGTCCAGGCCAACTGTTTGGCCTTTTTTGAGCCGGTCCCGCAGTGCCCGTGCCTTTTGCCTGTTGCGATTTGCGATAAGCAGGCGTGACAATTGCGACTTCAGCAGATACCTTGCCACTAGCTCAGCGTTTTGCCCGGCTCCAATTACCATTGCCGTTGCGGCAGGTAAATCGAGTCTCTTTTTGGCCAACTCTACTGCCGCCAGAGCGATTGAAACCGCTCCACAATTGATATCGGTGTCGGTGCGTACCGCTTTACCTGCGCGAAAGGCATTGTGGAAAAGCCGATGAAACACTAATTTGCTCATCCGGCAGTCCACAGACTCTGCGTAAGCGGATTTTACCTGTCCGAGAATCTGATTTTCGCCGAGCATCTGCGAGTCAAGCCCCGCAGCCACTTCAAAAAGATGCCGAACCACATCCATGCCGGTAGTTTCTCGCCTGAACTTGGTCCAGGCATTGACTGCGCTGGGCTTTGCCCGGTCAATAAGGCCGCTGAGAAATTCTCCACAATCGAAGTCCTTTTTGGCATAAAGGTAGAATTCAAGGCGGTTGCAGGTCTGAAGGATCACCGCCTCGCTGATAGCCGGACAGCAGTGCATCTGTCTGAGCATAAAGCGGCGCTGGTCAGCATCAAAGACGACCTTTTCGCGTACCTTTATAGGGCATGTGTGATAAGTTATGCCATTGAGAACAAGCTTCATAGACACGACCTTCGATCTTATCGTCTTTGGATCGCCCAATAGTGTAACCGAGGTAACTACAACTATCAAGACCAAACCCATCCATGCGGACAATATAATGCCGAACGCCCTTGCAAATAGACGTTGTTTTGTCATAATTGCCTGGCGATATGACCGAAGGAAAACCGGATGAACAAGTTTAGACGTGGCGTTTTGTGGGCTGCCCTGACGCTAATTCTATTATTGATTATTCTATCGGTCTATGGTGCCTTTCTCGGTGCTGAGCGGGCAGAGAGCTTTTTCAACTCCCTGCCATCGGCAGTTTATTGGACAGCCCTGACGGTTCTTCTGATAGTTGGCATTGCCATATTTCGCAGGCTCGTCCGTGTACCAGAACTTCTGCTCATCCACGTCGGTTGTATCCTGATCCTCGCGGGGTCGATATGGGGTTCGCAAGCTGGACACAAACTCCAGAAAAAGCTCTTCGGAATCGACAAAATTCCAAAAGGCCAGATGCTCATTTACCAAGGCCAGCACGAAAACCACGTGGTGCTGGATGATGCAAACCAAATCGCAGAATTGCCATTTCACGTGGGACTTAAGGATTTCCGAGTTGAGTATTACATGCCGGAGCACCTGCAAATCCAAACCAGACAAGGCAAAACCTGGAAAGTCCCTGTGGAAATCGGCAAGGAAATCCCCCTGGGCGAAAACCTTGGCACGATAAAGATCATCAAGAGGTTTGAGAGCTTCAAAATCAAAATTGAGAATGGAAAAGGCATTCCCTTTGATGATCCCAATTCACCGCCGAACCCTGCTCTGGAGGTTGAGATTAAACCGCCTGACGGGCAAGCAGTCACTCGATATGTCTTTGAACGTTTTCCGGGCCGTACGCACCCCGAAGATAAATTATACCTGCGGTATCAAAGGGTCATCAGCGACTATATAAGCCAATTGCAGATCATCCAGAACGACAAAGTTGTTGCCGAAAAGGACATCGAGGTAAACCACCCGCTGCATTTCGGCGGATACCACTTTTACCAGCATTCCTACGACGCCGATGCCAGCAAATATACTATTCTTATGGTGGTTTCCGACACCGGGCTCAACCTTGTTTACGCAGGATATCTGATGCTATGTGTCGGCGCGCTGTGGCACTTTTGGCTGAAACATCTATATAGCGTAGTCACGATCAGGCAGGCAAATGGAGATTAAATATACTATCCAAGGCTTACTTATTTACATCGCCATCGCTGCGTATCTGCTGGCGTTTTTAACAACTCTTCTACGCCGGGAACGAATCGGAAATTTTCTCTATCTGCTCGGTTTTATAGCTGCTGTTCTGGCTTTCGCCTATCGCTGGTATGACGTCCGGCACGCGCCTCTGCAGAATCTTTTTGAAGTATTTTTGTGCCTGGGCATGATTTCCTATCCGGTTTCGTGGTTCTGCCGGTATACTTTTGGAATAGGTGGCTATTCCGGGGACATGCTCATCGCCGCGGTGGTGCTGGTGTCGGCTGGTTTTGTTTTCAGCGCTGAGCCGCAGCGCCTGCCGCCCGCTCTGCAGAGTTGGCTATTTGTGCCGCACGTGGCTGTCTATGCCCTATCATATATTTTTATGGCAAAAGCCACTTTCCAGGCAATTTTTCAACTTTTAGCCCCCGCCTTTCGGCGGGGGTATCCCGGCCAGTGGCCGGGGCTAAAAGCCGATGAAAAATTTCTGTCCGCCGAAGAGGTAACTTATCGGATGATATGTGTCGGCTTTCCATTGCTGACACTGGGGCTTATCCTGGGCAGTTGCTGGGGGAAACTCGCCTGGGGCGATTATTGGGGCTGGGACCCGAAAGAACTCTGGTCGCTTGCCTCCTGGCTCGTCTACGTTGGATACTTTCACTTCCGCTATATGTTTGGCAAAAGATATACCCGCATAAACAGCGTATGGGCAATCGCAGGAATGGCATTTATTTTAATAACCCTATTTTGGGTCAACCTCTCCAGGCTTTTTCCAGGACTACACAGTTATGCAATATAATACCGAAAGCAAAAATTAAGGTAATTTTACGAGGGACACAACCATGCAACAGAAAAGTAAAATCACATTGTTGGTTGGCGGCTTTATGCTCTGTGCTTTTACTGCAAAGGCAGACGCAGTTACGATCGCAGAAAATGGCGCGGCCAAGGCTGTTATCGTTATCGCCTCAGATGCCTCTGAGCCGCAGCAGCACGCTGCCAGTGAACTGGCGGATTTTCTTTCGCAAATAACAGGGGCGAAATTCGAAATAGTTCCTCCGCCAGCCGCCGGTAGATCAAGGCTGCTGGTGGGACCACAGGCTGCCAGATTAGCTGCCGCGGATTTTTCTGCCGACGGACTGGGCGCCGAGGGCATAATTATCCGCTCGGTCGGAGACGACCTGATATTGGCTGGCGGTTATCCGCGCGGGACTTTATATGCTGTTTATACCTTCCTCGAAGACCGTCTCGGCTGCCGCTGGTGGTCGTCGACCGAAAGCACGATACCGAAAAAGCCAACACTTCAAGTAGCGAACCTCGACATCCATTACGTGCCTGCTCTGGAATATCGCTCGCCATACTGGTTCGACGCCTTCGATGGCGATTGGGCGGCGCGCAATAAGTGCAACGGACACGCCCATCGGCTGGATGCCAAACGCGGCGGAAGGCATATCTACGAAGGATTTGTGCATACATTTTATCCCCTCATAGCGCCTGAGAAATATTTTAAGGACCATCCAGAATGGTTTAGCGAAATCAAGGGCAAGCGCACTTATGAACGTGCCCAATTGTGCCTGACCAACGAGGAAATGCCTCAAGAACTGGTCAAAAACCTGAAAGAACGTCTGCGCAAAAATCCCACTGCCACCATCGCCTCGGTCTCGCAAAACGATTGGCGTGGCAACTGCCAGTGCAGCAACTGCGCGGCAATTGAAAAAGAGGAAGAAAGCCCTGCCGGATTGATGCTGCGATTTGTAAATGCCATTGCAGCAGACATTGAAAAAGAATTTCCACAGGTTGCAATCAGCACTCTGGCCTACCAGTACACCCGCAAGCCCCCAAAACTGACAAAACCCCGGCACAATGTCATCGTGCAGTTGTGCAGTATTGAGTGCTCATTCAGCAAGCCGCTATCGGATGAGCGAAACAAGGCATTTCGTGATGATATTGTCGGCTGGTCGAAAATATGCGACCGGCTTTACATCTGGGACTACACCACCAATTTCAGGCACCATATTATGCCGCATCCCAATCTCCGCGTCCTGGGGCCAAATGTCAAGTTTTTTGTAGACCACAACGTCAAAGGCATCTTTGAGCAAGGTGCCTACACAACAAACGGCGCTGAGATGGCTGAACTTCGAGCCTGGGTGCTGGCAAAACTGTTGTGGAATCCCACGTTGGATGGGCAAAAGTTGATCGACGAATTTATCGATGGCTATTATGGACCCGCCACATCGCATATAAGGGCTTATCTAAACGTGACCCACGATGCTGTTGAAGCAAGCGGTGATTGGCTCGGCTGCTTCTCCGAGCACACCGCAAAATTCCTGTCCTTTGAGATGCTCAGTAAAGGCTGGGCACACCTTAAAGCCGCTGAAGCAGCGGTGCAGAACGATCCAAACCTGCTTTCCCGCGTGCAGGTCGCACAATTGCCTGTGATGTACACTTTTATGATGCGCTGGAAGGAGATGCGTGAAAAAGCTGCCTCTTCCGGCGCCGCTTGGCCTATGCCGGAGTCAATCCAGGATACATTTGCGAGATTTCTTGAAGTTGCCAAGAAGAAGAACGTCACCCGCCTTAACGAATGGCAGCCAGGCTACGGCGCTCTGGAAAAAGCTGTAGAACAAGCCACAAAGTAAGGCGACATGCCGCCTTCGGCGGAATTTCTAAATTCGAAATTCTAAATTTCGCCCAAGGTGGATTTTCTGCGCACATTTTTAGCACGCTATTACACTATATAGCAGAAGCTAATCAACAAACGTGCACGAGTTTGGTGGATTTACATTGAATCTGAATTCAGAGACAAAGTTGGTTGAAGCAACCCAAAATGGCCATTTGGAAAGCTTCGCGGTTCTTTATCAACGGTACTACGGCGCGATGGTCGCGTTAGCCTACTCGGTTCTGGCGGACATTCACCTGGCTGAGGATGCCGCCCAGGAGACGTTTGCCGTAGCCTGTCGCAACCTGCCAGCTTTACGGCGCAAAGACAGGTTCGGCTCCTGGCTGGCCGGTATCTGCAGAAATGTCGCCAAGCAGATGCGGCGGCGTGAAAAACAGGCTGTCACTGCAAGCGCTGGCCAGCCGGTAGGAGATCCTGACAGTAAAGACGGCTGCACCAATGCCGTACGCCGGGCGGTCTGGCAGCTAAGGCCCGCTGAGAGAGAACTGGTAGTTTTGCGCTACTATGACAATATGCCTTATGAGCAAATTGCTTTTGTACTGGGCATTTCGGTCCAAGCGGTGAACGGTCGGCTCATTAGGGCAAAGCGAAAGATTGCTGCGTACTTAAAACGCAACGGCTTCACAGGAGAAGATTATGAAACCTCTTGAAAACGAAAGCTGGCTTGACGAAGCTCTCACAAAAGCTATCGGCTGCGAAAAATCCCAGCCCGACTTCGAGAAATGGAAACAGGACCATCCGGAAGCCGTTGAATCACTAACCTCGCGGGGAGGCCAACAACCATCGGCTGGGATACGCCCGCTCAATATAAGGAAAATAATCATGAAAAGCCCAATAATAAAATTAGCTACAGCGGCGGTGATAATTATTGCAGCCGTATTACTTGTACCTAAGGGTTCCGTTGATATAACGAAGCCTGCTTTTGGTCTTGAGGATGTGTATGATGCTTTACAAAATGCAGAATGGATCCATGCTAATATGACTATTGTCCAAATCAGTGGAGATACAGATTCTGAGGAAAAACCAGGTATTGGTTATGGATGGGAAGTTTGGCATTCGGTAAATCCTTATATTTCTATTGAGAAAGACACTAACGGAAGGATTTCCTTTATGGAAAATGACATATCGAGAACGTCTATATATGATCCTGCATCAAATATTATAACTGTCACATATAAACAATCCTCTGATTCTCAGAAAACCCCAAACAGTATTTCGGATATGTTTAAGACACAACTTCTCGATATGGTAAATCAGGGTCAAAAAGTAGAATACAATGAAGGTGTTTTTGAGGGACAGCCTGTAACAATCATAAGTCTGGATTATACATCATTGGAAGCAAGCGAACACAGTATAATATCAGTTGTGGTTGATCCCAATACGTATCTTCCAAAAAAAATGGATATTCAGCAGATTTCCTTAAAGAAAAACATAAGCGGCAATATTATTGCAATTTTTGATTATCCTGAGAGCGGTCCGAAAGATATCTACGAAGCAGGTGCTCCGCAAGATGCTGAAGTAGTGATTATTGACAATCGAAACTGACATGAATTGATCGCAGTATTGTCGAATATTTTTTGTGAAGACACTGTTGCTTGTGCGATACGAAGAAGATCAAGATGTAGCGGTGGGGCTTGCCCCACCGCTTTCTGCATCGCGTCACAAATAGGCTGGCCCTTGCTTAAACCAGGGGTCGGCCTTTTTCATGCGCATTCTGCGGGCAAATCGCCACTTTAGGGCAAATACAAAAAGTGGCAAAAAAATCCGCCTGCCTTATACTAAAACAAGTATTTCAATCGTGATATTAGTGACGAACGATCGTTCGCAAGAGTAAACGCGAGAGCCGTAGATGATAGAAGACGAACTGCTCAAGTGGAGATTCAAACGCGGCAGCCAAGAGGCGCTACGGCGTATCTACGAAAAGTACCTGAACTATTTACTGACGTTGGCGATGGCTCTTTTGAATAATGCCAGCGAGGCAGAAGATGTTGTACACGATGTTTTTGTCTCTTTTGCAGGCTCTACTGAGGACTTCAAGCTCAGCGGAAGTCTTCGAGGCTATCTGGCAAGCTGCGTTCTTAATCGCGCGCGTGACCACATTCGAAGCACTCGCCGGCACAGCATTGCTTCCGCTGGAGCAAATTCTGCAAGCTCAGAGCCAAACGGCCCGGAACAGTCGGTAATATCCACCGAAGAATCAGCAAGGCTGAATCGGGCGATAGCCGAGCTTCCAATAGACCAGCGAGAAGCGATAATCCTTCGCACCAAGGGCGAAATGAAATTCAAAGAAATAGCCAGGCTGCAAGGCGTCTCAGTCAATACGGTTCAGGGCAGGTATCGGTACGGATTGAATAAACTGCGTTCAATCCTGAATGGCGAGGTGGAAAAATGAGACGTGCAGATAGTGCCGAGCAAATCATTAGGGAAAACCTGACTTTTACCGCCAGCCCGGAAATGCACGACCGAATTCTAAATGATGTTCTGGCTGCCCAAAAAGAATCCCAAAAAATAGGATCGGCTTTAGCTAAGCCGAACATCAGGAGCATAATTATGAAAAGCCCAATTACAAAACTCGCTACCGCCGCGATTGTCGCTATCGCGTGTTTGATAGGCTTGTCGCTTTGGAAAGGCACAGAATCAGGTATCGCCTTGGCCGATGTCCTGGCCCAAATTGAAAAGGTCAGTGCCTACAGGCACCAATGTGATTCGACGCTAACCAACCTAATGGAACCTAACATGCCTTTAAAATCGCACTACACTTTTTTGAGATCACAAAAATATGGCTATAAAACTGTGCCAGACGACCCCAATGACGAAGTCCAATATTTCTCAATACAGGAGAAGGCCTTCTTTGCCATCCGGCCCAAGCAGAATGAGTATGAGCGCTTCGATTTGACGAATGTTGAGAAGTCTACCTCAGTGGCTCAGAGACAATATGACTATTATGCAGGCGACATTGTCAAGAAAATCTTGGGACGCAAATACGAGAGCATGGGCAGGTCAATCGTTGATGGCGTTGAAGTCGAAGGGTTTCGAACCACCGACCCCAACTACGCAGCCAGGATATGGGTGGATGTGAAGACACGCCTGCTTGTGCGGTCAGAAGAACACAGAACTTCGGGCAATACAATCTGGCACTTCACAACGCACGATTACCGGTGGGATATACCAGTTGATGCGGCCGATTTTAAGCCGGTCATACCAAATGACTACACACGAGTTACAAGCGCATTTACCAGTGAATATGGCAACTGGAGGTCCGTCACGGAGGAGGACGCCATCCAAGGTCTAAAACTATATGCCGATTTGAGCGGCCATTATCCTAAGATCGTCAATTGGTTCCCTGAGCTGCAATATCAATGGTCAGAATTTGAAAAGAGTGAAACCCCTGCGGCCCTGCGATTAAAGGAAGAGCTAAAAGGGCTTACGGAAGACGACAAAGCCAACAGACTCAGGGATGCCTTTATGCCCATGCGACGCATCAATTGGTTCTACTATAAGCTCCGGCAGCAGAGGAAGGACCCCGCATACTACGGAAAGACCGTTACCCCCAAAGACGCAGATAAGGTCCTGATGCGGTGGAAGGTCTCAGATAATGAATACCGTGTTATCTTCGGCAATTTGCACGCAGAAACTGTTACTAAGGAGAAACTGGCAGAACTTGAATCGGCGTTGGCCAAGTAGGTTGACCATCTTGTAAATCTGTGAACAAGGCTGGGCTATTTCGCCCGGCCTTTCTTGTGCGCTCACGGCGTGTAAGACCGAGAAACAATGCAGAAATCTGTTGCGAATAATTCGAGCCACCGTGTAACATAACAAGTTAATTGAATGAAGAGTATTTGAGGAGTACAAAATGAAGTCCTACTGGTCGCTTTTACTCTGGGCGATTTGCCTGCTGCTTGTGCTCGACTGCGTTGCCTTTGCGGCAGAAAACTCGGTCGTTTCTGGCGAGCAAAAAAAATGGCATAAGATTACACTGACCTTTACCGGGCCCGAAACGAATGAGACAGCTAAGCCCAATCCCTTTCTCGATTACCGCCTCAACGTCACTTTTGCTTTGGGCAAAAAGCAATATGTTGTTCCCGGCTATTATGCAGCAGACGGCGACGCAGCGGAAACCAGCGCAACTTCGGGCAATAAATGGCGCGTACATTTTTTGCCCGACAATGTGGGCCGATGGACCTACATCGCTTCTTTTCGCACGGGCCCCGACGTTGCGCTGCGTGACGATCCAGAGGCAGGCGTGGCTGTACCGTTCGACGGGGCCAGAGGCTCTTTTGTTGTCAGCCACAGCGATAAAAGTGGGCGAGATTTCCGGGCAAAAGGTCTGCTCAGATACGTTGGCAAGCGCTATCTACAATTTGCTGAAACCGGCGAATATTTTCTCAAAGGCGGCGCCGACAGCCCTGAGAACTTTCTGGGGTATGCCGATTTCGATGGCACTTATGATACTGACGGACTGAACCGCGAAGGCGAAGCCAAAGGCGATAAATTCCTCCATCATTACGAACCACACGTGCGGGACTGGCAGAGCGGCGACCCAACATGGAAAGCCGGCAAGGGCAAAGGCATTATCGGCGCCCTGAATTACCTGGCGTCAAAAGGGATGAACAGTGTCTATTTTATCCCATATAACATCGACGGCGGCGATGGCAAGGACGTCTGGCCCTGGACCAATCCGCGCGAGAAACTCCGCTTTGATTGCAGCAAGCTCGACCAGTGGGAGATTGTTTTTTCGCAGATGGATAAAATCGGCCTGCAACTGCATATCATCACCCAGGAGCAGGAAAACGACCAGGGACTCGATGGCGGAGAACTCGGCCAGCAGCGTAGACTTTACTACCGCGAGCTTATCGCTCGCTTTGCCCATCACCTGGCTCTGGTTTGGAACCTCGGCGAAGAAAATACCAACACCGACCAGCAGCGCAAAGCCTTCTGCCGATACATCAAGGACCTCGACCCGTACAACCACCCGATTGTCTGCCATACCTTTCCAAGCGAATACGACAAGGTCTACGAGCCGTTGTTGGGCTACGAGTATTTCGACGGAGTTTCGCTGCAGACCAACGACACTCACGCCCAGACGGTCAAGTGGATCGACCGCTCCGCCTCAGCGGGCCGAGCGTGGTTTGTCTGCCTGGATGAGATCGGCCCGCCGCATACCGGCGTCAAGCCCGACAAAGACGATTACTGGCACGATGAGGTCCGCAAGAAGCATCTGTGGGCCAACCTTATGGCTGGCGGCGCGGGTGTAGAATGGTACTTCGGATACAATTTTCCGGATAATGATCTTAATTGCGAAGACTGGCGCAGCAGAGACCATCTGTGGGACCTTACCCGATATGCCCTGGAATTCTTTCACGAGTATCTATCATTTGTGGAAATGAGTCAAAACGACGAATTGACCTCCGCAGAGGATGATTATTGTTTTGCCAAGCCCGGCCAAGTCTATGCGATATATTTACCTAACGGCGGCACCACAAACCTCGATCTGGGCGATGGTTCAGGAACGTTCACGGTCCGTTGGTATAATCCGCGAGCAGGCGGCCCACTGCAGGTCGGCACGATCAAAACGATAACGGGCCCCGGCTCAGTCGCCATCGGCCACCCGCCGCAGGAGGCCGACAAAGATTGGGTCGCTTGCGTGAAACTGGAACAGTAAACTTGCCGGTCCCAGCCTCAAACTTGGTATGCGCGAACAAACGCTAAAAGTGAGCAAAAAGATAACGATAATCCCTAAGTATGGCTGGCAACAAAAAGCTATTGCAAAGTCCATCCGTGGCTTTATAATCTTAGCCCATAACGGAAAGGGCTACAGAGGACACAGAGTTCACAGAGAAAAGTCAAAGTAACCACAGATTACGCGGATTGCACGGAAGAAAAAAAAGAATCAAAAATCTGCGAAATCTGTGAGGGACCCCCGCTTCGCGGGAACCCAAATCCGTGGTTTCAAATATGCGGTTCTCTGTGCTCTCTGTGGCAAAATCCCAAAGGTTAAAGGTTTTAAAGTTTCTAAGGCAGGAGACAATCTTTATGGAACAGACAACACAGCCGCAGGGTTCCCAAGTAGCGGAGGCCCAAGTCAATTTATTCGCGGATGAATTGCCATCCATGGACTATATAACGAAACTGTCTCACTTCGTCCATTCCACCGAGGCAAACCAGATGAAATTCGCTGAAGAGGTGCAGGCAAATATGAGCAGGACTTCACCAAAGGCGATACTGGCGGTAGGAATAGGGCTTTTTATCCTCGGTCGATTTCAAGAGGCGGTCGACAAACTACAAAAGGCTGAAGACCGCAAAGAAAAATTCATATACCTGGCATTTGCACTTCGGCAGTTAGGCAAATTCGACGAAGCAATCCAAAACTTGCAAAACAGCCTCAAATATCAGGCTGACCCCATGTATATATCTCTGGAGAAGGCTGCTACGTACCGTCACGCAAAGAATTTTGAAGCAGCGGAAAAGGAACTAAACAACTTGAAAGTTTTCGAAAAGGTCAGTGCCGAGTACCACTACCAGCTTGGCCGGCTCCAGGAAATGCAGGGACTGTATGAAGAGGCGGCGGACAATTACAAAACAGCTCTGGAATTGGCCCCGACGCACCAGCGAGCACTTTTCCACCTGGCTTTTCGCTGCGACCTATCCGGCGATGAAGAGGCAGCTATCGATTATTATAAGCAGATCGTTGCCGGCTCGCCTGTTTATGCAAGTGCGCTGCTGAACCTGGCGGTGCTCTATGAAGACATAGGCCAGTACGACAAAGCCTCTGCCTGCGTGGACGCAGTCCTGGAGTGTCATCCCAATCATCAAAGGGCGATTCTGTTCAAAAAAGACATCGAAAGCTCAAAAACCATGCTCTACGACGAAGAGAAAGAAAAGAAAAAGAGCCGCAAAGATCATATGCTTGAGACGCCTATTTCCGATTTTGAGCTGTCGGTGCGCAGCAGAAACTGCCTGAAGAAGATGAACATCGAAACAATAGGCGATCTTTTGAATATAACCGAGGCGGAGCTGCTGTCTTACAAGAACTTCGGGGAAACCTCACTAAGGGAAGTCAAGACCATCCTCGAATCGAAAGGCCTGCGACTGGGCATGGCCCTGGAGGAAAAGCCATCGCCGCCACAGGAGGTGTCCGACCGTATTACCACAGAAGATCAAGGAGTCCTGAACAAATCCGTGGACGACCTGCAACTATCAGTGCGCAGCCGAAAATGTTTGCAGAAACTCAATGTTCGTACCGTCGGCGATTTGATCCGCAGAACAGAAGCAGAGCTTCTGGGCGTTAAGAACTTCGGCGTAACGAGCCTAAATGAAATCAAAAGGACCCTTGCCAACTTCGGACTGGCCCTGCGTAGCCTGGACTGACCGATCTGAGTCAGAATTCAGAAGACAGAAGTCAGGAGCCAGAATTCTGTCCTCTTTTTTTTCTGTATTCTGTTTTCTGACTTCTGTATTCTGTCTTCTGACTGGTTGCAGGCCAAGGCAGGTTGTCCGTCCCACTCCACAAATGGGGGTCGAACCAGAGTTCTGGGTGAGAGTTCTGCTGCTGGACGATGCCAAGCAGTGCACCATCGACGTGGACTTTCCATTCGAGGTCGTCGACATGCCTGCCTCTGGCGGACTGGCCAGAAAAGCCCGATTCAACCTCGGTGATTTGCCCGCAAAGGTGGAAGCATCTGCCGGCAAAATCACCATCACAGGCAACCCTGGCCCAATCCTGGAAAGCAGCCAGGCACTTATTGTACCGGATGAGCCCCATATTTTCAGCCTCAACGGCGACCAGTACCGCGGAAAACTAAAACTCATTGTAAATCCAGACGGCAACAGCTTTGACGCGGTCAACCTGGTGCCGCTCGAGCCGTATCTGGCAGGCGTGGTGGGTGCAGAGATGCCTGATTACTGGGAACCAGAGGCGCTGAAGGCTCAGGCAATCGCTGCCAGAACCTACTGTTTGTACGTCAAACGACGCGCAGGCCACAAGCGACACTGGGACCTCAGTGCCACACAGGCCAACCAGGTCTACACTGGAGTCAAAGCTGAATCCGCTCAGGTCTGGGACGCCGTCAATAGCACCTATGGCCAGGTCCTTGTCTGCCAGCCCAGCACTAATTGCCCACCAAATTCTAGGGCTAAGCGCGGTACAACGACAATTAGTGCTGGGGGCGGAATCGAAGGCATCTTTCCGGCCTATTATAGTTCGGTCTGCGCAGGCCATACCGAAAACAGCGAGCACGTCTTTGGCGATTCTTTCAAACCACTTAGCGGGGTACATTGTCCATATTGCAGAGACGCTGCGAGGCTGGACCTCTTTTACTGGCCTATGGCACAGTTCGACCGGAGCGAGACACAGGAAAGACTAATGCAGCGATATCCGGAGCTTAAGCTGCTGGGTGAAATTGTAAACATCAAGTCGGCTAAGCAGAGCGACTATGGAACGTTTGCCCGGCTGACCCTGGTAGAACTGGTCGGCTCAACCGGCAAGAGCAATTTTCTGCGGGCCGAGGATTTGCGTCTTACAATCGACCCGACCGGGCGAAAATTCAGAAGCACGATTTGCCGGATAGTCAGATGGAACGGAAAATGGGCGTTCTTAGCCGGCCGAGGTTGGGGACATGGCGTCGGAATGTGCCAGCACGGCGCCCAAGGCATGGCTCGGCAGGGGAAAACCACCAGCCAGATACTTCAGCACTACTACTCTGGC
>Ga0315312_1001432_pt1 | contig 18703 bp, 21 predicted proteins | sample TDP7_MG_FD_203629 | JGI IMG/M metagenome (GOLD analysis project Ga0315312, IMG submission 203629) | Freshwater sediment microbial communities from Lake Towuti, South Sulawesi, Indonesia - TDP7 | ecosystem: Environmental > Aquatic > Freshwater > Lake > Sediment | place: Indonesia: South Sulawesi... | reverse complement strand
TGCTGAACCTCAGTGATGAGCTTGACGAGAGTGGTCGAAGAATCCTAGAAGAAGGTGCTAAGAGGGCTCAGGCGGCAGGAATCCCCGTAACAACGGTGATGGAGCATGGGAACATCTCAGAAAGCATAATCCATATCGCCGAGGACGAGAAGGCGGACCTGATCGTCATCGGTGAAAGGGGCCTCGGCGCCGTAGCCCGCTTCTTCCTAGGAAGCGTCGCGAACAAGGTCAGCCACCACGCTAAGTGCCCAGTCCTGATAGTGAAGCTCTGACCCTACTGAATACGTCCTTTTCTACTCCGTTTAATAGCCACTTCCCTCAAGCATAGTGGTGTGACCGGAGGCGAGACATGGTGAAGAGCGGCCTATCAATGGTTGATATCACGTCCAAGCCTGTCGTCCATCGCCAAGCGACAGCGACTGGCAGAATCCTCCTTAAGGAGGAGACGATCGAGCGAATCAAATCTGGTGAAGTAGAGAAGGGGGACCCCGTCTCCACCGCTAGGGTAGCGGCCGTCCTCGCGGCGAAAGCCACGAGTAACATCATCCCCCTCTGCCACCCCCTACCCCTGACCAGCGTACAGGTCGAGGAGCAATTGGGGAAGACGGATGTGACGGTAACTGTGACCGTCAAGGCCACGGCAAAGACGGGGGTCGAGATGGAGGCCCTCACCGCCGTCTCAACAGCCCTCCTAACAATCTGGGATATGACGAAGCAGTACGAGAAGGACGAGGCTGGCCAGTACCCCACTACTCGCATAGATGGCATCAGGGTCGTCGAGAAGACTAAGGAGGACGTCGAGGTTGAGTGAGACAAGCCGGGAACACAAGGAGAAGGCGCCAAGACATGTGCGCTTCGCCCTCCTTACTATAAGCACCTCCCGCTACAACCTGAAGCAGAAGGGTGAACCCTACACAGATGCCTCAGCAGACCTAGCCACCCGCATTCTAGCAGCTTCAGGCCATGAAGTCATCGTTAAGGAAACTATATCCGACGACGCTGAGATTATTCGAGAAAGCCTCGACCGGCTGTCATCGGATGTTCGAGTGGAGGCCGTCGTAAGCATGGGTGGCACAGGAATAACCCCGACAGACGTCACCATTGAAACGGTCACACCAATGCTGGAGAAGCAACTTGAAGGGTTTGGCGAGGCCTTCAGGAGGCTGAGCCACGACCGGATAGGTACGGCCGCCATCCTAACCCGCTCCACAGCAGGAATCATGCGGGGCAGAGCCGTCTTTTGCCTCCCCGGTTCCCCTCAAGCCGTGGAGACGGCCCTTAGGGAGCTGATCGTTCCCGAGGTCGGCCATATCCTAGCTCACGCGCGCCAATGACCGCTGCGCGTCATTTAGAGAAACATGCCCCAACAATAGCACGAGGAATCTTTCTCAATAATGGTTATTTTGGCTGTTACAGTGGAAACAATGGTAATATCGGGCCTCGATCAGAGAAACTAGGAGAGGTCGACCTTTCTTCTAGAAGGGTTCGGATTCACGCTTAAATATTTGTAGATAATCTTTGAAGAACAAGCATGTACTAAGCTCTCATGGTTTCATGCAGACGCGGTGCATGCTTTGGGGGATGAAAAATATGCATATGAACACCCAGACCATCCTTTGCATGCCATGGTCCCTTATCAATGGAAAATACGAACTAGAGGAGGTGAAACATGGAATATGAAGACCGCCAAAATCTTTCTTATGACTACTCTAATCCTACTAGGCATTACCATCAGTCATTTACATCCATTTCTCCTAGTAACTAACACAAGAGTAGCTGCGGGAAGCTCATATCTATTCTACGACAGCTTCGAGGACGGTACATTCAATAAGTGGACAGGGACAGAGCCATTCTATGGTCCAAGTATTGTTGAGTGGAGCGTAACCAACATCACGGCGTACGAAGGTACTCGCTCAGCTCAGATGGCCTTGTACTCGCCTCCCCCTCCTGATAAGTATGCGTGGGGTGGGTACTACGTCGACATCCCCTTCGAGGCTTCAGGCAGCCGTGAGGCCTACTGGAGATCGTGGGTTAAGTTCAACGAACTTCCCGTTAATAATCATGATCACACCTTCATGTGGATCTTGGCTAAGGGGCCTCCTCCTTGGGCAACTCGAACACCCACTGGCGACCACTTGGGGGTAGGTATAGCCGTTAAGAACGGTGTCACACAGCTGCATATCAGGCGTTACCATCCCAAACAGGTGTACTATGATGTTCCCTACCCATTCGAGCGAAACAAGTGGTACCTGATAGAGATATCTGTAAGAAGGGCTGTCGACGGCTGGTACAAGGCTTGGGTAAACGAGAAGCTGGTCTTCAATGAGCAGTTGGACACGAGTATGGCTCCCGAACTCGGGGCAGCATCACTGATCACGAGTGCCCTATCTTACCAGAGTTATCCAGCTTTCACGTGGTTCGACGAATGCATTGCAAGCAACAACTACATCGGCGTAGGAGGTCCCTTACCGCCTTCTCCGCCCAGTTGGTCGAACTTAGGTCACAATTCTACCTACGTCGGTACCCCCTGCAAGTTCTCCGCCCTCTGGAGAGATTCCGACGGGCTGAGCGGCTATATCTTCTCCTGGAACGGGACGGGAACTTGGACTAACTCGACGTTTGTTAGGTGGAGTGGTTCACCGACTTCGGCCTGGAGCAATGTGACTATGGTTCTGCCTATCACAAAGGGCGTCGTGGTGGGCTACCGCTTCTATGCCAATGAGACGTATAAAGGCTGGAATGTCACGCGTGTTGGCTCTCTGGTTACGGAAAAGCCTCAGGGATGGGAGGAGACCCGGCTTACGATGAGCCTTGCGCCCATCACGGGGACGGACTGGTATACAGTGAGTGGTTCTCTGACCTTTACGGTTAACGGTACTGGCATCTCTGGGGCTAGGCTGAGAGTCTATGTTGGCTATGATACGGAGTTCAACTTGATCACCACAGTCATAACCAATTTAGGCGGACAATACTCGTTCAGGTGGCAACCATCGGCAACAGGCGAGGTCATCTTGAGAATAGTCTATGTAAGCGACAGGAGCTGGATCCTTGGCACGAGGACCGAAGGGCTGGTGGCGACGTAAAGGAGACGCCGCTCTTCATTTTATTTTACTTGAAAGAGCTAGTTTTACTGGGTATGGAGCGTTCTACCGACCTTCTCGTCGACCAGCTTAACGAACTCGGCTTCATGCTCCTTCGGGATCTGAGCCCCAGCCGCAACATTATGTCCCCCACCGACCCCGTTGAATCGTTCTGAAGCCTCGTGGAAGATTGTTCCCAAGTTAAGGGGGCCTTCCCTCAACTCGTCAGGTATTCTCCCTGAGACTTTAACCATCTCCCCAACGGCCCCTGTGAGAGCGATGATAGGCTTTGGTTCCTCAAGGAGCCCGCTTGAGGTGATCATCGAGGCTATTGTACTCAGCATTAGTTCGTCGATCACTCCTGAACCATTGATGACGTAGACGTTCTCATGTCTCTCAATGCTCCTAGGCGTCGAGGACAACCATTCCATGTAGTCCGAGATCGTCTTCTTGTACTTGGTGAAGACTTCCATGGCCTCATCCAAGACTGTAAGTCTGCTACCCATACCTATGGCGACCCCGAGACCGGTCCTGCTCATTCGCCCGCAGGCGTTCAGTAGAGAAGCGTACTCCCTTCCATCCCTGAGAGGTACGCCACGATCTTCTTGAACCAGAGTATAGACGGTGCCCACGAGGTTCATTACCACCCTACTGGGCAACCTCTTGGAAGCCATGTACTTAGCGATCTCTGAGAAGAGGAGCTGCTTCTCCTCGTTGCTCAGGTCGTTGACGGCTCTCCACCGGTCCCACCTCTTAACCTCTATATGAATATCCGTCAAGAAGGCTAGGCATTTATCCTCCTCACCGCTCAACCCTGGGATGAAGGGGTTCGTCGTATACGCCAGAGCCCTGTGAAGCGGTCTCGTCTCTCTCCCATACAGCAAGAGATCCTCTTCGACACGCAAGTATCCCGCATCCACAGCGTCCTTGACGATGCCTTCGTTAAGGCCGCCCAGACTCCTCTTCTCAAACTTGTCTTGCGAGTCCCCCAGTGCTCCGACCACAGCCATACCAGCTAGGTCGATGTTCGAGCCATCTAGGGCCTTGGCCACGAGGTAGCAGATCCCAGCAGAGCTGATCTCCTTAGCTCCGTCGAAACCGAATGGGTGGGGGTTGACTTGACAGAGCCTTGGGAAGACCTCCCCCACGGGCTGATGATGATCCAGAACCATCACGTCAGTTTCCTTGAACGTGGACTTCAGGAGTTCAAGGTTGCCGCTCCCGAGGTCGCTGAAGACTATCGGGATAGACTCATCTCTTCCCAGCGCCTCGACTACTGCTGCGTCTATCTGCTTAACATTTCTGATCTTGAACTCCGCACCACTTCGGTGTAAAGCCGCACCAATTATGCTGGCGGAGGCCAGCCCATCAGCATCTATGTGACTCACCACACGGATGGGGTCACCTTTCTCTATGTGTTTCAGAAGGAGTTTGGCCGCTTGGGCAACGCTCAGATAGAATTCAGGGATACTGGAGGCGTTGCCGTTCAACTCATCACCGAGGCAACGGTTAGGCGGTGGGAGTTGTCTCGGTCCGGTATTCCCAATTCTCCGGCAGTCTCCCTATCCTCTTGTAGTATCGCCCGGTCCTTCTGATCTTTGAGACCAGGAGTTCAAGGGAGCGTCTATTCACCGCGTCCGATCTGTTTCTGGCCAGGTGTCTCCGCAGGGCAGTTGCCTTGGCCAAGAGTTTGCTCAGGTCTTCGGGGATGGTCGGCCTCAAGTTCGCCTCCTCTAGGATCTCTTGCACCGACCTCCCTGTAACAGACTTCACGAGAGGAATCCCATACTGGTCCCTAAGTGTCACCCCTATCCGGCTCGGCGTCTGCCCCTCCTTCGCGAGCTTTATGACGAAGGCCTCAACCTCTTCGGGCCCGTATCTGAACCAGGTTGGGACCCGCTTGCTCACAGGGCGTCTCGAATGGGATTTTCCTCTTCGGGTCATTGGGGTCTCCTAGTCAAGGGTTTGTACCGGTTATAGGGGTCCAGTCGCATATTCAGGGGTCCACCTTTAAAGTTTTTCTTAGACACCGCCGTCGAAAAGGATGCATGCCGATGGCTTTTTGACAGATCGTAAGTATTAGTAATGTCCCTGAGGAACGATTTGTTGAGGCCATGGGGTTCTAGAGCGGAAATGTTGTGACCTCTCAGTCGCTACTAACTACCATGGTTTGTGAAGAGGCCCTGAGAGGTATGGATCTAGGGCTATGCGTAGATGCCTCTTTCTGGACGGTCTTCCTCGCCTTTCCTTCTAAACACTACGATTCGGGGGATCTTTTCCTTGTGCTTCTCCGTCACTTGAACGTCGTACTCGATGAATTCCTGCGCTTTCTTGATGAGGCCCTCCGTCATCTCCCTCAGGTCTTCCTCTGGGAACTTGGCCATGAGCGGCAGATTCTGTATCCAGCTCCTCCACCCGTGTATGCTCCTGTCTATGGCGTTGAGGGTGAAGATCATGGAGTTGACCAACTCAAGACGGTCTTCCCCCTTCTTGGAGGCAAGTTCTTTCAGGGTCTTCAGAAGTTCTTCGCTTTGACTAATCCATCTCTCCGTCAAGGTAGGTTCCTCCCCCTTGGGGTGACGGGGATTTAAAGAACCTTTCGGTTTAGACCACTGCACGGACCGACGGACCGCGTACTTGTGCCGCCTCAGATCAGCAGTCAGCGTCTCAGAGGAGGCGCAAAGATGACAAGTTGGCTGAATGTCTGTGTTCCAATGTTCTCGTGTTGGTGCTTTTCTCCGGGTGGTATGAAGATTATGGTGCCAGCCGTGGCCTCAAACCTCTCCTTATCTGTGGATATGGCGCATTTTCCCGAGAGGATGTAAAGGATCTCCTCGACTTCCCGGGTATGTGGGTCCGACTTCCAACCTGCGGGGGTCTCCATCCAAGTTATCGACACGTTCTTGGCGCCAACATCGATGTTGATGAGGGGTTTGGTCGCCCTTCCGGGCTCGATGGTAGTGGCTTGAGATTCGTCAACCCGAATAACTTTCAAGGCATCCACCTGCCTAATGGTTCCGGTGTGAGTTGATATGCGTTTTGCAAGGAGGACGACACTTCATGAAAGATGCCCCTTCGTACTCCATTTCTCAAATTGAATAGCTTTAAGCTGGGGCTCCCGTGGTAATGTTGCCTTGGAGCCGGACTGGGTGTAGACCGCATCCTTGTTTCCCCGAGATGGAAGAGACTGGGTCGTTCGTCTCCTTAGCGCGCTGTATTGAGGCTTCAGGGATCCGAATCCTCTATGTCACTGGGTATAGGGGTTTCTCCCCCTTTAGGACGCGAATGGTGTTCTCGACGGCCAATAACGAGCAGCGGCGTCTACATTCCTTGGTCGAACCCGCAATATGGGGTGTTAGGACGACGTTGTCCAGAGTAAGGAGCGGGTTGTCTGGGCTGATCGGTTCATCCTCGAAGACGTCGAGGCCGGCCGCCGCTATCCACTTCTCCTTCAAGGCTCGATGGAGGGCCTTCTCATCGACAACAGGTCCCCTCGAAGTATTCACCAGAATGGCGCTCCTCTTCATGGCCTTCAGCTCCTCCTCACCGATAAGCCCCCTCGTCTCCTCATTTAGGAAGACGTGGATGGAGATGAAGTCGGATTCTGCCAAGAGTTGGTTGAGAGGGCGGTACTCAAGGCCGAGTTCTTCCTCCAGTTTCCTATTTCGAATGACATCGTAGTAGAGGACTTTCACATCGAAGCCTTTTCCCCTCTTGGCGACGATGGACCCGATGCGGCCGAGGCCGACTATTCCAAGGATCTTCCCGAAGATGTCCACACCCATGAAGGCTCTCCGGTCAGCCCTCTGCTTCCAAAGCCCGTTCTTGACGTAAGTATGAGCTTGAGGGACCATCCTCGCAGTAGCCAGCAGGAGGGCGAAGGCCATGTCCGCAACGGTCTCCGAGAGGGCGGGTGTTATCGTCACGTATATGCCCCGTTCTGCCGCGGCCTTGACGTCGACATTGTCGTAGCCGACGCCATGGCGGGAGATGACCTTGAGCTTCTCAGCCTTGGTAATGACTTCCTTATCGAAGGGGGGAAGGGCGACGATGGCTCCTTCATATTTTCCAATGACCTTCAACAGTCCATCCTTCGTCTGGATGGCAGACTCCTCCACGACATCGACATCGGCAAAGTCCTTGAGGCGCTCCATGGCATCCTCGTGGAGAGTAACTCCGACCAGAACCCTCGGCCTGTCAGACAATAGTCCTCAGCCTCTTCAATCCATTTGGGACTGGTCCGCTTTTTTGGCTTGCGTACCGAGCTGTTTGGCTAGAAGAGCGCGCTTCAATGTGCCCCGCTGACTCGTTCGAATTCCGCGTTAACGCCCAATGATGAACGGAAGATACGGAACAAGATCTCTCGCTAATGTCTAAAGATGAAGTAGATTAATACGAATATGCCACCTGACAAGTACAGCAAATCAACCAATTTAGGCTTCACCAGTCCTCACCTACCAGAATAGAAAATCCACCCTGAGAGGTAAAAGCCCATCTCTCCTCAGGCTCTAGAAACACCGGAAGCAGAGGAGCTTGAGAGACCATTCCTCCGTGGACCTGTTGCGAAGACATTTAGCACGGTCTCCGCTAGCACACGAACGCCAGCAAGATAGGCAAGGAACGACCTTCAGACCTGAGAGCGAGCTCTTCAATGAGACGCATGAACTATCTGAGGTTCAATTACAGGACGTTGGAAGGAATAGGTGTAGGACGATCTCCCCTCCGTGTACTTCTCAAGTTGAACATCTATAAGCGCAGGTTCCCCCTTCGAGACCACATCGAAGGCCCACCTCAGCTTCTCCTCAGCGTCCTCAGGATGCGACAAAGTTTCTGACCTGACCTTGAAGGCCTCTGCCAGTTTTGCGAAGTCGATTCGAGGCTCGTCGATGTCTACGCACTCGTAGTTCCTACGTGATGAAGCCAGTTTGAGGGTTGTATCCACGATGAAGGGCCACTCGATCCCCCAGCAGGCGTTGTTGAAGACCAGGTAGAGGACCGGTATGTGATAGTGGCTGCAGGTCCAGAGGGCAGACGCCGGATTGCTGAAGACGAGGTCGCCATCACCCATCATCGCCACGACCGTTTCCTTAGGGCGGGCCAGAGCAACGCCATAGGCCATAGAGGCCACCGGCCCTAGGTGGCCTGAGGGGTTCGTGAAGAAAGTCCCGGGTTTAGTGAGGACTATTCCTTGGAGTAGCTGGGACGCCATGGTTATGGTCTGATTCACCCAGATGGTCTCCTCATCCCACAGCTTGTTCAGCTCGAAGGCCACCCTGTAGGCCGACACTGGATCATCGTCAAGGTGCTTCTCCGCCTCCGTTTCCCAATCAGACATGAGCTTCTCATGCCTCAATCTGTTTCGAATACCCCTCTCCTCAGCAACCCGCCTCAGATGAGGAGTCATCCTCCTTTGGACAGCCTTGGTGAGCTGTGTAAGGATTACCGCGGAGTTGCCGACAAGCCTCATATCAGCAGGATAGAGGTTTCCTCCGTAGTCGCCACCGCCGCTTCCTTGGAGCATGGCTGGGTCGGGGCCCGCGCCTATGACCTTGCAGTCCTCCGGTGGCGCGAAGGGGTATTCATAGTAGGTCTCGATGCACAGGAACACGTCCGCCTCCTTTACAAAGGAGCTCTCTACCCGCGCCCTTCTATGGAAGCCTAGGAAGAAGGGATGATTCATGGGGAAGTTGAGGAAGTTCCTCCCATCTAAGACGCCGCATTCAAGGGCTTCGGCCAGCTCTACGAGTCTCCGTACGGCGGAGATGCTCCTCCCCATGCTCGTAGCTAGAATTATGGGATTCTCAGCCTCCACCAGAAGTTTGGCAGCTGCCTCTACACTCTCCTCATCAGCTGAAAGAGCGCTTGTTGAAAGGCTCGACATATCGAATTGCCAGGGCCTCGGACTCACCCGGGTGGCCATCAGATCCTGCCTCAGCGTGACGTATGTCGGTCCCTGCGGTTCAGCTTTAGAGATCATGAAGGCCTTCATGATGCTCTGAGGGAGAAGATCCAGATTGGATAGCTCGTGCCTCCACTTGGTCCAAGGTGTCGGGAGAATGCTCTGCCAGCTGTGGTAGTGAACCGCATTGCGGAGCCTCCCGTCTGGGAGATGGCCGGAGGCTAGGCCAGGCTGGTTCTGGGAGGCGAAGACGATGACGGGGGCGTAGTTCTCGTAGGCGACATAGAAGCCCCCTAAAGCATTGCTGGTTCCAACTATGCGGTCGATCAGGCAGACCGAGGCTTCTTCTGACGCCAAAGCGTACCCTGTGGCAGCGCATAATGAGGCAAACTCGTGAAGGCCTTGAATCCATATGGGAGGCTTCACATCCGTCATCGCGTCCTGGATATCAGGCATGCCCCCACCCGTCGTCCCAAAGATGTACTTGACCCCCAAGGTTTGCAGTAGTCTCAGAAACCACTCCCCACCCGTCCTCGCCCATTGTTCTGGTCCCTGCGTCTCCGGCCACTTCAATTCTCGATCATGCTTCAATCGCAAAACCTCCTAGTCAATCTAAGTTCGTATCTATAGCTAAGCCTTACTACTAGCTTCCCTTAACCCCGACACCAGGAGATATACCACTCAGCGAACTTCTTCACAGCTAGGGCCCTATGGCTCAGCCGGTTCTTCTCGTGGATGGTCATCTCAGCGAAGGTTCTGCCATCTCCCCCAAAGGGTTCGAAGATCGGGTCATATCCAAAGCCCCCCGAGCCCCTAGCCGAGGTGGCGATCTTTCCGGACACCTCCCCCACAAAAGTTACCGCTCGACGACCCGGGGATGCGAAGGCGACTGCTGAACGGAAATAGGCCTCCCTTCCAGGCGCGTCCTTCATGAGGGCCAGTATCCCCTGAAGCCCAATGGTTCTGTGGACGTAGGCAGCGTAGGGTCCGGGGAATCCCTCCAGATGGTGTATGAAGAGACCGGTGTCTTCGACAAATACCGGCAGGTTCATACTCGACGCAACCTTGGCAGCACTTTCCTCCGCTATCTCTTCGACAGAGTCGCTCTGAATCTCCCTGCCCTTTACGTCTACTTGCTCAACGGTCAGAGGAAAATCTCGAAGGATCTCTTTGACCTCCCGGAACTTCTCCTTGTTCCCAGTCGCAAAGTAGACGATCTGCTTCCGCACACTACCAGCTCCTCTATCTTTCCACGGCGTACCTTCCCCGCCGCGCGATCTGCTTGACCCTCTCCTCCACCTGGTCCGCTTCGTCAGAGCCAACCCGATTGCGGTATCCTTCTAGGAACGCTCTGTAGCACGCTGCACCATACCCATGATGGGTGCTTTGAAAGACACGTTGCCCGAGGAGGATGTCGACACCACGCTTCTCAAGTTCCCGGGAGTACTCTGCCAGACCGAAATCTATGAGGACAATCCCTTGATCATCCGTCACAATCATGTTCGATGTCGTCAAGTCCCCGTGCACAATCCCGAAGGAATGAAGTCTCCCCACCCTGTCCCCTAGGATTCTGCAGACCTCGAGCCTGTCCTCCGTCTTCGAGGTCTCCAAGTACTCCTTCAGCCTCGTCCCTTCAACGTACTGCATCACGATAGCCGTGCCCTCCAAGTCCACGAGGTAGATTAGAGGCGTTGCCACCCCCGCCATCTTAGCATCATGCATGATCAAGGCTTCGTGGATTGTCCGTGTCCGGCGAAGTGCAACATCCAACTTTTCAACACGATAGGACTTTCGGACCCTCACCTTTCGAATCACCTTTAGGCCGTACCACATCTGCAGGTACAGATCTGCCTCAGCACCACGATGCAAGAGCTTCTCTCCGGAGAGGCTTTCGTCAGACAACAATACTCACCGCCAAGGTATATCCAGTGAGTCCAGCCTCCACCGAGGCTTCACAAAGCTCTTCGAGATCTCGGTTTTGACACCTGCACTCAGGGCTAGGAGGCCGGTCCAAGCAATCTGGGCACCACAGTCGCCGGCAAACTCCCTCGGCACGACCATGAGTCTTGCATCCTGACTCTCTGCGACGAGTCCCAGCATCTCCCTCAACCTCTCGTTCGCCGCAACCCCTCCAGTAAGGAGGAGCTCACTTCTCCGGGTGTGGGCGAGCGCCCTCTCAGTAGCCTCTGCCAACATCGAGAAGGCCACCTCTTGGAGAGAGTAACAGATATCCTCTAACTGTGCTCCTGAGTGGAGTAGGCGCTTCGCTGCTGTGAGGAGGCCAGAATAGGAGACGTCGTTCCCCTTCACCACATAGGGCAGATCTATGAAGCTCCTGCTGAGACTGGCTAGCTTCTCCACCTCAGGCCCTCCTGGGGTTGGGAGAGGAACCTCCCGCCCGAACATGTCTAGGAGATTACCCAAGGTTATGTCCTCGGTCTCGCCGAAGACCCGCCATCTGCCTCCGGCGAAGGCCGTGATGGTCGTGTGCCCCCCGGAGACTAGGACCACCAAGGGGTCGGAGGCTCCGGTCATCTGGGCCGCTATCTCGATGTGGGCGATGGCGTGATGAACAGGGACCAAAGGTTTCCCAAGCCAATGGGCGAGGGTTCGAGCCATCGTCGCGCCAGTTCGTAGCGCGGGGCCTAGTCCGGGACCTGCGGAGAAGGCTATGGCGTCTATTCGATCAAGGGGTTCACCCCATCTTCGGAGGCTCTCTCGCAGGACCTTCGGTGCCACTTCGCAGTGGTGTTGGGCGGCCTCTCGTGGATGGATTCCCTTGCCTGGGGGCGGGGAGTACTTCTCGTTGAAGTCAGACAGTATTTTGCCGTCGGAGGAGGCTACCGCTACTCCAAAGGTATGGGCGGTGGACTCTATGCCCAGACATATATTCGTCTCCGACTTCCTTCTAGCCGTATGGACCACATCCCCTCATCGGACAAGCGTCGATGTGACTTGCTCTGCTTCCCTCTTAGAGGTTACTTGAAAAGGTTAAAGTATTCGGGTATGTTCTACCAGAGCGCCAAGGGATGGACGCCTATTGAGCCAGCAAGTCCTGCCACGGCAGCCCGAGGTGAACATAGGGACTCTAGGCCACGTCGATAACGGCAAATCTACCCTCGTCCAAGCCCTCACCGGGATATGGACCGGCAGATACAGCGAGGAGATCATCCGAGGAATCACCATTAGGATCGGTTATGCGGACGCCGCCTTCTACCACTGCACCAAATGTGGAGCGTACGGGACGAGGGAGATTTGCGCCAATTGTGGTTCGCCCACTGAGTTTCTGAGAGCCGTCAGCTTCGTAGACTGCCCGGGACACCATAGCCTAATGTTGACTATGCTCTCTGGCGCCGCTCTTATGGATGGGGCCCTGCTCGTCATCTCCGCAGTCGATAAATGCCCTCAGCCCCAGGACAGGGAGCACCTCGCCGCGGCTCAGATGGTCGGCCTCAAGAAGTTGATAGTCGTCCAGAACAAGATCGACCTCGTCTCCAAGGAGAGGATTCTCGAGAGTTACCACGAGATCCAGGACTTCATAAGAGGGACCGTCGCCGAGAAATCTCCGACAATTCCTGTGAGTGCCCAGAGAGGAATAAACATCGACACGCTGATTCAAGCGATCCAGGGACATATTCCCACACCTGAACGCGACCTAACTAGGCCAGCGACCATGTCCGTGCTACGTTCATTCGACGTCAATCGACCCGGAACGCCTGCTTTGGAGATTCAGGGCGGGGTCTTGGGGGGCTCTATCCTTCAAGGACTCTTCAGGGTCGGGGACCAGATAGAGATACGCCCTGGAATACGGGTGGAGAAGGGAGGAAAATCCTACTACAGCCCCCTCTGGACTAGGGTGGCAAGTCTACGAGCAGGGGGCCGTTCGGTGCAGGAGGCCACCTCAGGCGGCCTGATTGGGATGGGGACCCTTCTGGATCCCGCTCTGACGAGAGCGGATAGCCTCGTAGGCAGCATCGTCGGCTTACCGGAACACATGCCACCTGTCAGGAGCCACCTCGTCCTCAGGACGGAGCTCTTCGAGAGGGCTGTAGGGACCGAGGAGCAGATACCAGTTGACAAGATCAGGACCAACGAAGCCTTGGTCCTGAACACAGGGACGACCGTGAGCGCCGGAATCGTTACTTCGACAAGAGACAACATCGTGGAGATCGAGCTGCGGAGGCCTGTATGCATAGAGCTGAGCGCCCGAGTGGCCCTCAGCCGTAGAATTGGCGAAAGCTGGCGCCTCATAGGTTTTGCCACTCCTGAATCATAGTTCAAGGCCAGAGATCTGTTACCTTCACAAGAGGGATGGCACGAAGTGAGAGTCCTACTTGACTCAAATTTCCTCCTGTACATCGTCCAGTCCCGCATCGATCTCATTCAAGAGCTCGAATACCTCTTGGGAAGGAGGGTAGAACCTATCTTGATCTCCCCAGTCGAGGAGGAGCTGAAGGCGATGGCTTCGGGACCTGAAACCAAGAGAACAAGGGATGCGACCAGAGCACTGGAGATGGCCCGAATGATGAAAGTTGAAGTGGTTGAGCGATTGCCCAGTGAAGGGGTGGACGACGTCCTAGTTCGGGTTGCCTTGGAACATGGATGGGTGGTCGCTACGAACGATCGACATCTGAGGAAAAGGTTGGACTCTATGGCCGTGCCCACGATCTATCTCAGACAAAGGACCCGTCTGGAAGTCAAGGGAGTAATAGGAAGATAGCTTTCCCATTGGTTAGACGTGAGGAGCTATAGGGCCGGACTTGAAACTGAGGAGTTTGCTGAAGACATCTTCAATGGAGTCTAGACCCTCCTTATCATCTCTAGAATCCTCAGGGTAAGACCCGAAATTGGATGAAATTGATCACTGAAGGTTTCAGTCAAGTTTGGGATAACACTGTCGTGCAGCTGCACTGCGGAACGGGGTTGTAACGGACCACATCTGAGGGGCCCGACAAGACGACGAGTTCACCAGCTCCTAACCCTAGTGAGACGTTTCGAAGGGCCTCGATAGTCGATGAACCAAGCACAAAGGTCTTTGAAATGTTCCTGACCTCAACGACCGTCTCCAAGAGCCCCACTCCATATCCCTCTCAGCGGATATTAACTTTTCAATCTTCTATTCCACATGAACAAACAATAGAGTTAAGACAGGTAGACCCACGTGATTGCCTAGATGTTACCGCCAGATTCATTGAATCTGCGTCTGAAACATAAATTCCGAGCAGTGAACACGACCAGAACAAGGACTACAAACCAAGGAGTTAGGTATCTAGGAATAATAAGTAGTAGCAAATTCAGTCCAAGAAAGAGAAGAATTGCTCTTCTATTTCTGATGAACATCGCATGAAAGGGCGTTATTGAAGCATAGTAGTATTTGTATATCCCTCTGGGGAAAAATATGTGAAACAATAGTAGAGCATTCAATACACTGGCAACAAATCCTATTCCATCGACAATTTTAGTCTTGTAGATTCTCCAAGAGAGGAAAACAAACGACAATATTAAAGCAACCCAAAGCAAAGGTTTCGCAGGGTCATAAGCGTCCTCTCCGAAAACGATCGCTAAACTAGTCGGGCTCCCAAAGTAGTATGTAAACTTCACCGGTGACCAGCCAGAACCTATTCCTGGTACTCCAAGGAGCCAGAGGTAGTATCGAGGGATAGTAACTATATATGGGAGAGAACCAAGGAAGCAGATCACTCCATAAAGCAAAGCGTTTTTGATGACAGCCCTTCTATCAGATCTGTTCAATAAGGCTACTAGGAAGATTGGGTATAATGAGAAGGCTATTTGCTTAAAGAGAGTGGCGATTGCTAGACATACGAATGAAGTCCCGTATTTCTCTGAAAGGAAGGCATAAATCGCTAGGAGGATGAAGAAGGTCATAGGTGGAGGATTCAGCCATAGGAAGTCGTTGTACCAGAGGTTGATTGGTGCCATTGCAAATGCGAGCGAGGCTATGAAGGCTTCACCATGTGTCATCAGCTTGCATGCGATTAGGTAGACGAGGATGACAGATGCTACATCAAATGCGAAAAGGGGCAAGGCCATAGTCCAAGGAGGCAACTGGACTAGGGCGAAGGGTGTCAAGAGGTACAAGAAGAGCGGGGGATAGGCATAATGGAAATCACGGTACGGCATCTTTCCAGCGGTGAAATTGGACACAAGTGGGACATACGCTAGTCTAAAGTCCTGGTAGCCCTCTAAGTCGGCTAGACGCGGATGAAAGTCACCCCCGAAAGGAACTGCTAACAAGAAGACGCCTAGCTTAATCAGCAATGTGAGTAGTAATAGAAAGAAGGGGCGAGTTCTCTGTCTCCTGGCCTCTGTTGAGGGATCCTTTGCCTTCGTTTACGTTCCCTCTGCAATCAGAATCATTCAAAACACATCCTAGCTATGCGGTATTTCTTTCCTTTGGTGAACTCCCATAAACCGACACTTCAATGGTTGGTCTCCCCTAGGATGTTAGGACTCTTAGCTCAGCTCCTAAGTACAGGGCTGCTCCAATGTCAAATGTCTTCCATAGCTCATCATTACCTCAACGTTCATTGGACCAACAAGGCATGGTAAGCCCGACTGGGATAAAGCGCAGATCAGATTGTCTACGTGGGCATTAGGCATGCGTGTTCGGCTTCAAAGGCCAATAGAAATAAATCTAGGGCCGATGTAGGGTTCCGCAGTATCAGAGCCCCACCGGCCTTGTTATGTGATAAGAGATGTTTAGCCTAATAACTGCCGAGGACATCGTCCGTATCCCCCCCGAGAGGTTCGACCAAGCCTTGGAGGCTGTGACCTACGACGAACTCAAGGCCAAGTATGAGGGGATCGTGGATAAGGAGTACGGCTTCGTAGTCGCCGTCATTAATATGAAGGTGGATCCCATAGGGAGGATCATCCCCGGGGATGGTGCCACATATCACACGGTAACCTTCACCCTTCTATCCTACTATCCGGAGGTTCAGGAGGTAGTCGAAGGCGAGGTCGTTGAGGTGGAGGACTTCGGGGCCTTCGTTAGAATCGGCCCCATCGACGCGCTACTCCATGTCTCCCAGGTGATAGATGACTTCGTCTCCTATGACATGCAGAGGGGAGCTCTGATAGCGAGGGAGACAGGGCGGGTTCTAAAACGGGGTGATATGGTGAGGGCCCGGATAACGGTGGTTTCCTTTGCTAAAGGCGGATCTTCGGAGAAGATTGGAATGACCATGAGGCAACCCTTCCTCGGAAAGCTTGAGTGGATAAAAGAAGATCTGGAGAGGATGAGGGAAACGACCACCCCCGCCAAGTAGGTGTGGCACGGTCTTGCCCGAACAAGCATGCCGCAACTGTCGGTTCCTATCGAGCTCCAAGATCTGTCCCAACTGTAAGTCAACTTCCCTCTCCGATGACTGGCTTGGAGAGTTAATCATAATCGACCCTGGGAACTCGACGATAGCCAAGAATCTCGGAATCAAGAACCCTGGCCGATATGCTCTGAGGGTTCGGTGAGCCCTTGCCCCTCTACCGCATCAACGAGAAGACTCGAACCCGCCTGAAACACCCGTTGGGGCAACTCCTTACGGGTCCACCGGAGAAGACGATGCCGCATCTCGGAAGAATCATAGCTGAGGGAGCACCGCCAAAAATTATCGCCGTAGGAGACTCTGTTTCCCTTTGGATGAGGCGCTTCGGCTTAGATGCCTCGATCTACGTTGTTGATGGAAGGGTCATGCGAGCAGATATCGATGGAACCGTCAGTGGACCGAGCGAGATAGTCGTACGGAACCCTGCTGGCGAGGTCACGGAAGAAGCCTACGAAGCATTGCGATGGGCGCTGGAAGAGAAGGAGCCAAAGGTGGTTCGGGTCGTGGGGGAGGAGGACCTCTTGGCACTTCCTTCAGTCATCCTAGCGCCGGCTGGCTCCTTAATAGTCTACGGGCAGCCCTATGTTGGCGTGGTTGTGGTGAGGGTGACGCCTGAGGCCAAGGCTGAAGCTGGAGAGTTGTTGGAGGCTATGAGAGCCTCGGAGCCGGGGAAAGGTTAAGTACGGGGTCCAGAATCCTGTTACGCCACCGGTGACGGCCAAAGATGGAGATTACGCCAACACGCGATATCTATAACCCTGTGTTGCGGCGAAGGGAGGTCACATTCTTCGTCAACCATGGCGTAGCTGCCACCCCGAGACTATACGACGTAAGAAAGCTGTTGGCCTCGAGGTATGGCTCGGGCGAGGAACTCGTGTACATCAGGAAGTTTGAGACATTGACGGGAACTACACGGGCTGTCGGTGAGGCCGAAGTCTACGATTCAGTTGAGGACGCCAGAATCCTGGTTCCGAAGCACATAGTGGCTCGGAATCTTCCTGACCGACGTAAGGCAGGCGGGGAAGGTGGTAGTGAAGAGGAAGAGGCTTCGAAGTAAGGGATTGAGTGGGTTGATTTAGATGGGTGAGGGGCGCGCTCAGCAGGGGAAGAAGGAGGAGAGGAAGATTCATACATATTATGCGATCAAGGAGGGGAAGATCTCCCGACGCCTGAAGAAATGTCCCCGATGCGGCTCCTTCATGGCCTTCCATAAAGGTCCACAGCAAAGATGGGCGTGCGGCAACTGCAGCTACACCGAGTTCCCCATCTCTAGGCAAAGGTAAAGACCACAACCAGGAAAAGTGGGCGTCGCACTTAGGCATCAAGAGCCAGAAAATACGTCGGGGATCAGCTCTTAACGACCTTAAGGTTGACTTGCACGATGTCCTCGGTGACAACGTTCCCGCGGACGAGCTTCCTCCTCCGTTCCCCTTTCTTGGTCGCGCGAAATCCTACACCCTTGCTGAGTAAGACCGATTTTCGGACCCCACCGTGGACGTCTCTCCGCATCGGGAAGCCGTCCTTGTCGCTTCCCCCCGTTATCTCCAGCTTCGTCCCTTGGATGCCGAGGGCTGCACCGTCTATGGCTTCGCCGATCTGTTTGCCGAGGAGGGGCTGGGCTCTGTCGCCTTCGACTTCTAGGTTCTGGACCTTCCCGTCGGGGGTGGAGACTGAGAGTTTGAACTTGGCCATAGCGTGCTCTGTCCGCCTTGGCGCTGAGAAAACGGACCCAGCATTTATTAACATTACGTCAAAATCCAGTCAAGAGAAGGCTGATCAAGGAGAGTCGTCCAAAACAGGTCGGAGCGATGCTTCCTATGCTATATAGGAGATAGATCCCCCCGGGACACGAACTGCCTGACAGCCGGTCTCAGAATGTCACTCTCTCTGTCTCTGTGTCCGTCAAGAATGTCTCTGCGTGTCTGTGTCAACGCCAGTGTACCAATGATGGTGCGGGGGGCTAGAAACATATAGGAATAAATATTCATTCAATAGCAACATGGGATATTGTATACACATTGTCACACGATGAGAAATGGACAACAGATGATATACCTGATCTCACAGGAAAAATTGCAGTTGTTACTGGAGCCAATAGTGGTATAGGGTTCGCCGCAACTATGGCCCTCGCACAAAAGGGAGCGCATGTCGTTATGGCGTGCCGGAATCTTGAGAAGGCACATGAAGCACTGGCGAAGATCCGAGGGAAGCTTCCAGATGCATCAGTAGAGATTATCCAGCTGGATCTGGCAGATCTGTCGTCGGTCCGGAAATTTGCAAAAGAATTCATGGACAAACATCAATCGCTACACATCCTCCTAAACAATGCAGGGGTTATGTGGACACCCAAACTAAAGACGGTTGATGGATTCGAGCTTCAG
>Ga0315312_1001431_pt1 | contig 18704 bp, 16 predicted proteins | sample TDP7_MG_FD_203629 | JGI IMG/M metagenome (GOLD analysis project Ga0315312, IMG submission 203629) | Freshwater sediment microbial communities from Lake Towuti, South Sulawesi, Indonesia - TDP7 | ecosystem: Environmental > Aquatic > Freshwater > Lake > Sediment | place: Indonesia: South Sulawesi... | reverse complement strand
CGTGTTCCACTCAACGATCTGGCCTTTGACCACTGCCGACTCGCATTCCGCCTTTATGATAACGGCGTTTTCTTCGTCGAGCACATCTCCAAGCGCTAAAGCGGGAAATAGGTCAGCCATCTTTTTTGCCTTCTTTGCCTTTCTTTTCTAGCGTGCTGTACAGTTCGTCCAGTCTAGCACGGTCACGAGGTGACTGTGACTTGCGCCTAGGCTTTGACGTCTCCGCCTTGGACTTCTCTGCAACCTCTTTCGGTTCCAGATCCACGGCTCTAGAGATCTCCTCTGCGATGGCCTCCACTTGGCTGGAAGACAAAGGCGGAGAATACGCTACTAGAACACTCATGACTCGTCCTTTGTCCAACCTGAATCAGCTCTCTCGATCTTGCGTTTGATACGGACAATGTCGTCAACAAGCCTTTTGAAGCCGCCAGTTTGACCATGACTGAAGACCACCTGCTTAGGCGGGATAACGGCTTCAATCATCTCAATCATAGCTCTCCTGCTTATGGTATCTGGAATCTGCTCAGCTGATGGGTCGATCACAGCCTCACCCAGCCTGTCCGCCAAGTCCGCCTTCTCTTTCTCCAAGGCCAGCACTCTTTCATCAAGGGCTCTCTTCTCCTTAGTCAATGTGGCGATCTGTCCCTGCAATGCCTCGATGGCTTTTTCGGCTTCGTCTCCCGCCATTTTCTTCTCCGAATCTTCGGGAAGGTTCTTGTTCTCTTCAGACTTGGTGGGTTGTCTGTCTTCCTTGGGACTTATCCCGTGCATTTCAGCCCTTTCACGTTGGGATTGTCTCGGCTCTTCTCTTTCATCATCTCCTTGTTTGCTCAGCTCGCCCACTGTTTCGCACCCTTCCTTCATAGGGGGGTCTGGCGGCGCGAGGCCTTCTTTGGCTCTTTTCAAAACTGCCTGAATGTGGAGTTTGCCATCTTTCTCCAGTTTACAGATGCGAATATGTCGGCTAGGCTCAGTATGGTATCTTACGGTTCCGCCGACGCAGTTTTCAAGAGGGAAACGTTCCTCTTCCACAGCCCATCCTTTCTGCTCCATGAACCGCGCTGTGATCCTTTCCCAGATTTCGATACTGGTTTGTGGGTCGCCGGGCGGAAAGTCTTTGAGAAGGGCCAGACCAGTGAAATGGATGTTTCTTGGGGCTACCCCGTTGACTTTTTCGAGACTTCCCCAGTCATACTCTACACTGCAGTGCTTGAGCACGCCCTTCCTAATCAAATCCAGAATCTGTTCATCATTCAGTTCAGCCACGTATTGAACCGCACCGTCCGCGTAGCTGGCTGTTAAAACCTTGCCCGGTAAGGGATAGACGTGGTCTAAGAGAAGCGGAGCGCCAACCAGAGAACCGGCAGCCTTCTGTAACTCCTCTTCCAAGTAGACGCGGACAGTGGGCCACTCGTCTGAATGAAAAGTCTTTATGGGATGTATAGCCTTCCCAGCTATGAGACTCCCCGTATGAGGTGCTATCTCGCCTTCCCAACCAGAGATCTGTCGCACGCCTTCCTTTTCAAGCCGAGCTTTGAGAGCGCCGCAGATTCGCCTCGCCAATTCCTCAGATTTGCCTTTGGAGACAAAGTCTACGACGCAGTCCTCGAAACTCTCCCATTTTCCAAACGGCATAAGACACCCGAAGACTACGGAAACCTCTATCTATTAAAGCCCTATCATAGAAATGAGACAAATGGGACTTTTTCTAGCATTTTACGCCCGAAAAGAGGCTAAAAATCTGGTAATAGCCCTGGCACGGTCATCAACAGAGCTCCGAGATCTAGCCAATTGCTGAGCAAAGAGTACTGGGTCTTCGTCTCAGGCGCGTGCGAACCAATCTCTAATTTTGTCTCCGTCCCACAATTCTCTTTAGAGAAGAGTATGTTTCGTATTCGTGCTGATTCAGGCTGGTTACGTGGTCGTCCTACTACTGCTAATATGCTTGTTTCTCTATCTAGCCATATTGGTTCGATGAAGTCAAGATATGTAGCATGAATACGAGCGCGAAAAGGTCTTCGTAAGGGTGCTCCTGTGTTGCCATCGCTCAGAGCCAGCTTCTTAAGAGCGCCTTACCCTAGAAACAATACACGAAATGAGATAATGCATAGCGTATGGTAGCGAAGAAACTAAGCGTTAAAGGTCTACTCTTATCTTATAATGTTGTTCTTTTTACCTCCGTTACTTATCAAGTGAATAGAAAGCAGTTTAACTTCATGGTGGGCTGAGCTTTACTCCTTGTAAGTATAGTTGGAGGATTTTTTTCTGCGATTTGTTTTGTTTTTACTTGGGATAGGACGGATGAGCTCATGGAGACTATGAATTGTCCTCTCTCGATTCTGAATGCTTCTCTCTGTATGTAGGTTATTTTGTTGTCTTCGCAGTGGAGGTTGTGTTTCCAGGCTATGCTTCTCACTTCTGCCTATTGGGGTTGGTTTGTGGTGGTTTATGGTGGTTTGGATGTTGTCTTGGGGTGGGAGAGGAGTGTTCTCACCCCTTTCATGAAGAGTTCTGGGGGTAGCTTCTCTTTCTTCATGTAGGGGGCGAAGGCTCTCAGGATACTGGTAGGGCTCGTTTACGAGAATAACTCGTCAAAGGCTTCAGAGAATGTTCGAGTTATGGCCAAGGCTTATCCCTATCTTTCAGATTTGAAGATACACTTACGGGCTTTTGTTCAAACTCAGATATAATGCTTGAATTCTTGGGCGATGACTAAGGTGAGGGCTAAGCCTAGAGCGCCCATAATTTTCCCCATGACTATCAATCCCGTTATCAGGGAAGCTAGGTACACTAGACCGGCTGTGAATACTGTCCTGTTTTCAGGGTTCCTGTGGTGAGGTTTGCTCTTTTTAATTGTCTTGTTCATCTGCGAGCTTAGAACGTTGGATCAATAATATTGTTGTGGTAAATATCATGACCAGTATGATATGGTACCATGAGCATGAATGATGTGCTTTCGTTGAATTCCATTAATGGTTTTTCGTATTTGACTGTTATTGGTGAGTTGAATCTGTATTTGTGTACGGGTATTATGAGGCTGTAGAGGAGCCAAGTTTGGGTGAAGATGTTTGACCAGTGATACCAGACCATTTTCATTTTTTAGACGAATCTTCGTAAATGTTTGATAATAAGAATTGCAGGAAGGGGATAAATATCTGTATTCATTTTAGATAATATCTAGAGACTTTTTCTAAGGCATCTAAGATTTTCTTTAAGTCTTCTTTGGCGAGTTCAGGATGCACTGGAATAGAGAAAGACTCTTTTTTAATGTTTCATCTGACTCCTCATTCATGTTCTTGATGGATTATTGGGTCCATATTTCTGCTCATCGGTTTCTAAGATAACTCTTCTTGTTTCTTTCCTTTAACAAACAATAAATTGGTCATTTTTCTTTCCCTCCTGCTTTTTTCTCTTTTAAGAAAATCCATAATATAATCTACGTTATCTGCTCTTCTAATTCTCCCTTGTTCATCATCTATAATATAGATTAGAAATCCATATTCTTTAATTATCTTTAAGAATCTCCGAGGAGAGTGACCAGAATGTGCTATTCCGTAAGGCCAGAATTCACTGAAAATAACTAGGTCATTATTGTTTCTAAGCACTTTATCCATACCCAATAGGGCTTTCATTTCTGCGCCTTCAATATCCATCTTTATAATGTCAACTTCATAGTTCCCTAAGGTTGCAAAGAACTCGTCTAAGGTGATAGTCCTGACTTCAACATGTTGTTTTCCACGATTACTTACAGATATGCTATGTGAACCTGTATCTTCGGAAGATAAAAATAATTTCGTTACGCCGCTCACATCCGAGATAGCCTTTCTAACAGGATAAATTATATGTGAAAATCCGTTCAAACGTATATTTTTCAACAAAAGCCTTAAGTTCTCTGGGTCAGGTTCAAAAGCATAGACTTTTCCCCCATTACCAACAATTCTGGCCGACATAAGAGAGTAATATCCGATATGTGCGCCGATATCTACTACTATATCGTTTTTTGTTAACGCTTTACTAAAAAGATGCGTTTGAAACTCTTCATGAACCCCACGAATTGCTAGTGCTCTTGAAGTGTGCCCACAGTCAATAATCATTTTGATACCTAAAGGAATATTCATCATGGTGTTCTTTCGGAATTGTAGACGAAAAAGAACTTTAGTCACCATGCTATAAAGAAACAACAGATTATGGCTTTTTCTAAGAAGTTTGATAGAGGAAATGGTATTGATGATTACTCTAATGACGGAGGTAAGCGACAAGCTTTATGCACCTAAAGAAGAAAAGAAAAAGCGGAAGTATTTTCTATAGTATATTTGGGCGCATGTCTTCTCACTTCGCCATCGACTGTTTGTCTGGATCATTAAATTCAAAGACCCAAGCTTTGCCGATGTTCGTAACTTCGGAGAAGAATGGGGATTCCAAGAAAAGCTTAGAGTCGAAGTATGGTGTTTCTCCCCAACTTCCAACTTTTGCTCCAATATAAATATATGTAATGTTAAATTCCCTTAGAAGAGGTAACGCTGATGGATTTGAGGGATTTTCAGCTAGTATAGAAAGCAAGAGTGTATAGTTTTTTATTAAGAGAACTTTCTCGATGGGAGCGAAAATAGTTTTTCTTTGTGTTACAGTTGATAGATATTCTCCACCATCCATAAAATTCACCAAAAATGTACCATGAGGAACTTGCTCCTGTATGTAAGACATTATGTCAAGATCATCTGAAGTGAGAACATTGTAGCGGTCTAGTTGTCCTTTGGCGTTATCGCGGTAATAATTGGTTTGAAGAGCCCTAGGATAAATGTGGATTAGTGAATATGTTGAAAGAGAAAGTGCCGAAATAAATAAAATGATTAAAGGAGATAATCTTCGAATTTTCTTCTTTTTAGTCATCGTTTTGTTCGTATCCTCTTTTGTTAAGTTGTCTTTTCCAATTTCGATGCCCATGATAGGCAAACTTATTCTAATTCCTATAAAAGGCGTGCTTACTACCTTGTAAAGCATGAAAGCTACGATCGCTGTTAATGGAATCAGGGGAATCGCCAAATATCCGAATACTCGTATTGTTAATACTATGAGGTAAACACTTATTCCGCTCGGGAAGAAGCCAGTTACTAGAGGTTCATATTTAATGTAACTCAATATTACTATTGAGAACAAATAAACAGGAAGAGATCTGAAAATGAGGAAAAGGATCTCATCCCTATTACGCTTTGGCAAGTAAGAGAGACGATTATCTGTAAACAGCACAAGAACGGTCGCTATGTAGAAAGCTGCCAGATAAAAAAACGGTCCCATGCCTTCAAATACGTTAGCTAATTTAGCTAAGTCAAACAGAAGTGGAAATTGCAGCATATTTATGAACGTAACACGACTTGTCGCGGTTAATGATTTAGGATCAAGTTCCCTCGCCACATCCCGCGGGAAATTTTGGTTTGGAGTAACCATGCCCGCGTATAGATTCGAAAAAAAGGGGATATTAAATAGAACAAATAAGAACAGAACAATACTAAGATGCTCTACGTATTGTCTCAGAGTTCGCTTTCTTGCCGCATTCATATAATTTGCCAGATAACGATGCGAAATATGTGAAACTGACCAAAATCCCGGTATCCAAAATAAGAACACTAAGAAAGAAGCTGGATGAGACCATACGGTCATGCTCAAGAGTAGTGCCATTAACGCGCAACTCGAATAACTCGGGGTTTCCTTCGTAAATAGGTTAAGAAAAGCAGCTGCAGCATTGAACGCGGCGAAGCCCAGCAAATATGGTATGCCTCCCCAACCAACAGGAGAGATAACTATTATCGCATAGAAGGCCGAGATAATTGTTGATAACGAAGCCAACCATTTGTTGTCAAATAAGGAATTTACAAAGCAATAGACAGTAAGGCTCATCATCGGGGAAATAGCTGCTGAGAATAAAAGCGCAATTTTATAAGCCGGTATATTTAGCGCTGTAACAAGAAACGCCAAAATAAGCGGCGGGCCTGTGTGTACCCCAAGAATGAAATCATAGTATGGAAAATATGAAATGGGCACTTTTCCCTGTTTTATAGTCAACATCGCTAGAAAAGAATGATTCGCTGCATCACCATTACCGGAACCAACGAAGCCGGAAATAGTATTTGATATTAAAAAGGTTTGAAGAAAGATGGCGGAAAGGGATATTATTTGAGGCAACCTCCGGAGCGGCGCCTCATAAAGAACCCTTTCAAGCCTTTTTTTGGGACCGTTTTTTGCTTGTTTTATAACTTTGTAACCATACATCACCTCAAAGATAGCTATGAAAATGTAAACCCCATATGTAAATTCGGAAGCTATTTTAGATAGCCAATAAAATAAAGCCATTACGACCGCCATGCCGGAAATCGTTCTGTATGCTAGTGTTTCAATGGGATCACGTCTCGTTAATTTTCGACTCATGCCTAATAACCAAAAAAGAGCATCTCCAAAACTTTGGAAGAGAAATACACACATGAGAATAAACAATACTGAAGATAGGGTGGATATGGGATTCAACTGTGATGAGTTACTATCCCAAGAAACAATAACTTCAGGTGCTTTGCGTTTAAAAGAAGTAATATTGAATAAATTATCAGTTATAGAAGATATATAGTAACTTTTTGTTGTTTCTGATAATTGAGTTACATTAACCTCCCATCTACTTTCTAAAGGAGAGAAACTTGATGTCAAGTTATTTATAGTTACATTGCCATCGGTGAATGGAAGACCATCAAGTTCGTATCTTAGACTGAAATAAACCGTTACACTTGAACTTGGACTGACTTTGTAGTTGCTGGAACCTGAACTGAATACTTCCATCCTATCCCATCTTATTTGGAGAGGTCTCCCATCTGAATACGCTGCTCCATGAATCAATATACGATCTTGATAGTTCCGAGAAACATTATACCAGGAACTGAGATTGACCGTAGGGCGTAATTCTACAGTATGCATATCATTAAATAGTAACAATATCTCTCTATGACTCAAGCCGTAGGAATACATCGTAAAATCCTGTACCGCGCCTCTTAGGAAATTAAAGGCTTGAGTGCCTATCCATAGACGAGTAAGATTTCTACAATACTGGTTACTGGGAATCTTTTTCGAACCGACGAGATCACCATCTCTATAAATGCCCAAGGAAGTTTCGTTCACTACAAAAGCTAAGAAATACCATTTATCGACCTCCCAACTTAATGGAAGTGTATACAGAGCTGAGCTGTTCTCGCCTTCACCAACTCCTAAACATAGGAAACCTCCAGGGGAGCCTATGTATGCTCTGATACCATTTTTCGCATCAAATAGCCCGGCGTATTTGGACTGATTCTCGAGTGGTGCAAGAAGCTTAATCCACATCACAATTGTCAGCGAAGAAACTTTGTCAGACAGATTCACCCCATTGATCTCAACATAATCATCAAGTCCGTCAAAACTCAAACTCAAGACCCTTTTAATGTTAGTTATACCAAAGAGTCTATCAGTCACTCTTGTAACGACGTATATTTGCTTCCCTATACCGAAACTGCTTACTAAACTTTGCCATCTTACATTCTCCGGATTCCATGTCATAGGTATATTGTTTAAGTAAAGGCACAGCCCGGTAGCGTCGTCCGCGAGGATAGTGGTGCCATTAGAATAAGCATATAAAGCTTTGACCCATACTGTTTGTTGTGAATTGACATCAGCACGACCAGAAGTAATCCCTTGATCAACAATAATAATGGACGGATCGCCGTTTTGAAGACCGTTAGCGTATTCTCCATTACATAACGTGGAACTTAAGAGAGATAGTAGAAAGATATACAGTAAATACCTCGAGACCTGCGAGACCTGATTCAACATACTTTCCTCATGGAACTTTCTCATAGTTCCCCAGAGCATTCTTTAGCTTGAATAGAACCTCCACTACATTTCAGCCTTTATCTAAAACTTTTCTGTATACCTGCATGTGCTTCCTAGCTGCTTCAGACCATGAAAAACTCTTGCTTCTAAAGACAGCAATCCTACTCATCTTACTCCGTATTTCCTGATTGTCACGTAAAAAGCATAGGGCCGAACTAATACCGTCAATATCACCAGCATCTATCAAATAGCCAGCGTCTCCCACCAAATAATTAAAATCAGCCGTCTTATATGCTACAACAGGGAGACCGCAAGTCATAGATTCTAACACTGTTAAGCCAAAGCCTTCAAGAATAGATGAATGAACATAAACGTCTGAAGAATTATAAAGAATGGTCAGTTCGTTATCTGGAACATAATCAAAATATAACATTTGTATTTTCTTCTTTTTAGCAAAATTAATCAATGAATTTTTTTCTTTTCCTCGTCCAACTAAAATCAATACTGAGTTTTTTAGATTAGCCATAGCTTTGATAATATCTATCTGATTCTTGTGTTTTTCAAGTCTGCCTACAGTTATAACTACAAAATGATCTGTTAAGCCATATCTAACCCTGAATTGCTCTGCTAATTTTCTGTTAGTTTCGGAATTGTTAAAAACATGTTCAGATACCCCGTGATAAATCACTGATATTTTATCTTCAGGAAGCTTCTTGTCGGCACACATAATTGTCCTTTTTGTCGCGTAAGAAGGAACTACAATATGTTTAGCATTACGGATACCTCTCATTAGAATTGAGGATGTAAAACGATTTTTAGGGTCCGATCGCAAACTCATATGATGGATTGTTTCAATTTTATTTCTATGTTTTATAAAAACTCCAGAAGCTTCATTAGAGTGTATAATGTCATAATTCTTGAAATTCTTAAGACCATTCTCCAACATAAAGGCTAGCGATCCTGTGTTTCTAATATATATTTTCGGAGAAAAGACACTCACACCAAGACCGAATTCACTTAATGCTTTAATTAATTCATTCGTGTATCTGCCTGAGCCATACATCCAAGGTTTTTTCTCTCCAAGCATAGGTGGAGACCCATAAGCATAGGAGACAAAAGCTATCTTCATGTAAATAATTCCAGTATCAGTATCTTTGAATTCCTATTTAATGGGCATTAGACTGAGCTTTTATGAACAAACTGCCGGAGAAAAATTTAATTTTGGAAGTTTCGACGAAAAAGTTTATTGGCTTAATAATTTTGATTAACTTTTCTCCAAGAGGAATAGGAGAAGATATCATACAACCTTTAATCTCTTTTATGTTAAAGCCTGTTCTTGGTAATAATATATCAATTTCTCTAAAAGTAAACCATCTACTATGAATTCCTCCTTTAAATAATGCGTGTTTCCTTAAATTAACAATGACAGCGATTGGTAGATATGGACTTTGAAGATTAGAAATATTGAAAATGAAAAAACCTTTTGGATTCACGACGTATTTCACTTCCTTTAAGAATTTACTAATATCGGAAATATGGTCAATTACATTTATACAAATACAACTATCAAATAGATTCTTTCTAAGTGGAAGGAAATGCATATCCGCTAAAATAAAGCCTATATCTGTATTCAAAATTTGCGCTTTCCTTTTGGCTTTTTCCAGCATTTCTCTTGAGAGGTCTACGCCAATAACTTTGAAACCTTTCTCTGCCAGCCATGTTGCGAAACGGCCAGTTCCTACTCCCGCATCTAAAACCAACTTCCCAGATGAATTAAGAAAACTTCCGACTATCCTTTTATGCATATAGTCTAAGTGCCTTCCCATTTCACTGCAGAATCTACTTTCATCATAAGAAGACGCTTCATAATCGTATTCAGCAGTTTTACGATCCATTATCCATCTGGTGCTCCTAATACTTTTGAGTACAAGCCACTCAATTTCCGAGAGACCTCAGTATAAGAGAATTGTTTAACAGATGAAACTGCTCGCTCACTTATCTTATTTCTAAGATTTGAATCTTCAATAAGGGCAATAATAGCATTGGCTAGTTCATTTGCTCGGTCTGGCTCTACAAGAAGACCGTTTTCTCCATTACATATAACCTCCTCTATTCCCTCAAGCCTTGAGGCAACGACTGGTTTTCCTAAAGCCATTGCTTCCAGAACGATGAGAGGTATATCAGCGATCCCCTCAGTACTCCTGAAAGGAGCCACTACCACATCAGCACTAGCCATTAAGCTAGCCATATCTTTCACTACTCCCATAACTGCAACAGAGGAACCTAATCTGCGCGAAGCCACAACCCGAATATGCTGAATAGTTTCATATGGTTCATGGAGCGTTATTACAAACTTCACTCCAGGATTTCTTCGCAAGATAGATTCTGCTGCATTAATAAAAACATCCAATCCCTTGGTCCTGTCGACATTGCCTACAAACAAGACCATCTGAGTTTTAGAACTCCCTATCTCAACTTCCTTGCATGCTCTCACGCTTGGGATAAAGGAATCATAAACTTCTTCATCGATGCATGGTGGAATAATCTCGATTTTATCCTCACTTACGCCACACTTCATTAATGACTTCTTTACGTTATCACTAACGGCAATCACTTTATCTAGACCATCTGATAAAATCTTTATTTCATACTTATCCATAGGCAATTTAGTCGGAAGTAGTGATGCAGGACAGTAAAGCGAAAACAATGCTGGTATTCTTAGCCTCCTTCCGATAAATACAGGAATAGATGCAAAGCTGAAGTAGCCAGAATGTGCATGTATGAGGGCAAAAGGCTCATTTCGATTAAGGTTCTCGATCATTTTAATAGCTCTTATAGAAAAATCAATACTGTATTGTAGAGAACTATACGTACCCTTGGCTTTTACCAAATCTATTTTTCCCCAAGGAAAGTCAAAATTTGCTTCTCCTAAGAATCGAGAAGGTGTAGTGACGATATATATTTCCCAACCTAAATCCGATAATCCTTTACACAACCTAACAACGGTGTTAACATGTCCCCCGACAAACGTAGAACCATCAGACGGCGTTATTTCAGTACCAACATAACATATTCTACGGCTCATGAATCTATTTTCCTGATACCTTACATGTTAGCGTTTCTAAAATTTCCTTCACTTGTGAGCCTATGACCTCTATTGACAAATTATTCTCCACATATTCTCTTCCGTTCCGCCCCATCATTTGAGCGACATCTAGATTTTCCTTCAAGTAAATAGCAGCTTTTGCTAATGCCTCATGATCACCTGGCTCCATGACCATTCCTGAGTTTGTCTCTTTCACGTATTCTGCCGGTTGCCCATTGGCACAGCATATTATTGGTTTGCCTACTGCCTGGTATTCGTAGAGTTTTGATGATATCCCAAGGTAAGGTCTTCCATAGTCTTGAAGCGGCAGGATTAACGCATCAGCTTGATTAAGCAGTTCAGCCACATCTTCCCTGCCAATCACCTTATCTATTACCCTCATGTTCTTCAGGCTTAGTTCCTTAATCTTGGACCTTATAGAGTCCACGAGTTCTCCTTTTCCCTGAAGGACAAACTCAACTTCACCATCCTTCGCCTCCAAAATCTTAGCAGCTTTAAGAACCTGATCAAAGTCATATCCCACCGAGAATGCACCCGAGTACAAAACCGTAAACTTTCCCCCAGAATTATGCTTAGACAAACTTGGCTTGAATACTGTTAGGTCTACTCCACCACTTACCACATGAATCTTACTCTTTTCCACGCCATACTGCATAGAAATAGTCTCGACATATCCAGGACTAATCGGCGTTACCAGGTCTCCCTCCGCATAACATACTCTGTAGATTAATCTACCTATCTTAATATTCATTGAATCTTCTTCCAAAAGTTTAAGACCCACCAAATCCTTAAGCGTCAAGTCATCCACATTCAACGCCAAAGGCCTTCTCTTCACCTTACTATAGACTATACCCGGAAGCCAGCTCGAAGCCCATATCACATCAATCTTCCCCACAAAAGGAAAAGCGAACAGTGATGAAACTGCAAAAAAACCGACTAGCAATATTCTCTTGAAAAAACCTTTCGATTTCATTGGAGGCATCAATGTCCTCACAACCCTAATCTTCCCAAACCATTCCACTTTCAAGGGTCTCCATCTGTACTCCCTCGGTATTTTCCCATCCGGGTAATGCGGAAAAGCAGCAACAATAGTAACTTCACACCCGTTCAAAAGAAGGCCTTTAGCCACATTATAGGCTCTGGTTGCAGACCCACCGAGATCAGGCGGAAAATACTGCGCTATTATAAGTACATCCAAACTAGACTTAACGCCTTCCCAATTCTCTTTTCAGAGCTTTAGGCAAAAGATCCGCTCTATATCTTTCTAAGACCTCATCGACCTGTTCTTTTGTTACATCCATCTCCTCAAAAGTCCTCATCAGTGAAGAAATTCGAGGAGCATTATCCGCCCTACATCTCTTCAAGGCTTCATCCCTTGAAAGCTGCCCCTCACGAATAAGCTTACTATAATGCTCATCAAACTCCGTAAACCCCACCAGCCTATAATACATATAATCAATCAAAGGATAAGCAGCGTCATCGATCCTCCAAGTTGCCGATGTATCAGAAGCCCCCCTCCAACCCAACTCATTCATTATCGTTGGCACAATCTCCTTCTCGTTCCAATATACGTAATCGTAGAAGCCAAGTGTCCTAACATCCCTTGGTTTCGATAACGATTCAAAAAAGTAGACATATGCTCCTTCTACGTATTCCTTAAAAACTGACCAGTGAAAATTGTGATAGTTCTTGAGATACTCGAGCCCAAACAGGAAAGATAACCTAATCTTATTAGATGTGGAATACATCCCACGCTCATCTGGGAAAACCCCTAAGAATCCCGTCTTAAAATGCTCCTGCTCAAAACTGCTGTTCCCCACATTATTGCCGCCAAGAACCAATGGAATCTTTCTCTCTCTTGCGCATCTATAAATTCGAAGATTCATCGTCTTGTCACCTGCGTTCAGAGTAGGAACTATTGTATGAATCGAAGGTTTTTTAAGCCACGCATAGAACCTTATTTTCAAGTTTTTCTTAGCAGTTTTAATATGATTCTCGTCATTGATCCAGACATGATCCACATTTAGAACCTGAGTAATCCTTTCTATATTCCGATATCCCTCTGGCGTAATGGCGCCGCTATCAACCGTAAGCGCAAGAACACGCATCTCGTATTTTCTAACCATTTGATGAAGTGTGAATGAACTGTCCCGCCCACCGCTTACTGGGACAATGCAATCATACTTTTCTCCTTTGCCCCTGTACCTATCTAACACCTTTTTAAGTTCTTCCTCTCCATAAACCTTAACCGGTTCATATTCCAAGCAGTAATTGCATACGCCATTTTCATCAAACTCCATTCCTGGGAACGTCTCAGGCAGAATGCACTTTGTGCATCTTTTCATATTGCAGAAGATTTCCTCTGCATCCATTTCTCTTTCGCTAATACCAGGGGAATTCTTCAAAACACAACACATGCTTCTATTTTGTCCCTGTTCTCATAGATCCATTTGTACGTCTCCCTTAAACCCGCTTTTATGCTGGTCTTCGGCTCATATCCCAGAATTTTCCCAGCCTTCTCCATCGAGGCTCTCCTTTTCACAACCTTATCCCAGTCTCTTCTAGGCTTAAAGATTATTCCAGCCTCGTTTCCAGTAAGCTCATTGACCCAATTAGCCAAATCAATCACCCTTGTTTCTGTTTCAGAAGCCAAATTAATCGCTTCACCAACCGCTTCTGGCACAACGCCAATTCTAAGAGTGCCTTCAACAATGTCCTGAACAAAAGTAAAATCCCTAGTCTCCTCACCAGTTCCAGTAATTGGTAAAGGCTGCTTATGCAAAGCCCACCAAATAAAATTCGGAATAACATTCCTATACTTACCAGGTACTTCCCCAGGACCATAAACGTTAAAATACCTTGCAACAGCTACTGGAAGCCCATGATAATTGTGGAAATAATTGGAGTACAATTCTCCAAGAAGCTTATGAATCTGATAGGGCGTATCCAGATGAAGAGAAATAGAATCCTCTGTCAGAGGCAAAGGAGCTTGGTTACCATAAACGGAACAACCAGAAGAAGCAAAAACAAACCTTTGGACATCGGCAAGATATGAATACTGAAGCACCTTTAATGTGCCCAAACCATTAACCATCAAATCCGTTTCAGGATGATCCACACTATTCTGATTCGCAAAATGAGCAGCAAGATGAAAAACATATTGAGGCTTCTCAGAAAACGCTCTCTTCAGATTCTCCTCACTCAGTATGCTTCCGTTAATAAGCAATATTTCTGGATGGTTAGGCAAATTCCATCTGGGCGAAGACGAAAAATCGTCCAAAACCACAGCTTTCTCAACATTCGCCTCAACCAATGCTCGAACAAGATTGCTTCCTATGCAGCCAGCACCGCCAGTAACTAAAACCTTCTTCCCAGCATAATTTTGCAGAACATCCTCAAACATCATACCTGCGGCCCCCATACAACTCCTTGAACCATTTCACCGTCTTCCGCATGCCCTTCTCAATCGGCATGGTCAACTTAAAACCCAAATCCCTCTTAGCCTTAGAGGAGTCAGGTGTCTTAGCCCAAGTCGTGAAAGGCTCAGCCTCCCTATAAGTCACTTTGGAGTCATCCCTGCCAAGAATCCTCAAAATCAGGTCAGAAACATACTTAATCTCATACTGCTCATTCCCGCCAAGATTATAGACTTCACCGGGCTTAAAATTGCCCAAGACGTTTCTAAGAGCTCTACAAACGTCCTCAACATACTCCAAAGTCCGTTTATGGCCAAGATAAACCGTGTAAGGCTCATCACGAAGCGCATTATAAATGAACTTCGGAATCCACCCCCGATAAGGCGTGTAATGTTCCCCTGGCCCATAAACATTAAAAAGCCTCACTCGAACAGTTTCAGTCCTAAACATCGCTGCGGAATTCATTATCTGCAACTCGTTAACCCACTTTGAAATCGCATAGTCATTCATCTGCCTAATTGGAACTTTATCCATAGTATCCTCACTCATTATACCCTCATAGTCCCCATAAACCTCAGCGCTGCCAAAGAATATCATGCGGAACTTCTTCTTTTCCTGCACTCTCAAAATATTCTTAGTGCCAACAACATTCGTCAACCACAAATTCTCGTAGTAGTCCTCACCATTCCACCTACCGTACTCGGCAGCAGCATGATAAACATAATCAAAACTATGCTCATCAAACACACGCTCAACTTGACGATACTTGCTCACATCGCAACGAACATGATTAGAGCCTTCCGAATGTATCAAATCGCAAACCCAAACCTCATAGCCGTGTCTCTTAAGCTCCAAAACGAGATTAGAACCAATGAAACCAAGCCCACCAGTTACCAATATTTTCATAAAATCACTTTCGAATCCTTCCACATTTGAAAACCACAGTTCCGCCATCCGTATAGGGCTCTCCCGGATCTACGCACTCCATGAAAGCCAGCTCCTTCTCCTCCATCCTAGTTAGCCCAAGCTTAATCGGGTCCGCCCACTCATCTAAAGCAACCACATAATGCAATAACGTAGACAATGCGTGAACGCACAAGGCATCAGTCTCCCCTATCACTATCTTGGCACCATCAATCACGAATTTGTCTCCCGCTTTGTGAACTGGACATTTTCCTTTTATTTTGCAAACCTCAATTTCCAACATGCTCTCCGCTAAACCTCACTCATTGCTTATTTGTTCTCTGCATCAGTCTGGTTATGGCGTAGAGCGTTATAGCTGTGAAAACAGCAAAGAGCCCGATAAGAAGGAAAGCCATCGAAGCCAACGCGATGTTGGTGACTATATGCCCTTCAGTAGCATATATCTGCAGCATCCAAACCCCAAACAGAACCCCGACCAGCAAGGAAATGATACCGGGCACACCTAAAAGGACCAGAGGTCTCTCCTCCACTACCAACCGTACAATCGACATAACCACGCCCACTCCATGCCTCAACGGACCGCGAGAAGAAGTCTCCAAACCCCTATAGCTGCAACCTACTGGAACTTCGACCACCATTAAGCCCTGCTCCCTAGCCTTCAACAAAATCTCCACGCTCACGCCCATGCCATCCTCAGAAAGCCTCAAACCCTCTAAAGCCTTTCGACCATAAGCCCGAAATCCATGCTGAGCATCACTCAACTCATGATTCACAGCAACACCCGTCAACCTGGTGATAGCCTTCACACCCAAACGCCTATAAAAAGGCATATCCTCAAGTCGTCTTTCCTTATCCAAAAACCGCGAACCAACAGCAACATCCACATCATCCTTCAAGACAGGCTTCAACAAAGCCGGAATCTCAACAGGATCATGCTGCCCATCAGCGTCCAAAGTAACTATAACATCAGCGTCAAGCTCCCTAGCCCTCCTAAACAAACTCTGAATTGCCGCCCCATAACCCAAGTTTCTCTCATGCCTAATCACCTCAGCCCCGAGCCTCTCAGCTATCACACGGGTCAAATCCGTAGAACCGTCATCACATACTACGACCTTATCGACATGTTTCTGCGCGAGCAAAATCACCTTCGATATGGTCTTCTCCTCATTGAAGGCAGGAATAGCAGCAATAACCAACGATTTTTTATCCATCAAACACGTCATCCAATACGCGTTGATAAGCTCTCTTTGAGCGGGATCTTAGGCTCATACCCCAGAGCATCCCTCGCTTCCCTGAATATCGGCGTAGCTCTGTTTAATGTCCCCTTTCCTGTCACCAGCATGCAATGGCTTAACACCGTCAACCCCACCGGCTACACGGGCCTCTAGAACATTCCGAGTGCCCTCGAACGTAACATCCGGATGCATAACCGAGAACGGAACACTCGTCACAGTAGCCAAATGAAAACCACTGCCTCAACTTTTTCCAGTCTAGCCTTTGCCGTTGTTACAGCTACCAAACAATCCTACCTACTATACTCGAAAACTGAAATCCTGCCAGCCCTGAAAACCTCTGTAAAACCGTCAGGAACTTTGAACACATACCAGCCAATATCCTCGTTCCACCACACCAAATACACACGGCTAAAATCACGATCCGAAGCCAAGCTTAAAGCAACATCAACGTCATTCCAAAAATGAACCATCACATGCGACTTATCCAAATACAATCGTCCCCAAGGCAAGAAAACATGGTTCAAAATCACACAAGATCCCCCATCCATATTCGCGTTAAGCCAATCCATGGCTTGAACCACGCCATCCACGTCTTGATAGGGGACTGTTGGCGCGGAAGAAAAATGAGCAGAAACACTAGGAAGAGCAAAAACACCCACGTTCGAAGTGCTCATTAAAACAGGAGTCGCTAGATAAAAAGAACCCAACAAAGCGGTTGCACCAAAGGCTCCAAAAATCGTCTTATTCGAAAAGAACTCAAACCGACGATTTCCATTGTTAGAACTTTTCAAAATCGTATGCAAACTGTTAGTCGCATAGAAAGTGAAAGGATAAACCAGCATAAACATCCATCTGCTCCAGTAATCCAAAGCCCAAAACGGAAAAACCAAACAGCCAAAAGAACCGAAGAACAGCAAACCGGTCCAAACACTCAGAATCTCGCTTCTAAAGAATCCTTTCCACACCAAAAATAAATAAGACAAGTACAAAAAAGCAAAGAGCAGAGACACATCCACCAGCAGATTCCAGTAAGTAGGATAATGAAAAACCAAATCATTAATAGCCAAATAGTTCGCAAAGAACATGAATCGCCCGCTGGAAGCCTCCCCGGTGCTAATAACATTCGTCTGCACCACGTATTTTACGGGGAAAAACCGTAAGAACATCCCAGCTGAAAAAACTGTTAAAGCTGGCAAAACACCCAAAAAAGACAAGCCGTCAGACCTGTCAGCCTTCTTTCTGAAGGAACGCCACACAATTAAAACTAAAACAATGGTTAGCAAAGTTACAGCGGCATATTCATGAGCAAAAACAGTTAGCAAAGAAAGGAAAGCAAAAAACGCAAACTCCTTTCTAGAACCCAGCCTGCCAATATAGGATAAAGCGAACAAAAGCAAGCCCAAGCCCAATGTGTTCCTTAGAAGATCCCATGAAATCCTGAGAGAAGCCAATTGCACAGCAAAAAACACTGCAGCCACCAAACTCAATTTTGCATTCCAGTTCAGCATTTTCCGAGCAAACCAGTAGACACCCACCACATTTAACCCATAGATCAAAGGCGACACAATCTTCAATAACAAAAAGGGATCAACCTTCGAAAAACCATAAAGCGGCACTGTAAGAGCATAAAAAAGCCACGTAGAAGTAAAAAAAGAACTCCAATGAGGCCAAACAACACCGTTTTTCATCACAACAGCATAGTTAACCACATCGAAACCAATTGGAAGAGTAAAAGCCAAAAGCTCAGGAACAAGCCTAATGAAAAAACCCAGCACGAAACCAAGCGCCAAGCCTTTAGCATCTACCATGCCACTACTAAACCACATAACCGCCCGTTCAAAACTCATCGTAGTACGAACATGCGAAAAACTCATAGACTATTTCGCCATCTTCCAGTAGACAGGTTGTCGCTAATTCTAACCCTATATCCAGCGGCAACTAATCTATCCACCACGTGGCTTCCTATGAAGCCAGCGCCGCCAGTTACAAGTACTCTTGAGATACTGCTACTGTTCAATTCCTGAAAACCAGCAGGGAAAACTTTCTTTAATGTCCGCTTGTGACAAAGCCTGATCTTGCTGTTTTGTTCCATATTATTGGTCTTCTCAAGATAATCTGAAATAGGGCGTATAAAGCTATGAAACTCTGAAAACCCCAGTAGGCATAGATAAAGGGCAG
>Ga0315312_1001430_pt1 | contig 18706 bp, 18 predicted proteins | sample TDP7_MG_FD_203629 | JGI IMG/M metagenome (GOLD analysis project Ga0315312, IMG submission 203629) | Freshwater sediment microbial communities from Lake Towuti, South Sulawesi, Indonesia - TDP7 | ecosystem: Environmental > Aquatic > Freshwater > Lake > Sediment | place: Indonesia: South Sulawesi... | reverse complement strand
CCACGATCTTGGTTGGAGGATTTGCTCGCCACTGCAGATCTGAAAGTCGTCCTAGCATTTGTAGCCTTAGTGATCACTAGTGCTTCGATTGGAACTGCATGGGTTAGAACTCGTAGAAGAAGAGGCATATTGAAAGCCTTGTTGAATAAAATTGATGGGGTTTATTCAACGTCCAAGACTGATCCTCAAAAGTGCGAAGATGAGCTTTGCAAGTTGAGGAACACGATTTTAGAAGGGCTATTAGCCGAGGGCAAAATCACTGAAGCAAGCCATAATATCTTGGAAAAAAGAATAGACAAATACATAGAGGAACTTCGGAAACAAAAGAGGCGCGAAGACGCAGATGAGTAATATTATTGGAAAAGTGGAGCGTTGTATCCCAGTTCAGTAGAATGGCCTAGATTATGGGTCTATGTTGCTCCTAAGTATAGTGCTACTGTCATCAAGTCTAACAAATTGATTATGGTGTCGTCGTTGAAGTCGTAGTTGGGATCGTATCCTGGATCGCCTAATGATTGCCCAAATCCTAGAACCACTGTCATTAAGTCAAGTATGTTGCATATGTTGTCGCAGTTTAAGTGCATGCATGCATTGTATGGTATGCTAATCTTGATTGTTATGCATGCATGTATGTGCGCGCAAAGATTATTAAATTACAGGAATAGACTCATAACATGTGAAACCTTATGCAAAGCGAAGGAATTTTTAAAAAAATTCTAGTTCCAACAGACGGCTCACCTCCTTCAGTCATTGCCGAGCAACTGAGCGCATTAATCGCAGAGAAATTTCATTCAGAAACAACTATCCTTAACGTAGTATCTTATGGACTCATGCGCCCCAGACTTAGAGAAACTATGGCTGAAATCTATGAACCTAACCAGTTAAGCGCCGAGTTCACACGTGAACGCGAGCACGCATACAAAGACGGAAAGAGAAGCGTTTCTGAGGCTGCGGCTTTATTCAAGCAAAAAGGCATCGACGTAGAAGAAAAACTCGTCGAACACGACGACCCAGCAGAAACAATTATCGAAGAGACAGAAAAAGAAGATTATGATTTAATAGTAATGGGGCAAAGCGGAAAAAAAGAAAAACGACCCCATCTAGGAAGCATGGCTGAAAAGGTATCACAGAATACGCGAACTCCCATCTTGATTACACGAGAAGGAAGTACAGTTTCTAAAATATTGGTTCCAATTGATGGCTCTGAAAATGCGGAAAAAGCTCTCGAATACGCCACTGCCATTGCCAAAAAAACCAACGCAAAAATAACCTTACTCTACGTCATTGAACGAAGTCTGTTTAAACCAAAATCTGAAGAAGCCAAGAAAATTGGAACACGCACATTATCTAAAGCTGCCAATGAAGTCAAAGGAATAGAATTACATCAAAAACTCGAATCAGGCGATCCAGCCAAAATAATTACTCAAATGGCGGACAAGGATAATTACGACTTAATTATCATGGGAAGGAAAGGTCAAGGCGCTAGGATGCGATTCTGGCTAGGCAGCGTCAGCTCTCACGTCATCCATTATTCAAACCGCTCAGTCCTCATAGTGCCCGAGCGCCAGGAAGAAAAGGGAACAGTTGCAGGCCTTTCACCCGAAAAAACAACCGATAGGCTTGTCAACCTGTTTGTTGCATCAAGGGATACAGTTAGCTCATACGTGAGAGAGAAAATGGGCGAAGACAGTCTACAAAACATGTTTGAGTACGAAAGTGACAAATTCGGCAAAGGCTTAGAAAAAATCGTCTGGAAAGCAGACGACATCGCAAAAGATATGATTCGCCTAAACTTTCAACCATTCGGAATGGAAGCAAAATACAGTGGAAACAGTGAAAAAGCAACTATAACAGTCACAAAGTGCCCTCTACCAGAAAAATTCCTCCAATCAATTGAATTCCTGAAAGAGTTCACATTTGAACAACAAGGCATGAGAATGGACGAGTTGTTCGCCTCATTCGACAAAGTCAGCTCATCCTGGGAATGGCCACCAAAGAAAACAGAAGTCTGCGCCACATGCAGAATAGTCATGCCAAAATTGGGAGAAAAACTCGGTTTTATCTGGAAACACCGAGTGATTCCTGAAGTCCCACCAAAATGCGTTTTCGATATTGAGATCGCAAAACACTAAGACATGCATGCATATTGGTGCGGGGATAGCGCTATAACTCGTATTTAAACACACCTTATAAAGGTGTCATGACATTCAATGGCTGTTAGCGTTTTTTGAGCCTCGGTAGAAATGTGTGGTGACGCACACATTCATGACATAAGCAAATACGAGAAAAAAGCAGTTGCAGCATGCCTACGCTTCGCAACATTTAGCATGTATGTATGCATGTTTCAGGCCCGTGTGCATGCATGCATCACCCTACTTGTAGGACCATCTTGACATATCAAACCAGCCTCAAAATCAAAAAAATGCTAGCTAGCATTGCATGCACTTGGCAGTGCAATCAAATACAGAGGAAAATTAACACAAAACAGAAAAAAAAGGGGATTGTGCGGGACAACTCGGGAGATATCTCCATCATATACTTCTAAAAACCTTTGTAAGCATTGTCAGAGCTGTTTTACCGTATGACGTGCCTTTAATGCGTTAAACCAACCCGGGCTTCACTTGTTGCGCTTTCAACGTCAAATTTACCAGAAAACTTTATGCGAGCCCACCAAAATAAGCTGGTTCTGCCGCGCCAACGCTGGAGTGAGCAGGCCAAACGCGCGCAATCTGTGACGATACTTGCACCTAACTAGGTGTGAAGACCACCGGGCCCGCTAAAGGTCGCCAAAGGAAAATTAAACTATGATGGAACCTGAAAAGAGAAGAAGCGATTTTGAAGAAATCTTAGCTGTTATTCTTATAGTTATTTCATGTTTTTTTGCTTTTACGTACTTCTTGACAGCATTGTTAGGTCCTGCAATATTTTTCTTTACTCCTGAGGGAGTTGCAGCTAGCGTAACGCCTATGAAGAATGGGCTTCTAGTCTGGCTGTTCGTTGTGATTTTCTTTTACATTCCAGTCATGCCAAATGTAGGAGAAGTTTTCTTATTTCTTGTAGGAGTTTTTTTCTTCTGCCTTTTAGCCGCTTGGATGTTCAGAGAAAGCTTCCATAATGTGATAAGAAAAGGCACATCACGTCCCATAGGTAAATTGTTCAATAATTTTTTGGTGGCAATGCCAATTATAACGAGTATGCTTCTTACAGCGGTTTTGGCAATAATAAGTCTTCAAAGCTCTGCGGGAGTTCCAACAGAGCCTCCGCCAGTGAAGCAACCGCCTTTCATACAGTTTTTCCAATTCAGCTATGCGGTGCTTATAGAAGAAATTGGGTTTCGCATAAGCCCGATTGGTCTTTTCTTGATAATCCGTATGTTTGAAGCCCGAGTGCGAAATGGAATAATACTTTCAGGAAATGAACGACTGAAACTATTCTTTACCGCATTGATATATCCAGACCGAGCCAAGAAAACAGTAGGCCTAAAAACTGTAAGTGATTTTGGAATAAGTGGCGGAATAAGTCGAGGTGAGCGGATTATGATTTTTCTAACGGCTTTTGCTTGGGGTTTGGCACACTTCTTGGTGGGTGGTTGGACAGTTGGAAAAATTACTTCAGTTTTTGTAGATGGATTAGTTTTTGGTTTAACATACATAGTTTATGGTGCATACGCCCCAATCCTTTTGCACTGGTTTTTCAACTACTATCTTCAGGTTCTTGGCTCTGACCTTTCAGTAAATTACTATCCCTATTTGCTTCCAATAAGTTCTCTAGCCGCACTTCTGATGTTTGCCATAGGTATAGGTGGGTGGATAGCTTTCGCAATTATAGGAGTAAAGAAGTTGCTAAAGCTGAAGGCGAAACCGCCAAAGCCGTTGCCACTATCACTTGACCAAACTTCAATTACTGTGGAAAAAGACACAACCTAATCTTTCAAAATTTCTTTGGCTAAATGTTTAATCTCAACAGTTTTCTGCTCTCTCTTCTCCATGTCCCTCAAAACCACTTTATCTTCTCTAAGTTCCTCTGCACCCAAAATAACTGCGTTTGTAAAACCTCTTTTGCTGGCAATTTGCAGAGCCTTAGAAACTGTATGACCCATAATTTCAACTTCAACAGATATTTCCGCCTTCCTGAGCATACGTGAAAGTTCTAAAGCCTTTGCTTTCAATTTCTCACCTATTGGAACAACAACAACTCTTTTTTTCTCAGAAGTCAAGATGCTAATTTTCTGTTTTTCCATAGCAAGAGATAAGCGATCCATTCCATGGGCAACTCCCACCGCGGGTGTCGGTTCTCCTCCAAAAAGTTCAACAAGTTTATCATAGCGTCCTCCTCCACCCAAAGCTGTTTCAAAATCAGAGACATATGGCTCAAAGATCATTCCCGTATAATATTCAAGACCACGTGCAAAGCCCATTTCTGCCAGCAACTCTATTTTAGCTCCACCCTCTTTCGTAAGATCAATAATTTCACGCAAATTATCAACGGCAGCAACTGCAGCTTCATAGTCTTTCAATACTCCCTTTGCTCTCTTAAAGACCTTATAAACATCCTTTCCTTGAGCCTCGAAAATGTTTTTCATTGTTTTCCTGCATTTTTGCGAAGCACCCAATTCTTGCAAAGTTGTAAGCGCTTCGTCCCATTGTTTTTTGTCCAGCAACTGCATGATTCGATTCTGCTGTTCTTCTATTATATTTTCTTGGTTTAAGATGCCACGCAGAATCCCTACATGCCCAATTTTGAAGTAGCAGTTACGAAGACCTAGTTTTTCTTTGAGGTCATAGCTCAGTGCCAAGATTTCAGCGTCTGCTTCAGGCTGAGTTGAACCAATAAGTTCATAGTTTGCTTGCCAAAATTCTCTAAAACGCCCATATTGAGGCTCATCATAGCGATAGAGACTTCCTGTACAAAATAGTCTCAAAGGCTTAGAAGCACGCTTTAGTGTAGTTGCTACAAGTCTAGCAACAGAAGGAGTGAATTCCGCACGCAGAGCCACTTTGCGTCCGCCTAAATCCTCAAATGCATACATTCGGTGCCGAATTTCTTCACCTGATTTTGCTGCTAAGAGTTCATAGGATTCGACAATTGGAGTAATTACTTCTTCATAGCCATAGAGCCTTGCAGTTTCTCTAGCAGTCTGTTCCACATATCTCATGGTTTTGGCTTCTTCTGCAAGGAAATCTCGCATCCCTCTTACAGGCTGAAATTTTGACATTCAATCACCCCAAGCCATGTGCTATAGATTTTCACTTAAGGTAAATTGAGAAACAGAATAGTATACGACCTCTCCTCTTCGGTTTATGACGGCTAATACCAGCTTCTTTTTCAGATTTAGAACGTAACTCAATGCACGCGCCAATTCCTCAATCAATACGGGTTGCCCTTCCTGAATTACAAAAATCAGATAGGAAGCAATCTCTTTTCCATACTCTCCACGTTCATAAACGCGAAAATCTATTCCTAAACCGAAACCTTCCCGAACAACGTAGCCGCGACTTCTTAAATCCCGATAGACTAGATACTTAACCCATGCATCCTTGTCAGTTAATTGGAAACGCTCAAGTATATCTTGAAAGCTTACTGTTTCTCCAATTTTTTCATCAAAAACTTCAAGGATTTCTTTGCTAACTAGGAAGAGTGCCTCAAAGAAAGTAAGTAGTAAGTTTCCGTTTTCGGGCACACCATAACCTCTTGCTGAAAGACTTTCGATACCTTCCTTTTCAGAAACAAGAATGCCCTTTTCTCTAAGTGATGCCTTTACCTTAACCAATTCAGTAGTAGGGCTTACCTCAGCCTCTTGTTTTGACTCTTCCAAACTTGAGACCTTCCAGCTTATGGGCTATTATGAACTGTCTTAAAGTTTATATCCTTTCAGTCATAGGCTTTTGGGCAATTTCACTTGCTGACCTGACTCCTTTCTCACAAATAATCGCGGTTACATATTTCAGAGGTGTTACGTCAAAGGCTGGGTTTAAGACATTCGTTCCTTTTGGAGCAATTCTCTTCGAACCGATATGTGTAACTTCTTTTGAGTCTCTTTCTTCAATGATTATGTCTCTGGATTCATGGGTTAAATCAAAAGTTGATGTGGGGGCAGCTACATAGAATGGAATACTATGCTCATGCGCCAAAATTGCAACGGTATAAGTACCGATCTTATTTATCACAGCATCGCTGACTATTCGGTCTGCTCCCACAATTACTTTGCTAACCAATTGTTTAGACATAACATAGCCAATCATGCTGTCTGTGATTAGCGTAACAGGGATTCCGTCTCTATTGAGTTCGTAGACCGTAAGCTTCGCACCTTGCATTTTCGGCCTAGTCTCAGTCGCAATAACTTCAATATGTTTACCTTGTTCCCAAGCGGTTCGCACCACCGCCAATGCAGTGCCATAATCAACAGTAGCTAGGCTTCCAGCATTGCAGTGCGTCAAAATAACATCTTTATCACTGATCAATTTAGACCCGTGTTCGCCTATTTTGCGATTAATTTCGACATCCTCGTCTGCCATTAGCTGTGCCTCTTCGACAATTTTTTTGGCTACGGTTTTTGCATCGCCATGTGTTTCTTTCGCTTTCTCGAGTATTCGGTTTATTGCCCAAAAAAGGTTCACTGCTGTTGGGCGAGTTTTTCTCAAGATTTTTGCAGATTCTTCGAGTTCTCTCATTAAGGAGTCCTTTGTTTGCGCTTTTGAATGATAGGCTGTGAGAGCCAAGCCATAGGCAGTTGCAATGCCGATGAGTGGTGCGCCACGCAGTTTCATATCATTTATAGTAGATGCCATCTCACTGCAGCTTTTGATCTTCAAGAATACTATTCTGTTAGGTAGTTTTGTCTGATCTATTGTGGTAACTGTGCCATCTTTCCATTCTATAGTTCTCATAGCTCATACTCCGTGGAAAATTCTTTATCATTGACTATTGATCTTATTCTATTATTTAGATGAGTTGCATATGGATAAGAAGCTTACAGATTTGTTGATTCAGCAGTTTGGGCAAAAATACTCTGAAACCTTAGGAATAAACTTGAAGAGCGAAAAGAAAGAGGAAGTATTCAAGTGGTTTTTGGCTTCCATCCTATTTGGCGCGCCAATAACTGAAAGTGCAGTAATAAAAACCTACAAATGCTTTGAAAAGCATAAGGTGCTAACACCTCAAAAGATTTTGGAAACTGGATGGGACGGTTTAGTCGCTATACTAGACGAAGGAAGTTACACAAGATACGATTTCAAGACGGCAGACAAATTGCTCGCAGTTATGAATAATTTGATGAAGAAATATGAGGGAAATCTAAATCTTCTTTGTGAGCATTCCTCTCATTCCTCAGATTTAGAAAAACGTTTGAAAGACCTTGGAAAAGGAGTAGGAGAAGTAACAGTAAGTATTTTCCTGCGAGACTTGAGAGGATTGTGGAAGAAGGCGAACCCAAAACCAACGCCTCTAGTTGTCCTCGCAGCAAGAAACCTAGGAATTACGAAAGGAGAAACTCCTGAAAAAGCGTTGGAAGACCTAAAGGAGTTCTGGAAAGAGAACGAAATTTCTGGAAAGGATTTCGTGAATTTTGAAACTGCTCTACTCAGACTTGGCAAAAATTTCTGCAGAAAGAAAAAATGTGATATATGCAGATTTCTAGAGTTTGCTAGATGCCACCAATTTGTGGCTTGACTCTTGTCACGACTTCGACAGTACATCCTTTAGGTAGATCAATTTTTTTCTGCCAATCTTCTCCAACCGCGATGAGGGAGTATATGCCAGAAACTTCCGCTTTTGCCTTATTAACAAGCTTGACCAACGCTGCTTGCGTTTCTCCAGTTTTTATCATGTCGTCCACTATTAGCACGCTGTCTCTTCGCCTTAGGGCGTTTCTTGGTATGTAAAGCGTCTCGGTTACGCCAGAATCTCTTAGCGCATACGTCTCTTCTAGAAAAGCTGGAACCCCGATTTCCTTATTCCTTTTTGCTATTACTAGGTTGACCCCAAGAGAGTTGGCGACCATTGTTGCCAAGGGAATACCATCTACTGCGGCTGTCAATATTTTTGTCACCCTTCTTCCTGCGAAAGCAGCTAAGGCATGATGAGCAGCTTGCCGCAATATATTGAAATTGCCTATAATCCATGTGTTGTCAAAATATCCTTCATCATTGAAATGAATTCTTCTACGTAATTCAGTTTCTAAGCCGACAAGTTTAGTGAGTGTTTTCCAAAGTTGGCGAGCTCTGGCAGTGTTTGGCAAAACATGCCCCTTAGCATATCTACTCAAAACCGTAACGGGCAAACTTGTTTTACTGGACAAATCCCTGTAGGTAAATTGTTTTTTTGCGGTTCTAAGCAAGTCAATAGTATTCAACCGAAGTTTCAGATCTTCTGCGTGCGTACTCATATTAATCCTTCCATTTTTTATACAATAACGCATCAAACTTGAAAGAGCGCACCTATATTTTTAGCTTAGTTGGATTAATAACTTTCGTAACTAAAAGGGTAGATTGGCGGGCCCGCGGGGATTTGAACCCCAGTCTCCGGCTAACCACACCAGAGCCAACGTAGGACTCCGGCTCCGCAGGCCAGCGTCCTAATCCGGGCTAGACTACGGGCCCACAACGACAAATCTAGGCGTTGTCATAAAAGGGTTTTTAATGCATTATCGTTTGTTTTATGATTGATTCGATTTCTTTCCATGAAGCCATCCTTGTGATGAGTGGCATACCATTTATGCAGATGCCTTTTGACATGCCATATTCTTCGATTACTTTTCTGTCATCTGTGTTAATTGCGTTGATTACTACATCATACTTCTTTATGTTTCGTTTGACTTTGTCAACCATCCACCCTGACCATGGACATTGACTATTAAAAAATACGTCAACAACCATTTTGCCACTGCTTTCTATCTCTTTACATTTTGGCCTCCTCAGTGCAGGCCGTTTATCCGCACCTAAGTTTAAGTGAAGGAGAACTCGGCTTCCATCAAGGTCCACTTCTTTAAACCCGAATTTTTTAAAGAAACTGGCTGGCATATAGTCGAAGAATCCGAACCACTTGTCACCTTCATAAGCCAATACGCTGGCGCCTCCGTAACGTCTCGCCTTTTCAATGACTCTTTCCATGAGACTTCTTGCAATACCAGTATGCCAGAATGGTGGCAGAATCCAAATGCAATCAATAAAAAGTGATTTCTCACCTTTAACAGGTTCCGGCGCAAACTCTATAGGCAGATATTCGATCGAGCCTTTTGGAAAGCTACCATGCACTACATTCGCTTTGAATTTCGCATTTTTTGGTCCAAGAGAATTAACAACCACTTCAGGTGCGTCAAGGGCAACAGATATTTGAAGCCCTTTATGCATCATAGTTTTCAGCCATTGAATTCTGTAGTCCATGGCGGTTTTCATTGCTTCTCGCCATTTTGACGGTACACTTGGGTCTAGACAAATCGCTGTAACATAGTCAAGTTCTTCAGTCGATATCTCATGAATTTGCATGTGCCTTTTTCTTCCAGTTCAGTCATGACTTCTTAATGCTCGCTTTAGTGCATCTATAACGTTTTGTTTTCCCATGGCAATAACGTATGGACCAAGTCGTGGACCTTGACTGGCGCCTAGAAGAATTGTGTAGAGGATTTTGAAGAACTGGCTCGGTTGTATGCTGTGTTTTCTTGCGATACTGAAGATTGCGCCCTGTATTTTGGCTTCGTCTTCTTCAGTTTGTAGTGTTTGAATAAGTTCTTCAATTGCGTTTTTCTCTTCTGGAGTTAATTGCATTGCTGTTTCTTTGATTTCTTTGAAATCCTGCGCCCAATTCAACGCATATTCGATTCTTCTTTTTAGGTCGTCTGAGACTTCCTTTATCACGTAACCATAGTCTCTTAGCTTTTCTACAATGAATTCAGATTCTCTACCTTTTGGAGCTACTTTCGCTAAGTAGGTAAGCAGGTTGTATGGCACATGGAGACTGGGTCTAGTAGGGATTTTCATAAGCCAACAATACTCGTAGAGACCAATCAGTTTAGCGCATTCTTTTTCGTCAGTGACTTTCTTCTGTCCAAAGTATATGTCTTCAAGTTCATCTAATTCGCTCATGTATTGTGGTATGTCAGTTATGTCTAGGCTTCTGGCGCCTACAAAGCGTTTTAACATAAGCAAGTGCAGAGACTGTGGTGAGCCATAACGGAACCAAAGCTGAGGAGTGAATAGGCGTCCAGCTGACTTTGAAAATTTCTTGCCGCTTATGTCTAAGAAGAGTTCATATTTTGCGTGTGTCGGTGGTGTACAGTCCAATATTTCTTGGCATATTCTATCGTTTATTCTCACGGAATCCGCGATGTCCTTTCCATACGCTTCAAACCTTATGTCCAACGCTTTCCAACGAATTGCAAATTCTCCTTTCCAACTGAGTTTTCCTTCACCTTTGGTATAGTCCGCTTCTCCTTTGTGCCCACATCCTTCTAGCCATTGTCCTTTGATTTCCATTCCTTCGCAAGAGTAAAGAACTTTCTTTTCTTTTGGCAGAAACTCATACGACTTCGTCGTGTAGATGCGTCCACAGTTTTCGCAAACTGCAAAGTATGGCAATGCTTCGACAAACTTTTCTTGCCCTACTTCTTCTTTGACTATTTCTCCAACTCTCTTTGCGTTTAGTAGTAGTGTTTCAATTTCATTGTTAAACAAGCCTTTTGTATATGCTTCGTTGCCAGACATGAATTTGTAGTCTATTCCACAAGTGTCCAATGCTTCTAACAGTAGAGAGGTCATATGACGTCCATAGCTTTCATGACACTTGTATGGATCTGGAATAGATAAAACTGGATAGCCCAGATACTTTTTCAGTGATGCCGGCATCCCTGCAGGCACTTTTCTTAAGCCATCTTTGTCGTCGGAAAAAGCGATCAGTTCGGAGTTGTAGCCTTGTTCTCTTAGGGCTAATGTCACTCCATACGACCTTATAGCGTCACTTATATTTCCTATGTGGGGAATTCCCGATGCTGCGATTCCCATTTCTGTTCTAATCAAGTCTAGATTTCTTTTTAGCTTGCGCTCTCTTTCAATTACTTCTACTGCCATCTTGTCGTACCATGTGCCGTGTCCAATGATTTTTTCCGGCATGAGTTTTCCTTCTCTTATAGTCCGCTTACAATAGTTCGCTCCGTTTAATAAAAACCGTTTCGCATTTATGCACAACCGTTATCAATACATGTATTTAGAGGAAGTGCAGTCTTTGTCTCTTTACGACGCTTTGGCAAGACATAAAGCTGTAGAAAAAATTGTCACACGGAACAGAGGGGAAGTGCAAGAGAGGAAGTATTGGCGCTTCAGATGTGACCGCTGGTACGGCGGAATCGTAACCGCAGATGCAGTTGGTTGCGGATTAATCTGTAAATATTGTTGGGTTTCAGATGCTGTTATGTTTAAACCTGCTGTAATTGGCGAGTTTTATAGTCCAGAACAAGTTGCAAGAACTTTGGCTGATATGGCGAAGAAACGAGAATTAGCACAGTTGAGAGTAAGCGGTGGTGAGCCAACTATAGGCAAGGAACATTTGCTTCAGTTACTTTACAATCTTGAAGATAGGCAACTGAGTTTTATTCTAGAAACAAATGGAATTCTGATTGGCAACGACATTGATTACGCGAAGGATTTGGCAAAATATCCCTTCCTTCATGTAAGAGTCTCATTGAAAGGATGCAACGAAAAAGAGTTCACGATGTTGACTGATGCCAAACCAGAAGGCTTTAGGCTTCAGTTGAAAGCCCTTGAAAACCTAGTAAAAGCTGGCGTCGAATGTCATCCCGCTGTTATGACCTCATTTTCGCAAGAAAATAGTCTGAAGCAACTTATTCAACGGCTGGAAAGCATTGGCCAAAAACTCCGTGACAACCTTGAAACTGAAGAACTGATTCTCTACCCAAGCGTCAAAAGAAAGATTCGAAAGCATAGGTTGAAATGGTTTAGAGCTTACACTCCAAACGGCGTATTGCAAGAGAAAAAAGAATAAGAAAAAAGGAGGAGAGCTACTCGATCTTTGCTCCGCATTCTGGGCAGAACTTTTTCCCCGCAGAAACGTCAGCTTGACACTTTGGACACTTCTTCGTAGCTTTCAGTGTGGCTCCGCATTCGACGCAGAACTTCGCTGTAGCTGGGTTTGATGCATTACATTTTGGACAGTTAATAGTGCCTACTGCTACTTGCATTGGTGCGCCACAGCTGTTGCAGAACTTTGCTGTTTGCGGGTTCTGGAAGCCACATTTGGGGCAAAGTACCAACGGCGCTGCTGGCGCTGGTGCTGTTGGCTGAAGCACCTGTGGAAGAATTACCGCTCCAGCTCCAACTGCTGCTCCAGGGCTCTTTGAAAGGCTTTCACTTGATTTTTGAACAGTCTCCATTCTGAGAACTTCTGCCCCGCTGACTCCGGTTTTTATGTAGAATAGTCTGTCTCTCCATTCTGGGGTTGTGTCGATTCCTTCAAACTTTGTGTCGATTAACTCAAGGCCTATTCTTGAGAAGGCGTCGAAAAGGGCGTTCTTCGATAGAAGACTTGTTTCGTCGAGTTTACCGTAAACATCTGCAAGCGAGTACTGACTCATTGTGTCTATAAGCCTCTCGTTAAAGTAGCCTCTAAGGAAGTTTTGTAGCCCATCTGTTGTGAATGCTCCTTGTCCGCCTACGACTTCGTTAACGAAGAGGTTTGGTTCTTCAACTCTGAACCAGAAGCCTCCAAAGAATTTGAGCGGGGCAAGTTCCTTTGTTTGACCTTGCGCTCCAAATTTTCCTTGGAACTGCTTCAATGAAACTAAGACGACGGTTGCTCTGAATGGAACCTTATCAAATCCAGCAACTTTTGAAAGAACTTTGGTTATTAAGGGAAGATTTGCAGTCGTTAAGACATGGCGTCCTGCTCTAAAGACATCGTAGGCTTTTCCATCTCTGAAGAAGACTGCAGCTTCGTATTCGTGGACGATAAGGTTGTCTCCCCAGCCAATCTCGCTGACGGGGTATCTCCAGACTATATCTCCTTCTCTCGCTCCTGTCCACTCGATAACTTTCGGCACTCAATTTTCACCTCCTTCCAATTACTCCCTTCGGAAGCCAAGGTCTTTGTCCAGCGATAACGCTTCCGTTACACGCGTCAACTATCACAGAGAATGATCTTCCTCCCACGCGGTATTCTATGAACCACCAAGGCGCATAGATGAGTTCAGGCTCTCCCACAAGATAGGCTCCGACGCTGAACCGCGACACAAAGGTGTATCTGGACCTGAGCTCTTGCAAGGCTAATCCCTTAGCTTTTTCTGTGGCTCCTTGAGCATCAATCTCTACGTTAAGGGTTTCTTCCCCAGTTTTCTTGAAAGGTTCCTTCTTCTCTAGTGGAATCTTGTATGCTCCAGCGTCAGGCTGAAACTCTGTTGCCTTCCGTGCTACTACTGGCACATCTATCGCCTCACTGACCGACATTCTCTCTGTCCTGTCTGCGATTGCTTTTCCTGCTCCTCTCCCGGCTCCTCCGAAGAGACCGCCAATCGCTCCGCCAATAGCTTGAATTGCAACTTCTTGCGCAACTGCTGACTTTGTATCTTTCGTTTTGACGAGTGCTTTTTTGCCTTCGAGGTCTCCTTCGAGCTGAATAGTTACAGCCCAGTTTGGAATATATCGAAGAACTATTGAACCCCATTCAGCACTTTCTGCCATACCTTTGGTAACGAAAATTCCTTTTGCAGCATGCTCCTTTGCGATCTCAATAGCCTGTGAACCATTTAGAACTATTGGAAGCATGCTATATCTTGGTGGTTGTTCCCCCGTAGTATTGTTAACATATCCGCAGTAGTTGCAGATGACGAGAACTTCTTCTGGATCATATGTCAGTGGAGCCGCACAGTGCATGCATGCTTCAAGTTTAGGTGCTGCTGGTTTTGGTGCCGGAGCTGGTTGAGGTGGAGGTGCGGCGGGAGCTTTAGGTATCGCGGTTGGGATGATTCCTGCGAAACTTTTTGCTATTTCTATAGCTTGTTGCGCCGCTTGCTGTTTCCACCCTACTAGTGCTCCAGGATTGTCACATGAACTCGCCAGCGCCTGCTCCACGATGTCCATAAGATCTTGTGGCCCTTCAACCTCAACAACTACGTCCTGTGGAATGCCCCTAGCCTTAATTGTTGCCTTGTCAAAGAAGCCTTTTTTTAGCTCAAGCATGAAACTATTCTGCCCAGGAATAACTTTCTTAACACTCCAGCCTATCTGCTGAACGTACCCAGGTAGAGCCTGCTGGAATTGCTCTATTCTTGCTCCGATTTCACGATAACGGGCAGAGATCATCCTCCCAATCCTCTTAGGATTTCGGACCTTTTATCGACTAGTTGGTCAAGTTCCTCAACTTTGGATGTCAACTCGTCCATCGCTGTTCGCCACTCATCTTTTGCTGGTTCTATCTTGACAACCTTTTCAACTTCAACTTTCAAGGCTTCGGCTTTCTCTATCAAGGTTACGTCGTGTTCGATGACTGTGTCTAGCTTATCCTCTCTAACCTTAACTGCGTCGAACATTCCAGCGTATCCTGCGACTGCTCTGTCTATGCGTTGAGTAACTCTATCAAGGCGAGACGTAAGTGCCTCAAACCTATACGAATCCTCGCCTGAGAGCTTCTGGACAATCATTGGGTTTGCAAAGGCTCTTCTAATGGTGATTTTTGCAGCTTTAAGCCTATTCACGGCTTCCATTCTTACGAGACGGTCGCTTTCTCTCCTTAGCTCTTTCTCCTTGTATCCTCTGTACCCTGGGATGTAGCCCATAATTCTTTCAAGAAGGCCCCTTTCTTCACGAACTTTTTCTACATATTTTTTTCCGCTCATTTTTTACTCCTCCAATATGCAACAAGACCTATGATTGCAAGAATGATTACAAGAATACCAATTACGATTATGATATACGTTATGTCATAGTATAGTGCTGAGGCAATAGCGATAGCAACCATTATGGTCCCCCAAACCAGATAATAGGTCCAATCCTTGCCGGCTATAATTGAGTAAATAAGAGTATAGAACCCAAGTGGGCCGAAAGCCCATGCTGGAAGATTAAAAAGATTAAAAGAGATAATTCCCACCGCGTAAACTATCGCTGCTGCACCTATAGATATAAAGAAAACGACAAGCGCTCCTACATTATAATTTATTGTTCTACGTTCGGTTCCCATGCCATTCCTCGCACTTACCCTCTTTTTGTATTGCATGGATTGTTGCTTTTAAAGTTTCGTTACAATACTCCAAAGCCAGGCGAGGGCACATCGCCTCTAATAATGGTTCCAGTTGCGCCGTCTACTAAAAGCTGGTAAATTCTGCCTTTATACTCGTACTTTATGAACCATACTGGAGCATGCAAATAAACCGTGTCACCTACGGAGAACTCATTCTTCATTTCCACAATTTTATCGACAAACTCTCTGACTAAAAACTGATGAAGCCCCTCAATTTCCTGCTTAGCAATATCCACAGCATCCTCCTTGCTTACTTCACTATTCAAAACCTTAGCAAACCCCTCGATTCTGCGAAAGTCGTAGGGAATTTTTCCTTCAAGTGGAATATCATACTCTCGAGTAGGAAATTGTGTTGCCTTTCTTGCCAAGACTAGCCAATTGTATTCCTTTTCAATTTTTCCTTCTTTCACTATTGGCGGTGTCAAGCGTTCGAACACTCCTTTATACTCGCTTATGACATTGAGGTGAACAATCCAAAAGGGCAAATACATTAGGTCCTTGTCCAAAATCCTAGAAGACCTAGCTAAGTCACCTGGTTTTACAAAGCCTGAACGCATCCAATCACGTATAGGCTTCTCTACTTGAAGAGGGTCAAATCGGTTAAGTATCATAGAATGCTCAAAAGTGAAGGCTTCCCCAGTCTCAATGACCGATGTGAAACCGCAGTATTGGCATGTCGCAAGAATCTCACCAGGATTAAACCTGATTGGAGCGCCACAGTTAGAACAACGAATCTCCTGAACTATCGACATCGTCAAATCCTCACGAACGAAGTTAATAAAAGACAGATTCACATAAGTCTTCCTAACAACACACATATTAGAGGTGAAATCATGGCAAAAGTTGCAACTGGCAAAGGCTTCGAACTTGAAGTGCCCACATCCTTCGTCACTATGAAAGAGGAGGCTGAAAAAGCCATCACGAGACTGGTTGCGAATCATCCAAAAGCGAAGAAAATGTGGGAGCTAATCAGAAATGATCCAGAAGTAAATGCTGATTGGGATATGTCGAATTATATTGCTGTTGCAAAACTCGGCTTTAACGACCATGGCGACATTCACATGAAGATTGTGGCAGCTAATGCTTTGAAAATGCTCAAAATCCTATTTGACAATGGAATCTCAACAAGCATGATTAGAGAAAGATCCGGAAACGAAGATGATGTCTACTTAGTTGTTCTAGTTGGCGGTTTACTTCATGACATCGGAAATCAAGTTCACAGAGAACAGCACAATGTATCGGGTGTATACCTTGCTGTTCCTCTATTGAATAGGCTGTTGCCAAAAGTCTACAAAGACGAAGAGATCATGTACGAGATTCGAGGACATATTTTGCACACTATTTACTCACACGAATTTGAGGTAAAAGACCTAACTGAAGAATCCGCACTCGTGGGAATCGCAGATGGAACAGACATGACAAAAGGACGCGGAAGAATAGCATTTGACAAGGGAAACATCAATATACACACAGTTTCAGCCCTAAGCATCGAAAAGGTCGAAATCGAACAAGGAAAGGATAGACCAATAAGAATACTAATAGATATGAACAACAGTGCCGGCATCTTCCAGATTCAAGAGACTCTAGGAAAAAAGATTCTCGGAGGTCCACTTGAACAATATTTTGAAGTAATCGCTGCTGCAAAACCAGATGAACCATTGGCAGATCAAAGAATCGTGCACCAGATTATCATTAAGGGAAATAAGATGCAAGCTCTTTAAGCCAGAATTGTGTAGACGGATGCCAAACGCAAGTTTTAATTCATTGCAAAAACTAGAAAGAATGTTCGAGGTTTGAATGCACCGTGGCTAGACTTGTTCAACTTAAGCTTTCCATGACTATTGCTGTCCTACTTGTATCCATAATTTTTGCCCTTTTCTTAGGAGCTATTATATTTGTTCTGCAAGTGTATCTGCAAATTTTTTCTTGGTATTATACTGTCATCTTAGTAATCGCTGCCACAGTAATTTTTATTCTATTCCAGTTCTTGATAGGGCCTGTAATTGTTAGGTTTTCAACAGGTTTGAGATACCTTCATCCGGGAGAAAATCCGTGGCTAGAATCAACAGTCAATGACTTGGCAGACAAAAGCGGAATTCCAGTGCCCAGACTTGCCATTGTTCCTGACAAAACGCCCAATGCCTTTGTCTTTGGACGCAGTTCAAAGAGTGCAACGCTAGCAGTTCATGAAGGCCTCCTCAACGAGTTAAACGCTGATGAAGTTCGTGGGGTAATTGGGCACGAGCTGGGACATGTTAGGCATAAAGATTTCTTAGTGATGACAGCGTTGTCTGCGTTGCCGCTTTTGGCATACCTAATTGCACGAGGAACATTTGAAGCAGCATGGATGAGCGGAAGGACATCAAGAAGGAAAGAAGGCGAAGGCGCTGGAGCTGCACTCATCGCCATAGCTGCCATCTCATTCGTTGTCTATATCGTCTCTCTTCTATGTGTAATGCGACTAAGTCGACTGCGTGAACATTATGCAGATGCCTATTCAGCTTATGTGACAGAGTCACCTAGAGAACTAGAAAGTGCATTGACTAAGATTACTTTTGGGCTGTCACTTTCGCCCAAGCCTCCACACGGCGCTAGAACCCTCTACATCGGCGACCCAGCACTGGCAAAGCAAGAAGTTCAGGGCATAATTGACCGAAAAGCAGAATATGATTTAGACAAGGACGGCGTTCTCGACGAAAGAGAGCTTGAATTGGCTATGGAGAAGGAAGCGAAATCCACTTGGACAAAAGTTAACTCGTGGTTTACTACGCATCCTCCGACGTTTCAAAGGATACTTTTGCTAAGGGAAATCGATAAAGAGATGGAAAGCGGCACATACAGCAGCAAACGAATTTATACGCGCATCTAGAACTGACAAAAAACGGGTGGGAGACAGAAACGAAGCTCGTGAAGATAAGTGCCTTTGACCTACCTGACGCTTGGTATCAGGTTCTTAAGAAAATTTGGGAAGAAGGCGAGTCTTTTCCAGTTGGATACGGCTCTGAAACCACAATGACCAAAAAGTTGGATATCACAATTGCGGTTTTGCATCCTGAAAATCGACCGTTGATTCATGAGAAGGCACCTTGTGACATGCATTATGTGACGAACTATGTCATGGAATACCTTTGGTTTGGCGAGAAAAAACCCGATGAAACCTACACGTATTCCAGTCGGTTGCGGAGCCCAGTTGACCAAATAGAAGGGGCTATCAACAGATATGTGGACGAAGTTTTTGACAGACAAGTTACGCTGGTAGTGCGAGTGCCCGAAGACATCCACAAGGAGATTAGAGGAAAGAGGCATGAACCACCATGTTTGACAATCTTGGACACAGAAATCACCCGAGACGAAAGCGACAAGAAACTCAAGTTCACACTAGTCGGGTATTGGAGGTCTTGGGACGCTTACGGTGCTTTACCTGCCAATCTCGCTGGACTGCAGCTTTTCAGTGAAGCTTTCGTTAAAG
>Ga0315312_1001429_pt1 | contig 18721 bp, 20 predicted proteins | sample TDP7_MG_FD_203629 | JGI IMG/M metagenome (GOLD analysis project Ga0315312, IMG submission 203629) | Freshwater sediment microbial communities from Lake Towuti, South Sulawesi, Indonesia - TDP7 | ecosystem: Environmental > Aquatic > Freshwater > Lake > Sediment | place: Indonesia: South Sulawesi... | reverse complement strand
CAGTGCCCACAAAATCCCAATAAGGAACCTTCTCATTTTCACCAACCTTCTGCCTTAACTCTTGCCAGAGAGTTTCCAGCTCTTCCGTAAAAGCCTTCTCCGCCATTATCTGCTGCCTAATCAACTCTTCCCTTGTAGTGGTACCCAACTCAGTCTTCATAAACTCTGTTTTCGCCCACCTTTCATTAAGTGGAAGTAGACTTTGCCAATATTTGATGGCTTCAGAGAGGCTATGAGGTGAAATCTGCTCCATCTCAACAATAGGATGCCAAGACTTCAAAAACAAAGTAGCCAAACTCTCCCGGCTTAGCTTACGCAGTTTCTCTTCAATGAGAAAGGGATCAGTGTAAAGCGAAGTTGACCTATGCCGCACCCAGTCGCTCTGCAATTTGATAACCGAAGCCAAACGATTAATCGCTTCAGCATCCAAGCTAAGCTCGTCAATCGACTCCCACTCTGGAAAATACTCACGCACAATTGCAATAACATCATTGATGTCAACGAGAAAGGGGTCAAGGCTCCGCTCCTCAACTGACTTGCACAAATCAATTATGTGCTGAAGATGTTCCTCGCCAATCTTCTTCTTTTTCTTAGATGACAATTTAGTTGCCTTTCGAATAAGAGGTATTAAATTTGGAAGATATAAACCGCTCTAATGGCTTTAGATGCGAATAATTTATACACTTAAACGGAAAACCAATGTATCTTAAAGTGGTGCGATTGAAAATCAGTGATTTCGTGACGAAAGAATTCCAAAGCTTGGTTAAAAATCGTTTTTTGATGGTTTTTGCAATCGCATCTGTAGCCTTCTTGATTCGTCTTATAGTCTTATCCAACGCCTTAAGTTTGGCTGATCCATACAGTTATGCAGTCCAAGTTTTGGAGATCCTCAAGACGGGAAGTATTCCATCACAGAGTATCTTGACTTATCCTGGCACCCCAAATATTGCACCGCCGCTTCTTCCTTTAATCGCGTCAGGGTTATCCATTCTCGGAATGCAACCTTTAAGCGCTGTTTTTTTGGTTACGGTTGCTTTCTCCGCTCTAACGTCTACTCCTGTTTTCTTATGTGCAGAAAAGCTTGGAGGATATTGGGCTGGGTTAATTGCTGGAATACTTTTTGTTTTTTCTTATCCATCTCTCTATATGCTTGCTTGGGGTGGATACCCTAACGCTATTGGGTTTTTCTTCTTGGCGTGGATCATTTACTTTCTGATAAATAAACAAGTGAAGAGAAGGACATTGTATCTTTCCTTGTCTTTGGTTGCTTTGGCTTATGTTCATCACTTTACCTTCTTCATTGTGATGTTGTGGTTAATGCTTTACTTTATTATTCTTGCGATTACAGAAAGAGGAAACGAGAACAAAAACCTTGGAATCGCCTTAGCATTTACTTTAACAATTTCAGCTGTCTGGTATCTTCCGCGTATTCCACTCATTGTTTCTATAACCCAAAATTCTGTTGGCTTTTCGTCTTTTCTGGATATTTTCACTGCCTTCTACAATACTCAAGTCTATGACTTGGTTTACATATTACTTATACCATTTGGCCTCTCTCAAGTCAAAGGGAAAAGCCAGTATGTATTTGGTACTCTTTTTCTGGCACTAATTATCTATATAGTGTACAGTCTACAAAACATGGTTATGATAGGCCGTGTCTTGTATTTTCTGGCAATACCAATTACCATTCTGGGAGGAGTAGCAATTTCAACATTACGGGAAAGAAAGAGCATACTGATGCTCTTTACAATTTTGATTTTGATCTTCATACTTTCTTTGTATAACTCAGCATACGCTGCAGTATACTTCTCCAACATGGGCATAAAGGACAAAGGCACTGTGAAATGGATTAAAAGAAACCTTTCCCAGAATGATATGATATTAAGCGAAAGCAACGAACTCTTTTATCTCGCGTATTATACTGAAAGACCCGTAATGGCGGGCGGTGATCCGAAGTTTAGCTTCATCCCTGAACATAGACAGGCCATAATTGATGCGAACGCAATCCTATCAGACCCTGAAGGAAACTACGCCCTCATAGATAAATACAATATTAAATATATAGTCATTCCAAAAAACCCAACAATGATAGCGAAGTTGAAACAAGCCGGATTCTTACTTGTTCACGAGGGGGTTCTTCAAGTTTGGAAAGTATGAGGATTCTTGTACTAAACAAGTACTGTTGGAACCACCCCCTTGCAGGAGGCGCTGAAGCTCGTTTAAGGGAGACACTCAAGCGGTGGGTTCAATGGGGACATGAAGTGCATTTTTTGTGTGCTGGTTTCCCCTACTCTCCTAAAGAGGAGACCATAAATGGAGTTCATATTAAGCGATTGAAGAGCGATACAAACCTTATACATATAACAGGTCCATTAATGGCAATGTCGCTGTTCAAAAATTTTGACATCATATACGAGGATATATCTCCTTTACCGTGGTTTGCTCCGTTCTATAGTAGGTGCAATGTTTGCATCATCCATCATTTCAACCAAAAATTATACTTCTACGATCATTCACCTCCCCTTGCACTTCTAGCCTATTTAGGCGAATCCGTCATTCCATCCTTTTATAAACATACGCCTACAATTGTTGTGAATCCATTAATGAAAAGTGCATTAGAAAAGCTTGGGTGGCATAAAGTGTTTTTTATTCCCAACGGAGTTGACACAGAGTTCTATTATCCAGAACGAAAAGCAGACAAACCTGTAGTAACATTTGTTGGCCGGCTAGAATACCGAAAGGGTCTTGATATGCTGATCCAAGCTTCTCACATAGTTTCAAGAGAAATACCAGATATAGAATTTGCGATTGTTGGAGAAGGGCCTCTAGCATCTCATTATCAAGCGATAGCCCCACATAACTTTCGCTTTTTCGGTAAGACTACTGATGAATTAAAAAGAAAACTGTTGCAGCATGCTTGGGTTGTAGCGGTACCGTCTCGCTTAGAAGGTTGGAGTCTAACAGTGCTCGAAGCCAACGCTTGCGGGGTGCCTGTAGTGGCAAATAACGTACATGGACTTAAAGACAGCATAACGGAAGGCGTGAATGGATTTTTAGTAAATGCTTTCTCACCTCAAGAGTTCGCTTCAAGGTTGATTGAACTCTTAAATGAGCCAACAAGAAAGTTTGAAAAGACCTGCAGGGAATATGCATTAAGATTCTCTTGGGATGAAACGGCCAAAGAAGAACTTAAAGTGATACAGAGTGCCGCAAAGTGACTGGAGCTTATACTACGGAAAGCGTTTCTCAATTAAATCGTTTGTTCAAAGCATAATAACGCACATGGAACTTCTAGTTGCGATCTTGATGAGGCGACCTAGAAAAGCAATAGAGATAGGATGTGGATCAGGCTCACTTAGTTTTTTCCTATCTTTTTTCAAAGTAGAAGTCGTCGCTCTAGACTTTGATTTCAATGTCCTTAAGTTAGCCGAAAGCATTTTGAAACGAAGAGTGCATCTTGTTTTAGCAGATGCTAAGCACCTGCCGTTTAAAATAAAGAGTTTTGACGTGGTGTTCCACCAAGGTTTGCTTGAGCATTATAACGATAGTGATTTACGAGTCTTGATAGATGAGCAAGTTAGAATAGGTGAAAGCGTGATTTGCAGCGTACCCAGCAATTATTATCCCAATCATGACTATGGCGATGAAAGACTTTTGTCCGCATATGAATGGTCTAAATTGTCAAGAATGAATGCGAGATATTACTATTTTGATCCATCTGCGTTTAAAAATTGGTTACTTTATAGGTGGAAACTTAAACCACTCCACATATTGATTTTCTCGTTTTCGAAGCGTCAGACTCAACCTAAGAGTTTATAGCGAATTTCCTGCAAACGCTCTCTGAAAATAACTCTCAGTATTTTGACTCCGTCTGTCCATGAACATAGCTTTGTTTGTCCTATCCTAGGGCTGTATGTTATCGGAACCTCTCCCACCTTTGCCCCTCTTCTCATCAACTTAATCAACTGTTCAGTCACGAAAGGCATACCATGATTATGATAGGATAGGCCTGCAAGAAAACTTTGGTCAATTGCTCTGAAACCAGATTGCGTGTCCCTAATCCTTTTCAAAAAGAGAACACTAAAAATTAATGAAAGCAAAAAATTCCCGAATCTGTTAAACCGATTCATTGCACCTGGAAGCATACTTCTACTGAGCCTATTGCCAAGAATAACGTTATATTCCCTATTGGCAGTAGGCATGACCAAATCCACAATTTCTTTTGGATCATACGTGCCATCCCCGTCCATGTAAACGACGATGTCTCCTTTTGCATGTGCAATGCCGGTCTGAAGAGCCCTACCATAACCGAGTCGGCGTTCAAAAACAACTTTTGCATTCAAGCTTTTTGCTACTTTAGCTGTTCCATCAGTTGAACTATCAACCACGATAATCTCATCGACAATATCCATTGGCATAGCGTTCAGAACTTTTCCAACTGCTTTTTCCTCATTCAACGTAGGTATGATAACCGAAATACGCGATTTTTTCAGCATGTGAATCTCTCTATCTGAATATATCAGAAACAATTACACTCGCTTCAACGTATGCAAATAAAAGATTTTCTATGTTCTCGACAAATTTGCTATTATTTTCGTGCCAGAAAATGCAGTTCCAGCTGAGACTGTGGTGAATGAAGTAACGGGGTTACTTGCAAAACCTTTTGACTTAGAAGATTTCGGGGAAAAAGTGGCTACACTGCTTAACTCTAATGAGATGTGTGCAGAAATGGGGAAAGAGGAATTTTTTGTCAAGAAAATTTTTTCGTTAAATAATTTTAATCGCAAACTTTAGGGTGCACTTCTTGTTAATGCATAATACTTATATTTCCAGACAATTGACATAGAAAAACCAAGGCTCCGCCAGAGCTGAAGCCTTCCTATTGAAGAAGGAATTCAATGAAAACACATAAAAAACTAGTTAATAGAACTCTTAAGACTATTCCAGCTAAAGACTTCCAGAGCATTCACAATCAAGGTGCACTAACAAGAAATGAATTAGTCAATTTGAAGGCTAAGGCTATTCGGCGCGGCATCTGGTTTAAGGTGCTAAGTAAAACTGAGCGAGCATGTATAGAGTTAACCATAAAAATTGTTAACAAGGTTCGTAGCCACCTTTTAGCCAAGGTGCTGACTTCAATCATACGGAAGCTTTTAGATGCAATGAAAAGCAGAATTGTGCATGCGATGGAACAAATAGGATGCTCAATTGTTCAAAAATTGAGTCAAATCGCCTTGAATTGGGGCAACATATCTGCTATGCAATGGATGAAAAACCGCAGTTTCATACAATACTTAACTGTAATGCATATGAACGCACCGCCCAATCTTTAAGCTATGGTGGACAATTGGAGGTAAGTCATGTTTTTTGAAATTAACGTATGGGTTCCAAAAATTAAGAAGTATTTTAAGAATAATCCTGGGGCTCCTTTTATCATAGGTTTTCAATTGCTTTTGTTGGTATGTGTTGGCTTGCTGATCCAAGGAAACTTGGTGATTGCGAACGAAGTTGCGGTATATGCCTACTTCTCGCTCGTTATCGGAGTTGTTCTGCAACTAATTGCCTATTTAAGGCATGGAAACATGATGGAGAAGAAAAGCGATGACTGATAGCCCGCAACTTTCGTTGATAATGCCCGCTTACAATGAGGGAAGAACCATTGAGGAAGTTATTTACAGGGTGGATAACGTTGTTAGGGAAACGGGGCTTAAATATGAACTTATCATAGTGGATGACGGAAGCATCGATAACACCAGAATTAAAGTTAACAATTATGCTAGAAACAATAGTCACGTAAAAGTTATCGGTTACAACAATAATGTTGGAAAAGGGTTCGCGTTGAAAACAGGGTTTTCACATGCTATTGGCGAGATGGTTGTTTTTATGGATAGTGACGCTGACATTAACCCGAAGCAGATTGCGAACTATGTTGAGGCTTTAAAGAGAGTGGATGTTGTTGTTGCCTCTAAGTGGCATCCTCAATCAAAAGTTGACACTCCGTTGCTCCGAAGGGTTCTAAGCCATGGGTTTAATGTCCTAGTGAAACTTATGGTCGGGCTACGGTTAAGCGACACGCAAACGGGTCTCAAAGCCATCCGAAGAAGCGTGTTTCTGAGCGTGTTTCCAAGGTTGACGGTCAAGCGATACGCCTTTGACGTAGAAATACTTGCATTAGCTAATTTACTTGGGTTAAAAGTTGTCGAGTTGCCAATTAATATTCGAATACGCGATCTTTTCGGTCTTCAAGAAATTTGGAGGATGTTCTTAGACTTGCTTGGAATAACATATAGGTTGAGAGTGCTTCGATGGTACCAGCGCTCTCTGGTCAATAATTATACGAGAACTGTGGAAAATTTTTGAACCCTTCGATTTCGATAATTATTGCATGCAAAGAAGTAGATAATTTCGCTCTGGAATGCGTAAACCATTGCAAAAAGCTGAATTACAGCAACCATGAGATCATTTTACTTCCTGATTATACATCAGAAGAAATTAATGGCGTAAAAATTGTTTCCACGGGTACTGTGACGCCTGGCAAGAAAAGGAATATCGGAATTGCCAATGCTGAAGGAGAGTTGTGTGCTTTCATTGATTCGGATGCATATCCAAGTAAGGATTGGCTAAGAAATGCCATGAAATACTTTGATGATCCTGCGGTTGTAGGTGTTGGAGGACCTGGTCTTACTCCGACGCAAGATTCTTTTCTGCAAAGGGCTAGTGGTTATGTTCTTTCATCTTTTATGGTTGGCAACGTATCGAGTAGGTATAAAACTGGGCAGATCCATGAGTCAGACGACATACATTCGTGTAATTTTATAGCACGAAAAACTGTATTGAAAGAAGTGGCTGGCTGGAATGAAAAATACTGGTCTGGTGAGGATACGCTGATTTGTTTAGCCATGAAAAAGCTTGGCAAAAGGTTGATTGAGGCTTCGGATGTTGTTGTGTACCACCATCGTAAACCTCTGTTCAAAGAGCATTTAAGGCAGATTTCGAGGTTTGGGTTGCATAGGGGATTTTTCGCGAAGAGGTTTCAGGGGAACTCTTTCAAGTTGACATACTTTATTCCCTCCTTACTCGTGGTATCTTTATTTACCGGTGTGTTGTCATCGCTCATCAATCCATTTATTCTAAATGCCCTATTATTGGCGGTGTCGTTGTATTTCATCTTTGGTTTAATTGCAACATTATTAGAAGTCAGAGATGTCAGGTTGATTTTGCCTGTTTGGTTGGGGATCATCGCAACTCATGTTGTTTACGGCGTGTCCTTTTTGGTGAGTTTAATGAAGCGTGATCTGGAAAGATAATGAAGGTTATGATAGCATTTCCTCCTTTGCCAAGGGCAAGAGGTATTCCTCAGCTTACTCAAAATCGTCAGTTTCAATGGTTTAATAATCCTTCCTACGCTTACCCAGTTATCCCCGCTAGTGCGGCTACTTTGCTTAAGGAAGATGGTTTCGATGTGGACTTTGTAGATGGTATAGCTCAGAGATGGAGCTATGATTACTTCATAAAGTATTTTTGTCGGCGCAAACCTGACCTGGTTATGATGGAAACGAAGACTCCAATAATAAGACAACATTGGCAAATCATCAATGAACTAAAAGCTATTAATCCTGATACTATTTTCGTTCTGGTTGGTGACCATGTCACAGCCTTACCCAAAGAGTCCATTGAGAAGAGTGAGGTTGATTATGTTATTGTTGGTGGAGATTTTGATTTAGGCTTTCTTAAACTGGTTCAACACTTAAGCAAAGGTTCTAAGTTGCCGAGCGGCCTGTGGTATCGAAATAACAAAGAAATCAAAAGTACTGGCGGACTTGAACTGATAAAGAACCTAGATGAACTGCCCTTCATAGACAGAACCTTAACAAAGTTCTGGTTATATTATGAGAACTACTATAAAAGAAAACCGTATGCTTTTACAATGGCGGGGAGAGATTGCCCGTGGCACAAATGTAGTTTTTGTTCTTGGACAACGCTTTTTCACACTTTTCGATGCCGCTCCCCTGAAAATCTACTTGACGAAATCGGAGTACTCATTAACAAACATGGAGTAAAAGAGATCTTTGATGATACTGGCACGTTCCCCCCAGGAAAATGGCTGGAGAAGTTCTGTAAAGGCATGATTGAAAGAAACTATAATGAAAAAATTCTTTTTTCATGTAATTTTCGCGTGGACTACATTAATTCTGAAATCTGTAAACTCATGAAGAAGGCTGGTTTTCGCCTTCTTCTACTCGGTCTCGAAAGTGCGCAACAAAGGACACTAGATAGGATTCAAAAGGGAGTTACTATTCAACAAATTATAGATGGATGCAGAAAAGTAAAAAAAGCAGGTTTAGATGTTCACTTAACGATAATGTTGGGATACCCATGGGAAACACGAGAAGATGCATTAAACACATTGGCTTTTGCAAGTAAGCTTTTTAGAGAGGGACTTGCAGATACACTTCAAGCCACTGCCGTGATTCCTTATCCTGGTACTCCTCTTTACGACCAAGCGCTTCAGAACAACTGGTTTAGAATAGACCCGAAAGATTATGACGGTTTTGATATGACCCAAACCGTGCTTAAAACTCCAGATATGTCATCTGAGGAAGTGACAGAAATTTGTAATAAACTCTATAAGATTTTTCTATCTCCAAATTATGTTTTGAGACGTTTTGCTAAAGTTCGTTCATGGGAAGATATAATGGTTATCTTTCGCGGCTTCAAGGCAGTGACAGGACATATAAAGGATTTCGGGCGACGCTGAGAAAGTGCCGACTTGTTTGGAAAATATTTTAAGTGTGGATTTGGATCCGTGCAATATATTTTTCGGAGTAGATGTTATGGAACACCTCAAGATTGCCACAGTCAAGCTTCTTGACATGTTTAATAACTATGGAGTGAAAGCTACTTTTTTTATTCTTGGCGCGACCTACGAATGTTGCCCTTCACTGATCGAAGAAATTGAAAGCAGAGGACATGAAATAGCATTTCACGGCTTCTCCCACCAGAAAATAGATAAATGCGATTTGAATAACGAAATAAGGAAGTCAAAAGCTTTTCTTGATAGATTCGCTCCAACTGGATTTAGGGCTCCTGAAGCGTTTATTAAACGGAAACACCTAAAAATTTTGGAGGAAAACGGTTTTCTATATGACTCATCAACGTATGGCCCGACGCGTCTGATGGAGTACTTTGGTCGAATCTTAGAAATTCCCATATCTTCATTTCCATTATGGATTACGAAAAAAGAGATTTCATTTCCAAGGAACCTAACAAGAAGCATTATGAGTCACGAAATTCCATATGGATCAGGTTACTTCATTGGATTACTGCCTAAAATTCTTTTATCAAAGCTGATCAGTCATACCAACGAAAATGAGGCACCCGCTGTCATCTTTTTCCATCCTTGGCAAATATACCCTTACCGCTGGAATTTTTCTGCTGAAAGAGCGATTCTGTTTCATTACTATTATGTTAATATATCTGAGAAACTCAAATACATTCTTAAAAAACACAGATTCGGGCCTTTCAGAGACACTCTTGAATTTTGGCAAGATGCACCAAAGGGTAAGAAAATTCTATCTCAAAGTAAATTATGTGCATAACTTCAATTGAGAAGGTAAAGCGCATTGAAAAAAGCTCAATTTGAAAGAATGGAGTTAGGATCTAAACAGATGCTACTGTTTCTATTAACTGCCTGGTTTCCTTCTCTACTCAAAGTACGGCTTTATAGATTATTAGGTGCAAATATAGGTAAAAAAGTCTCATTAGAATTCGGCTCATTTCTCTTAGCTAAAAGCTTCTCCAAGATTTGCATAGGAGATTACACAACAATTCGGGCTTTTACCTTAATAACATGTGCAGAAATATGGATTGGCAAATACTCTGAAATTGGCGTTTTTGCTTGGATTTGGGGTGCGGGAAAACTCCAGGTAGGCGACAAGTGTTATATTGGTCCGCGTGTGATAATCAATCTGCGGCGAAATGACTTCATTATGGGTAACTACGCTGGTGTCGGTCCAGGTTCAGTTGTATACACTCATGGTATGTTTTTGCCGTACACAAGTGGCTGGCCTCGAAAATTTGCGGACATAGTAATGGAAGATTACACGTGGGTTCCTGCAAAAGTTCTTATCCTTCCTGGGGTCCGAATAGGGAAAAAAAGCATGATTGGCTCAGGGGCTGTGGTAACGAAATCGATTCCTCCTGGCACTTTCGCTGCAGGGGTTCCAGCAAAAGTAATATCAGAAGTGGAGAAGTTTATAGATAACATTGATGAAGCAGAACTCCGAAGGCGTATTCTCGAAATTATTTTAGACTTAATAGATTTTTATTCTCTCGGAATGCAGATAGAAAACTTACCTGATAATAGCTTTTTAATCGCAATTGAACAGAAAAAGTTTCTCAAAAAGAAACTTTACAGAATTCTAATAACAAATGCGCAGGCCTTCTCTAGAGAAAAAGTTCTCGAGTTAGCCACAAAAGATAACTTTATTTTACTTTCTACTTCAGACATACCAGTTGACTTACAGGATAAGTTGCAAATATGGTTCGACTTAAAAAATCTGAAGTGCGGCGATATTTCGGATGACTTCGTTTTTAAGGTTTGGGATTTCATGAGACGAGAATGGTGCGTCACATGCGATGTGACTGTGAATTGATAAGAAATGACATGAACATGCCCAAATAAGAGACCATGCGGAACCATTGCGAGGAGCAGAACCATGCAAAAACTTGTTGAAACAAGAATAGAAATAGATGAGAAAGTCACGGGGGCTGCGCAAGTAAAAAACTGCCATAGGGTTTCTGTGATTGTAACTACAAAGAACGAAGAGAAGAATATAGAAAATTGTTTAAGATCAATAAAAGATCAAACTTTTAAAGACATTGAATTAATCGTGGTTGATAATTTCTCTGAAGACAAGACTGTCGAGAATGCCAAAAAGTATACAACCAAAGTTTACTCAAAGGGGTCGGAAAGGGCTTCACAAAGGAATTATGGAGCTAAAGTTTCTAGTGGTGAATTTCTGCTTTATCTAGATGCGGACATGATTTTGAGTCCAAGTGTAATAGAAAGATGCGTGGAAAAATGCGAAATCGATAGAGTTGATGCGCTTTATATTCCGGAAAGAATAGTTGGGGAAGGATTTTGGATAAAGGTTAGAGATTTTGAGAGAAGTTTCTACACTGGAACAGTTATAGACGCAGTGAGATTCATTCGAAAAGATCTATTCGAAAGAATAGGCGGGTTTGACGAAAGTCTTATCGGTCCTGAGGACTGGGACCTTGACAGGAGAATAAGGAAAATTGGTCGAACTGGAATAATTAATGCGGCTCTTTATCACAACGAAGGCAATTTCAACATGAAAAGGTATTTGAAAAAGAAGAAGTATTATACCAATTGGATCAAAAATTACATTAGAAAATGGGGACCTAATGATCCGGAAACAATGAAGCAGATAGGCATATGGTACAGGCTGATGGGTGTTTTTGTTGAAGATGGGAAGTGGAAGAAACTTCTAAGACATCCCATTAAAACGTTTGGAATGTACTTTTTGAGATTTACGGTAGGAATCACTTACTTGAGGTCGCTTATATAAAGAAAACAATTAAGACTATAAATGGAGAATGGTTGAGTCGTTTAAGGACAAGGGCATTATTGGAGCTGAGCCATTGTATTCTATACGTTACTTATTATTCCCATTGTAAGAGACTGTGTTAGAGGTTATAAGAAGATGCCTGATAAAGCGTGGCTTTATCCACCCGTTAGCGTGTTGGCTCACGCTGTTCATTTACGGAATGGTTTTCATTGTATACTTGTGGGTCAGATTCATGTGACATGTTTTATAGCCATAAATACGAGGTAAGAGTAAAATTGAAACCTTTTATACCGAAGAAAGTAATCTCTAATCCAAATCAAGCTAGAACAGATAGGGAAGAGAAGGCTGTGAACCTTAATAGAAATAACGAAGACAAATTAAATCAAACTCTTAGGGTGATTCAAGGACATGTTAAAAGTTATTTTCACTCGCTTAACAACGAGTTTTTACCAGGAAAAAGCAAAATTCCACTTAATGTTCCCTCATTTAATCATGAAGAGATAATTGAAGCATTAAAATGCACGCTCTCTACAAATGTAACGATGGGTAAGAATGTCAAACGATTCGAAGAAATGTTTGCTAACTATGTTGGTGCAAGAAATGGAGTGATGGTTAATTCAGGTTCAACTGCAAACCTCGTTGCCCTTTCGATAGTTTCTAACCCTGCAGTGAAAGGTCATATCAAGAGAGGTAGCGAGATCATAACTCCAGCAGTAACGTGGTCTACTACCATCTTTCCAGTAATCAATATAGGTTGCATTCCGGTTCTAGTAGACGTGAATGCTGAGACCTACAACATAGATGCTGACGCTGTAGAAAGAGCCATTACGCCTAAAACTAAAGCCATAATTCCTGTACACCTTTTGGGAAACCCATGTGATATGAAAAGAATATTGGAGATCGCTGACGCTCACGATTTATATGTTATTGAAGATGCCTGTGAGGCCCATGGGGCAATGATCGATGACAAAAAAGTGGGAAGTTTTGGAGATCTGGGGACTTTCAGCTTCTTCTTTTCGCATCATATAAGCACGATGGAGGGAGGAATGGTTGTAACTGATAAAGATGAACTTGCGGAGCTAGCTAAGGTTCTGCGAGCTCATGGTTGGATACGTGAATTGAAGGATAAGGAAGAAATAGCGAAAAGATACCAAAAGATTGACAAAAGATTTCTATTCATTAATATTGGATTTAATGTTAGGCCAACAGAAATCCAAGGAGCCTTTGGCATGCATCAAATAAAGAAACTGGAACAGTTTATTGAAATAAGAAGGGAAAACGCGAAATACTGGACCGAAAGACTCCTGAAATATTCCAATTACTTATTGGTGCCGGAAGAAAGAACCGGTACACGCCATGTCTGGTTTGGCTACCCTTTAACAGTTAAACCTAATGCACCCTTTACTAAGAAGGAGCTTGCAAACTTCCTCGAGTCTAAGGGGATAGAAACGAGGCCGATAATGGCGGGGAATATGGCTGAACAACCTGTGATGAAGCTATTTAAAAACCGCAGAGTAGGTGACCTGGAAAATTCGAGATTCATAATGCGGAACTCCTTCTTTTTCGGGAACCATCACGGCATCACGGAAAGGGAACGAGAATATGTGGCAGATTGTGTCGAAGAATTTATGAAGACACACATGGGATGAAAAATGATCGAATTAGATAGGCGCTTTTGGAAAGATAAAGTTGTCTTGGTTACTGGAGCTGATGGTTTCGCGGGTTACCATCTATGTGGCGCGTTGAACAATCTTGGAGCTAAGGTTAGGGCTTTTGTCAAGCCGGGACGGTTGAAAAACATTAAAGATATCAATGGCATTCAGACTGTGTGTGGCGACGTTCTTGACTATCAAAGCTTGCTCGTAGCCACTAAACATGTGGATGTGCTATTTCATGCAGCAGCTATAACCTTAATTCCTGAAACGAGGGCCGTAATCTCTAACACATTTGCCGTAAATAGTATGGGGACTCTGAATGTGCTTATGACATGCAGGGAAAATGAGGTGAAGAAGATAGTCTACATAAGCACATGCCATGTTTATGGCAAGCAAGAAAAACTACCTATTACTGAGGAAAATATACCTAGACCAATCGATATTTACTCGGCTAGTAAGCTCGCAGGAGAACACCTTTGTACTTCTCTCGTAGAGATGTTCAAAATGGACATTTCAATTTCCAGAGCGTTTAACCACTTTGGACCCCAGCAGAGAGAAGAGTTTTTGGTGCCTACCATTATAACAAAGCTTGTTAGAAATAAAGATCTCAAGCTGGGAAATCCTGAACCGAGTCGTGATTACTCCTATGTATCCGATATCGTCAATGGTTATCTACTTCTTGCACAGTATGGTAAGCCCAATGAAATATATCAGTTCTGCTCTGGTGTTGAAAGGTCTGTTAAAGAGATTGTAGAAAACATCATCGCATTAGGAAATTTTAGAGCCAAAATTGAGTGGAATCCTAGCATAAGAAAGGTTGACATTCCCCGTAGCTATGGAGACTACTCTAAGGCTACAAAGGAGCTTGGATGGCGTCCAGAAACACCTTTTGAAGAGGGTGTTATGAAGACGATAGAATGGTTCCGCCAAAAAATTGAATCAGAAAGATAGATTTGGAGAGTTTCGGAAAGGGTATTGGTAATCGGGGAAGCTAACTTCATAAACTCACACTTAGTGGAGAGACCTGTTGCAATGAGTACTCGTATGCGTGTTTGAGATAATTTGCAGAGTGGAAAACTAGAGAAACTTGAATTCTATAAAGAGTTAACTAAGTGATGGGACAAATGATAGGGGTTTTGATCGACCAGTTGCGTTATGGAGGGGTAGAGAAAGTAGCCATTAATGAGGTTAGAGAGTTAAGAAAAATGGGACATAACGCCGTGCTCGTTGTGATGAGAAGACAAAGATCTGGGAGATGCGCATTCAGAGAAATTATAGGCGAAATTCCTATCATTTATCTCTCTGACAGGATCCCGCGCATGTTGAGATTATCGTTTGGATTTCCAATTTTTGCTTTCTTTTCTTTATTCCACCTGTCATATCCTCTGCTCGCGGCAACTAAGATTAAGGAGGATGAATTCAATGTTATTGTGAGTCATGGCACGTATACATGCTTCACAGCATTTGCATTTTGGAAGCTTAAGAAAATTCCGTTTATCGCGTATATATGGGATCCGGTGGACTATATAATCGAAAGGGTTTATACAAGAAAGATAAGGATTAGGTTTATACTTTCTCTGATGCGAGTTGCAGGACGGTTGATTGATAAGTTTATTGTCCAAAACAGTAAAGCGATTATTACTGCAAATAAAAGGCACCTCATGTACCTTAAAATGTTAGGTGGCTCGGAGACAGTAGCCCAAATTATTTATCCTTCGGCAAAACCGTTCGAGACGTTCAATGTAAACAAAGAAAACTTCATATTGTTGGTTACGGCTTGGAAGGAAGGTAAGGAACCAGAATATTTGTTTGATATCCTACGGAAAATTCATGATGTAAGGTTCGTTCTTGCCGGTGACTGGCTCCCTGAAAGTTATAGTAGGTACTTCATTGATAAGGTGGAAACATTAGGGTATGAAAAACAAGTATCAATAACGGGCAAACTGTCTGAAGAAGATTTAGCGAAGCTTTACGCCCAAGCTTTGGTCTTTTTACAATTGAGAGCTGATATAGGCTTCGGAATGCCTGCTTTAGAAGCGGCATCCAACGGATGTACCTTCATAATTCCTGAAGGGCAGGGGGTGTGTAACTTATTTGAAGATGGATTAGATGGTTTTTATGTAAAGGAAAAAGATACTGAAAGAATAATTAACTATATTAACGTGCTCAAGAAAGATCGTAAAGTTGCCGTCCGAATGGCTTTGAACGCTTGGAGTAAAGCCAAAGAAAAATACTCATGGACAAGACATGCCAAAGCGCTATTGATGCTGATGCAACGAGCGGGCTTATTGTAAATAGGTTAATCAAGCTATGATGTTTTCGGCAAAACTAAAACCATTCATCTTAGTTATAGCAAACGTAGCTGGAGCCGGAATACTTCAAAAAGGACTTAGTGGTGGAGACAGAATAGCAGTTGAGTGCATCAAATATTGGAAGAAGAAAGGGATTAACGTCACAGTGATGACGAGCAAAAGTGGTCATTTGATTTATGGACTGAAAGATGCGAGATACATGATGATACCCACTCCAACTTTTCAGAAGTATTCTGTTCTTGGAATAGTAATCTTTACTTTTGTAGCGTTAATTAATGGTGTCAAGAAAGCTTTATTGTTTAGAAATCTAGATGCTAATACGGTGGTTTATTCTGCTTCAGATTTTTGGCCTGACTCTATCCCGGCTTGGGTTTTAAAGATGAGGTTTAGGAAAGTTAAATGGGTAGCTGCGTTTTACTTCTTTGCCCCTGCTCCGTTCAAAATCTCACAGGATGAGGAATATCGAGGTGGCCGTATGTCCTTTAGCTTAAAGAACTTGGCCTATTATATTTCTCAGAGAGTCTCTTATTGGCTGATAAGACGATATGCCGATTTTGTCATCGTCTCTAATGAACTTGATAAAAAAATCTTTGTAAAAGACGGGGTTTCTCCAACTAAGGTTAAGCCTATTTATGGCGGCGTTGATATAAAAGGTATCTCAACGATTCCATTACAAGCCCCAAGGTATGATGGCTGCTTTGTCGGTCGGCTACATCCTCAGAAGGGTCCCTTAGAACTGATAATGATTTGGGATGTGGTCTGCAAAGCAAGACCAGAGGCTAGACTGGCTGTGATTGGTAGTGGTGAATTGGAAGATCAGGTGAGAAATGAAGTCAGAAAAAGAAATCTTGAGCAAAATGTTGATATTTTGGGATTTGTTGATGGGAAGGAAAAGTATAAAATCTTAAAGTCGAGCAAAGTTTTTTTACATACAGCGATTCTTGATACTGGAGGCATGGCAGCCGCTGAGGGTATGGCGTGCGGTCTCCCTGTAGTCGGCTTCGACCTACCTGGTTACAAATTCTGTTATCCCATAGGAATGTTAAAGGCGCCGACCGGCAACATTAAGGCATTTGCAAAATTGGTCTTAAATCTTCTTCAAGATGAAGATTTATATTATCAAGTGAAAAACGATGCGCTGGAGTTTGTCCAAGAATGGGACTGGGACAAGAGGGCTGGAAAGCTCCTAGAAGCGATAAAAGGGCTGTTCGGTGAGAAAAATGAGCCGAGTTGAAAGAGTTGTCCAAAGATGAGGTTAAATCAAAACGACTTTGACCCAAGATTTACTCACGATATAATAGGGTATAATTTCAAAACAATGGAACTCCAAGCCGCTTTAGGGTTAACGCAATTGAAAAGAATAGATTGGATCATAGAACGTAGGTGGGAGAACGTTAAATATTTAAATGAGCGCCTAGAAAAGTTTTCAAGTGTAATACAATTACCTAAATATGATGAAAACGTGAGTTACATGGCCTATCCTATTGTCATCAAAAACCCAAAAGAGACTGCTCAGAAGAAAATTAGAATGAAATTGGAGCAGAAGGGTATAGAAACAAGGCCGTTGTTTGGTTGCATACCTACACAGCAACCAGCGTACAGTTACTTGAAAGACAAGTATGAAGGATTGTTGCCTGTTGCAGATTTTGTGGGTTCAAATGGGTTCTACATTGGTTGTCATCAGTACTTAATAACGGAAGATCTTGATTACGTTGTTAAGGCATTTGGAGATGTTTACGATGAGCTTTTGGGATAAGAAAAAAATTTTAGTGACAGGAGGCGCGGGTTTCCTAGGCTCTTTTGTGGTAGATCGCTTAATTAGGGGAAAAAAAGTTTGCGAGGAGAATATTAGAGTTCCAAGGAGTGCAAACACGGATCTGAGAAAATGGGAGAACTGTGTTGAGGTTATTAAGAATGTTGACATCGTCATACATCTGGCTGGCAGAGGTGGGGGCATAGAATACAACAGAAAGTATCCTGGTCTGCTTTTTTATGATAATATTGTCATAAATAGTCAACTGATGGAGGCAGCAAGACAAGAAGGTGTTGAAAAATTTGTCGGAATCGGAACCGTCTGTTCTTATCCAAAATATGCAGCGGTGCCTTTCAAAGAGGAAAGTTTGTGGGATGGCTATCCGGAAGAAACAAATGCTGCTTATGGTTTATCAAAGAAGATGATGTTGGTGCAGTCGCAAGCATATAGGCAACAGTATGGTTTTAATGCTATTCACCTTCTGTTGGTCAATTTATACGGTCCAATGGATAATTTTAACTTGGAGAGTTCTCACGTTATAGCCTCAGTGATAAGAAAATTTGTAGAGGCAGTGAGGGATAACAAAAAAGAAATTATAGTGTGGGGAACTGGGCAGGCTTCGAGAGAATTTTTATATGTGGAAGATGCTGCCGAAGCCATACTTCTTGCAGCTGAGAAGTACAATAAGGCAGACCCTGTGAATATAGGTGCGGGCAAGGAAATTACAATACGCGAACTTGTAAATCTAATAGCGGAACTCACTGGTTATAAAGGGAATATTGTGTGGGACACTTCAAAGCCAGACGGGCAACCGAGACGATGTTTAGATGTGAGCAAAGCCAAGAATGAATTCGGGTTCGAAGCCAAAACAGGTCTTAGAGAAGGATTAGAGAAAACAATCAATTGGTATAAAGAAAACAATCAATTGGTAGAAGAATGAAGTGCTCAGAATTAAGAAAACTTAACGTACGCATAGCGACTCGTTTTTGTAACAGGGCCCTCCCAAGAATTAGAAGAGTACCTAAAAAGTAGAATCAGTACTCTAATGTTCATTGGTCATCCTTTTTCGTATGCAAAGGACACTTGATCATTTTACGGAATATATGTAAATGGCAAATTAGTAAATGAAAAAACTGGAATTGCTCTGAAGTTGCTTGATCTCTTCACTTATTTTAGAGATTTTGTCTATATCCTTTTATGGACAATTAATGCAAGAAAGAACTTGGTTGAAAAAGATGTTTAGCATCTTATCACTCAACAATAGTCATAAATTTATGCGCACGCATAAAAAAGATATTCTGTGTTTAATAGTTATCTTTTCAGTGGCAAGTCTTTTCCTTTTTTATCAGATTCCAGAAGATTTTGGAGATGACTGTATAACAAGCGGCACCATCGCTACGCTCATTA
>Ga0315312_1001428_pt1 | contig 18729 bp, 18 predicted proteins | sample TDP7_MG_FD_203629 | JGI IMG/M metagenome (GOLD analysis project Ga0315312, IMG submission 203629) | Freshwater sediment microbial communities from Lake Towuti, South Sulawesi, Indonesia - TDP7 | ecosystem: Environmental > Aquatic > Freshwater > Lake > Sediment | place: Indonesia: South Sulawesi... | reverse complement strand
TGGCGCGTGCCTCTCCTAGGAGCCGGCGGTAGTTCTCGTATAGGTCGGTGTCCTTGAGCAAGCCCCAACCGAACGGAATCACCTCAGCCCAGTCGGGATCCGCATACTCTGACTCGATCTCAGGCAGAAAGAGGAGGGGCTTCTCATCTTTGGGCAGAACGGCAACTGAGAATGCGTGGTGTGGCCAGTAATCCGTCAGGTAGACAACATTCTCAGGCAACCGGCAGATCAACGCATCGAGGGCAGCCGTCTTCATCTTCGTCTGCAAGCGTTCCAATCGGAGTCTGTCCTCTTGCGCCATCTTTTCTCTGCACGCTCCTGCGAGGCGTCTCTCGAGGAAGGATTACATGTCTCGGTCGCCGCAAAGTTAAGACTATCCCCCTGACGTCAAAGTTCTTCTGGGGGGATTGCTTGAGAACACCTCCCTTGCGCTTCGCCACGAAGCCAGTTGCTTACTCTTGCCTTGTGGGCTAGCTCCGTACGGCTCGTCCTATTCGCCATATGATTTGTAGAAATGCCATGTAACACGGATTCCCGAAGGACAGTTGTGTTCACAACATGAGTCGTCGATACGATATCGCCGTGAATCAGGCCCGGAAAACCTACGCTGGGGTCTTGGATAATTCAGTAGTACTTCTGACCCTGTTCTAGCCCCTGAAAGTGAATCAGCGATGTTCTAGATCAACGAGCACGAAGACTCAAGATTGCAACGATAGTCATAGCACCCACTACGACAATGTGAATGGGGTTACTAGAGCCCCCGGTTACACTATTGATGAGAAGCACGAGTATTCCAAAGATCAGGGGGCTAAGCCCAAGCAGCCCTTCCTCTATCCAGGACAACTCCAGTCACATCTGCGAACTGGCGTAGGCTGTATTTATGAGTTGCATCGACCTGTTTTTCTGGAAGAAGATAGTTGACTCGCTGTCGTCTGGGAGCCTTGGACGACGCCGAGAATCGCTCAAACACAGTTGAGGACGACGCGGCGTTCAAGAGACAGGCTGATGACCACAACTCATGGCGTGACAGTCGAGAACCCACGACATCAGACCCGGCTCGACGACCGTCAAGAACATCCTCTGAAGAACAGGACTGCACTGTCCCCTGGTGAAACCTTGGGTCGAGGGAAGCCTCAGACGCCCGCAGAGGGGCCGTTAGGATGGCTTCCGGCAATGTGACATCAAACTCCAAGATGAGGCTGATCACAATCCTAGACGACCGCAGCCGCTCCGTCGCCGGCAGGAAGACGTTCAACGACGGCGTCCTAGAGAATGTCGCCTAGTTCTCCGGCCAGACGATGCGTGAACAAGAGAAGCCAGGAAAAATCGTCGCAGATCGCGGCGGACAATTCTCCGGTGTAAGAGTGGGAGAGTCGAGCTTCAACGCCTGCTGTCAACAGCAAAAGATCAAACACATACATTGTGTTATCCCAAGACATCTCGCACATCATGGTCTTGCAAGGTGTTCTGCGAGAAATGAGAGATATGGGACGTTCTCTGAAGCAGGCTTCCGCCGGGGTTCCTTCACCCAAGCATTCTGGCTACTCAGCGCAATCGTGTGCAATATGTTGTGGGACAATACAATCAAACACATACATCAAAAACCCTATATGTACAACTGCAAACCTCTCTCCGCGAAAATTATGGTGATTGACATGTCTGAGAAGAAAGAGACACAACAAAAAGTAAGTAGACGAGACTATCTGAAGATCACGGGTGGAGCTATTGCTGGGCTAGTTGTCGGTGGCGCCATAGGGTATCTCGCAAAGCCGACGGAGATGGTGGGGCCGCCAACAGAGGTAACGACAGTCACCAAGACACTGGCCGAGACAGTTACATGGCTGCCTGGGATGGGGGTTTCGGAGAGAGCTGTCGCTGGGGCAAAGCAACTTGTCGCGTCTGGCGCAGTCCCTGCGGGTGCTACATTAAGGCTGTTGCACGTGGCTGGGTCGAAGGGCAATTTTGAGCCTTTCTTTGCGGACTGGGAGGCAAAGACTGGAACGAAAGTTGAAGTGGTCACACTTGGCGGTGAACCAGATGTATATACGAAAGCGTTCGCTGAAGCGACCGCCAAGACAGGGGCATTTGACATAATTACTATCTTCAGCACATGGAAAGGCGATGCCATCGAGGCTGGTCTGGCAAAAGATCTCGACGACTACTACCGTAAGTACAATCCTGAGTATGGCCCACAATACCCAGATACGACACCCATTGAGCCCCTGGCGGACTACACCACGACATACAAGGCAAGGCGCTACGCTGTGTGCTTGGATGCTGACGTCTTCACGCTCACATACAGGAAGGACCTTCTTGAGAATCCGGACTACGCCAGTCAGTTCAAGTCAAAGTTCAGATACGATCTGAAGGTACCCGATACTTGGGAGGAGGTCAAGGACGTAAGCAAGTTCTTCACCGAACTAGATCTCAAAGCCCCAGATGGCGAAAAAGTGTACGGCGGATACTTCTACGCTGATCCGGGTTGGGCGGCCTTCACAAGTTGGTTGTGCATCTTCGTGTCAAAGGGAGGAATCCTATTCAGCCCAACTGACATGAAAGCCATGGTAAATACGCAGGAGGGCATAGATGCAACGCAAGTGATGACAGATCTCGTACCCTACATGCATCCTGACGCGCTTTCGATGGACTGGGCGAGCCTATACAAGAGATATACTGAAGGAAAGGCCGTACTTACAATGGCTTGGCCGTCGCTCATAAAATGGGCACAGGATCCTGAGACATCAAAAGTCGTTGACAAATCAGGTTCAGCTCTAGCGCCTGGCAGTAAGGTCACCGTCCGTGGAAAAGAGATACTGCTAAAGGCAGCGAACAACCCTGTCAACTGGATCGGGATCGTATCCAACTATAGCAAATATCCGGAATTGGGCTATCTCTTCTTGCAATGGATTGTCAGCCCTGTGGTGGGTGCTGACTCGGTCTCCAGAGTCGGTATCATGGACATCTTTAGAGAATGCTGGTTCAGGCCTCCGTACAGGGAGAAATTCGAGAAGGCATACACACCGCAATTCCTGGACGTGTTTGCAGATTGCATCGCTCACTCATTTCCAGACCTGATGATCAAAGGTTCTAGTGAATACCTCGACAGGCTTACGAAGAACGTCAATGCAGCGTACGTCAAAGCCAAAACCGCCAAGGCAGCGATGGACGATACAGCAAAGGATTGGGAGGCAATAACTGACAGACTGGGAAGAGATGCACAGCTGGAAGCATGGAAATCGTTCATTCCATTGTATCCAAGCGACGTCCAAGACGTCTGGAAAGCAAAAGGATACATCGCTTAGAAGATTCAACCCGATCCCACCCCCCTCTTTTTTTGGAAGACTAAGGAATGAAGACAACTAATAGATTGACTCAATGGATTGGAAAAACTGAAACCTTCAAGAAACTCTCGACACTTCCACTCCGTTTCGTACTGAATTTTGTCCTGATAGTCCCGTTTGCGATTATGATATTCTTGAGCTTCACAAAATGGGAGCCCCTTTCGGGCTACGATTGGTGGCATGCTCCAATCGCAGGAGTGCCCAGGTTTGTGGAAGCATTTGGGGATGCAAGACTGCTCTGGGCATTGATTCGAACGACAATCTTCGTCGCCGTGGTGCTCCCCTTGGAGTTTCTTCTGGGACTCGGCATGGCGCTCCTCTTCTTGGGGGATTTCCGTGGAAAGAAGGCATTCACATCAGTCATTCTATATCCTATGATGATGCCCTGGGTAGTGGTTGGATTGGGATTCTATCTGATGTTCCAATACTTCGGGCCAGTGAATCTCATGCTTCTCAGACCCCTCTTGGGTGAAGGCAACATGATTGACTGGTTCACCAACCCTTTCTTGGCATTTGTTGTAGTAATAATCGCCGATGTTTGGCAATGGACCCCGCTTATGTTTCTGATAATCTACGCCGGATTAGCGGCGGTTCCAAGGAGATTGATAGAGGCTGCTGAGGTTTTGGGAGCATCCTCCGTTAGGATTGTAAGAACAGTTCGACTTCCACTGATCAAGTCTCTCATAGTTGTAGCGCTGATCATCAGAGGATTGGAAGCGTTCAAAGTCTTCGATATCGTCTACATAATGACCGGAGGAGGACCCGGGGTAAACTCGACTGAAGTCATATCACTGTACATTTACAACCTAGCGATAGTGTATCAGAATACTTCTTACGCATGTGCGGTGTCGCTGCTAATAATGGTGGCGATTGCGCTCGTGACTAGATTGGCCATAAGGCCTCTTGAAGTGAAACCGGAGTAGGTGTGAGATGTGGTGAGAACAAAAGTAGCGGCGAAGGGTATTGGTCGCTATCTGCTTCTGATAATCGTATCCGTATGGACTCTGGCTCCCGTAGCTTGGATGGTTTCCCTTTCATTCAAAGGTCCAATCGAATGGTACGCACCAAACTTGATTCCGATACAGCCGACTATCGACAACTACATCAGTCTCTTTGTCCCGACAAACCCTATCGGGGGTAGCTTTTTCTTCACGTCGATCACAGAGGCGATAACGAAACCCCTGATCAATAGCCTGATAGTTGCAGGACTCGGAACAATATTCGCGGTCCTAGTCGGATTCCTTGCCGCCTATGGAGTCTCGCGCTATAGAGCGGGAGGGACTTTCGTTATCTTCTTCACGCTCCTAACTAGGATGCTTCCAGGAGCGACTTTCGTGGCGCCGCTGATGGTCTTCTACGCCAGCATTGGCCTCATAGATACATACGCGGGGCTTATCCTGCTGTATACGGCTGTTACATTGACGTACGCGATTTGGTTGATGAAGGGTTTCATCGATGAGATTCCGCCAGAATGGGAGGAAGCTGCGCTTCTAGAGGGAGCGAGCCCATGGACCGTTTTGAGAAAGATAACGATTCCTCTCACGAAAGGGGGCCTGGTAGCCTGTGCGTTGTTCATACTTATACTGAATTGGAGCGAGTTCTTGTTCGCTCTGGTAATCTCCGTAACTCAGGTGACAACCCTGCCTGTACAGATTAGCAAGTATGTGAGCGCCGTGGGTAGGATGTATGGCACAATGGCTTCCATAGGACTTGTCGCGACAATCCCATCTCTTGTGCTAGCGTACTTGATCCAAAAGCACCTTGTAACAGGATTCACGTTCGGCAGAGTCAGATGAGACCGCCCGATTGGAAAGGAAACATGGATGAGATCACGAAATGCCTAGGCTCGTAGTCAAGAACCTTCGAAAAGCCTTCGGAACATTTGAAGCAGTCAAAGATGTTAGCTTTCAAGTCGAAGAAAAAGAAACCCTTTGCCTCCTAGGTCCTTCAGGCTGTGGAAAGACAACCACCTTGAGGATCATCGCTGGGCTCGAAGTGCCAACGTCAGGAGAGGTATTCGTAGACGGAAGACTCGTCAACGATGTCCCACCTCAGAACAGACAGATCGGGCTGGTCTTTCAAGACTACGCGATATTTCCGCATTTGTCGGTCTTCGAGAACATCGCTTACGGTCTCAGAGTCAGAAAGATCCCTAAGGCTCAAATGAAGACAAAGGTGCACGACACGGCGTCGCTGATCGGCGTTGACGGCATTCTCGATGTGCCAGGGAAGAAACTGGGCCTAAGCGATATGCAGAGGGTGGCTATAGGAAGAAGCATAGTGCTGAATCCAAAACTTCTACTGCTCGACGAACCTCTGAGCAACATAGATGCGAAAGCCCGGGAGAGGATGAGAGCTGAACTAGGGAAACTGCAGAAGGAGATAGGAATCGCAACGGTGTATGTGACTCACGACCAACTGGAAGCCATGACGCTGGCTGATAGGATTGCGGTTATGAGAAATGGGCTGATAGAGCAAATGGGAACAACAAGCGAGATCTATGACAGAGCCAGGACGTTGTTTGTCGCCAAGTTCATTGGAAGCCCCACGATGAACCTGATCAGTTGTGAACTCGTCTACGATGGAAATCGAGCAATTCTGAAATCCGAAGATCTGGCGCTTGATGTCACGGAATTTGGTGAGACAATTGGAGGCAAGGCCAAAGGGAAAGAGCTGGTCCTGGGAGTGAGACCCGAAGATCTATCTATAGACGTCCGGAAGACTAATTCAAGCGCGATTGAGGCTGAAGTGCAACTGGTAGAGCCCATCGGAGCCAAATCAATATACCACCTCAGAATGAGCCGGTTAGCGGTTCTGGCCAAGGACTACGCAATGCTTGACATTGATGTCGGCAGCAAGGTTTGGGCGACGTTCAACAAGGACAAGCTTCACCTGTTCGACAAGAAGACCGAGGAAGCGATCCTCTGATCGAGGAGCGCCGAAAGATGGTAGGACTTCGATTTGTGAATGTTTCAAAGAAAGCTGGAGAAAAGCAGATACTGACCAGAGTGAGCTTGGAGGTCCCTGACAAGGAGCTATTTGTCATTGCGGGACCTCCGGGTGCAGGTAAGACGACTCTGCTCAAGATAATCGCTGGTTTGGTCGCTCCTGACGAGGGCGAAATCTACATAGGCGATCAGATCGTGAACACGGTCCCGCCTGGTGACCGTGATGTTGGAATGGTGTTCGAGGTCCCACCTATCTACCCTAATCGAACTGGATTTCAGAACATCGCGTTTCCTTTGGAAATCAAGAAACTAAGCAGCGATCAGGTGAGAGAAAGAGTTGAGGAAGTGGCAGAGCTTCTTCAAATAACGCATCTCTTGGAGAGAAAGCCCGCCACTTACAGCGGAGGAGAACTCCAAAGGGTCGCATTGGCACGGGTGTTGGTAAGGAAACCCCGCATCCTGCTACTTGACGAGCCTCTAAAGAACCTTGACGCAAAGATCAGGGAGACAACCAGAGTCGAACTCAAGAGGCTTCAGAGAGAATTCGGAACAACCATGGTGTTCTCGACACATGACGAACTTGAAGCAACGGCCGTTGGAGACAGAGTAGGGGTCATGAACAAAGGCGTTGTCGAGCAGACTGGCACGCCCAGAGAACTGTACAGTTCTCCCAAGACAGTCTTTGTGGCGCGATTCATAGGAAGCCCAACAATGAACCTTGTTGACTGCGGTTTGAAACAGATGGGGGGCAGATGGGTTCTCGACGCTTTGGACTTCACCGTAGATATGACGGCGCACCTGCATGGAATGGAGGGTGAAGCAATGACTGAGGTGCTGCTGTTAGGCATAAGGCCCGATGACGTCCTTCTGCTTGATTCTCGTGAGCCTAGGTGTTTTGAAGGCATAGTAGAATTGACGCAGAATTTCGGGGACGAGAGAGTGGTCACTGTCAGAGTTGGAAAGGTGACACTCAACTGCCTAACAGCAAAGGACCGCATGTTTGGATATGGTCAGAAAGTCTATGTGAGTTTCAAAGAAGAGAAGGTGCATGTCTTCCGTAAGGAGACTGGCATCGCGCTCGCGCGAAATATGAAATGAATCATACGACCGGATCACCGCAAGGTCTCTGCTTGGAAAGCCTATCCACCGGTGCCTATTGGAAACAGCGTGACGAGGTCGTCATTCGACAGTTGGGTGGCAAGGTCATAGACGACCCTGCCGTTCACCGATATGAACAGGCCCCTCTGATCAACTGCTCTCAGAATCTCTCCATCACCGTTATCCAACCTTGCCAAGATGTCTCTCACAGTCAGGTTTGAGCCGTCGATGGTGGCCTCCCGCCCGCCAAAATACTCAATCAGCCACCCGCGAAAGCGCAGCAACAAATCCTGTCACCATCAATTCCTGAGGCGTCGGGCGATTCAGACTAGGCCGAGCTTCTCCATCTCTATTGATACATCGTCTAGGCCCAAGTCCTCAAGTTTTTCTTTCGTTGGCCGCCCGGTCGTGCTGCTCCAACCCCTCAGCGCATAGTACTCGTCCATCAGTTTGACGAATTTCTTCCTGTCCAGGCTTTCGTGTTTGCCGGTTGGCCCGACAAAGTGTTCCGCCGTTTCGAAGTAAGGAATGACGAATTCGTCCTCCTTTCTTGAGCGACCATGACTTCTGACTTGGATAGCTCTCTCCAGATTGAATATTCGCTCCGCCGCCCTGTCCAGATCGCTTTGAGTCACATCTATCCCGGTGACTGCTGTGAACAGACGATGTTCAAACGAGGGTCCATAGATCGTTTCTTTGGACGTGTTTATCTTGACATAGTGGTTATCGCTGGAGAGGCTGTATATCTTCGGAAAAGCCCAGTCACAGAGGGGCAGCGAATCCTTCAGAACACTCCGGTGTTGATGCCATATGGCGGGCTGAGCCTTGTACTCGTAAGGTGTTTGTAGATTGACAGCCTTGTCAGACCCGTAGACCCTCTCAGCTATTCGATAGATGTCATCCCACTTCAATACATTGGACCAGAGGCTCACCCCTGCTACGTATCCGTGAGAGGAGCTGAAGGGATCCCTCGTGTCGGTCGCCAGCTGTATCGCGGCCACAATCCAAACGGGGAAAAATATCGGGTTTATGCGGTCTCCTCTTCCATCCCAGTGTCCGGTGTAGCCGTATGGAACCCAGAACTCAGAAGCCTCTTTCTTCCCGATCTTGAGGATGTCGGCTGCCCTGAGACCTCCGTCAGCAAGCGCATTTCCTATCCTTCCATCCCTGTAAGCGATCTTCTTGATCAAAGTGAACCAGAAGTCGGGGTTGTCTGGATCGATCTCTACTCCGTCCAAGTTTGTTAGGATACCTCTCTCCTTCATTGCTCTGAGCCAAGGAACCGTGCCAATAATCAATTCCCACTGGTTGATTCCGTACTTGTTCGAGAGGACAGCCGCCTCAAATCCCGCCCTGAACCCCGGATTCCAGTCGTAGAACGTTTTCGGTACACCGGCAAAGACGGGTGCGATGCAGTGAAACTGGCCGCTTAGAACGCTTGGCGAACCCACTGCTGGAACAGACTCGTAATAGTGGTTAAGAGGACACTGGACAAAACAGGCGTGGCTACAGTTCTGAAGGCGTTGCCCGTAGAGGGAGACATGTTCGGGGTTGAGTGAAGGTCTTATGGGTATGTGTTCCGCTGTGGTCATCTCCTCCTTGATCTTCAAACACAGTTCCATCAACTCATCCGGTCTTGCGATCCTTACATCGCCTGTTCCACGAACAGCTATCGCTTTGAGGTTCTTAGATCCCATGACCGCGCCGAAGCCTCCCTGACCTGCAGCGCTCTCTGTCTCGGTTAGGATGACAGCGATGCGGGCCAGCCTTTCTCCCGCTGGCCCAATGCACGCTGCCCTCACGCCTTTGCCGTGTCTGTTCCAGAGCATTCTCTGCGTTGAATAGGTGTCGAGTCCCCACAATTCCTTTGCGTCGTTCACTTCTACTTTGCTGTTATCGATGTAGATGTAAACCGGGTTCTGCGCTTTTCCCTTGATGATTACCCCGTCAAAGCCGGCGTACTTTAGCTCTGATCCCCACCGCCCACCCATATTGGAACGTGTGAACCATGGGGTTGGGTATGCTTGAGGAGCTACTCCGCAGACCGCAGTTCTTCCAGAGGCCGGAGCCAAAGTCCCGGTCAGGGGCCCTGTCATGAATATCAGGCGGTTTTCCGGCGTGAACGGATCCGTGACTGAATGAAGTTCATTCCACGCGATGGCGGTGGCTACGCCTCTTCCACCAATGAATTTCTCGGCATACTTGCTTGTGTCTTCGACCTCTGTCTCGCTTGAGCTCAGATCGACTCTGAGGATCTTTCCTACCCACCCGTTGGTCATTTCGACATCACCGGTGTGGGATGTAGCGTAACGCGTTTTGCGGGCAGATCTCCACGCATGCCGGCCCTGTCTCCCTCCTGTAACATAGGTCACACTTCACGTAGACGTTCTCGGCGGGGTTGTGCTTGATGATGAAACCTTCAAGATTGAACGGGCAGGCTCGAAAGCAGTTCCCACAGCCTATACATTCCTCCTTGACTATCACTCTTGCACCGGTTTTCTCGTCAACAACCATGGCCTGCTCAACCGGGCATGCCTGCATGCACTCTGGCCCTTGACACTGGGCACAAACCTCTATCGAGTTTACGGCCGAAAGAGCATCTCTTACCACCTGTATTCGCGACAAAAAGGGACTGTTCACCGCATCATGGTACAGAGAGCAGATCAGTTCACAGCTACCGCACCCGGTGCACTTTGCAACGTCAACTTCAATCTCGAATCTTGATTCAGGAATGTCCCGTGCGACCATCGAGGCGACGGTAGCTTTCTCAGGCATGACCTTAGCGCTTCCAAGAGAGTTCTCGCTGAGAAGAATCATTTGAAAACACTTCTAGCCGTTCTAAGAACAGACAGGAAATCTTCAAAGTTCTTAAGGTTTCTCAAGCAAGATTGGGACACAAGAGAACAGCGTGTCCCGAACAATGTGTCAGAGCATCTAGACAGGGCTTCGAAGAACGATCGATCCGGACGCCGTCAAGAACGCTGCATGTCAGCAACTTCAAACGGTTAGCGAACATAACCCTGCGTGTTGAGCATCGTTGTCTTCGTAATGGAAACTTTCACCACGTTTCTAGTTGCGCTGTCATTCCGCTGTCTACCATCAATGACGCACCGGTGATGTACGACGCTTCGTCGCTCGCGAGGAAAGCCGCCGCTTCGCCCACCTCTTCTGGTGTGCCCAAACGACCGAGAATCTGTCGGCGTTCAACCTCGTGCTTTGCCTTTTCCGGATCCGGGGCGCCGGCGAAGATACCTTGGATGAGCGGCGAGTCGATCCAGCCAGGGCAGATCGCATTCACGCGAATCTTGTCGCGCCCACAATCAATGGCCATCACACGCGTCAAGGCGACCACGCCGCCCTTGCTCGCCGCGTATGGTGCGGTGCCCCCTACGCTCTGGTACGAATGCACCGACGCGATGTTCACAATCGCGCCCCCGCCCGCTGACTTGATATGCGGGATCGCGTATTTCGAGCACAGAAACACTCCCTTCAGATTCACCGCTAGACAGCGATCCCATTCTTCGCTCGTCGTGTCGAGCACCGTCTTGTACACTCCAATGCCGGCATTATTGACCAACACGTTGATCCGCCCGTACTTCGTGATGGTCGCCTGAATCATTCCCTTGACCTGCTCTTCATTAGACACGTCACACTTCACGAAGAAGGCGTCGCCACCGGAACTACGAATTTCCTCAGCGGTCTCCCTGCCTGCCTCCTCGTCCCAGTCCGCCACGACGACCTTGGATCCTTCTCGGAAGAAGACCGTGGCAATACCCTTCCCAATCCCTTTGGCTGCGCCGGTGATAATAGCGACTTTGTCTTTGAGTTTCATGGTTTGGTCTCCTTCGCGCCGACGGATCAGTTGAACTTAGGACTCCAAATCTTTTTCGTAGTCCGGCCCGTGCTAGCCGCCTTCGCGCAGGTTAAGCGTGGACTGATCCGGCTCGTTAGAGAGGATACTACGGGATGTAAGCCACGGCCTCTAACTCGATCAGTACGCTCTTCAATGGCGGAATGGCCTGAACCGTTGTCCTTGCAGGTGGCCGATCCTTGAAGTACTCTTTGTAAACCTCATTCATCGTTTTGTAGTCATTTGCGCGTCTGAGAAAGACGGTTGTTTTGATGACGTGCTCCAATCCTATGCCGGCGGCAGCCAACACCGCCTTCAAGTTCTCAATCGCTCGCCTAGTCTGAGCTTGGGTACCTCCAGGGACCATCTTTCCAGTTTTCGGGTCAATTCCGACCTGTCCCGACACGAAGACGAAAGACCCCACTCTTATTGCCTGAGAGTAGGGTGCAACCGGTGCAGAAGCATCCGAAGTGGTGACGACTATCTTCTCCATTGCCATCACTCATGTGAAAGGTTCCTTGCAACGCAATTTAAGGCTGTGCAGAGGCACTGTTCCAAGATTACGCTTGAAGTATGTGAAGCCGTGACGCCTCCTCATATTTGCGCTTCAACTTGACGCCTCCCGTCTGGAATATCATGAGTTCAGCTTGGGTGTAGATTCTGCAACCGGTTAGCACGTGACCGCCGTACACTTTTCCTTCACCGTCGGCAACCGTCATATGCGCATGGATCACCAGTCGCCCGTCTTCATCTGCCAAGTTTCCGATGCAGGAGGTTATTTCGAGCTTACCCTCAATATTGATAGGTTCGAAGCGACGTTCCTCAGAATAGAATGCAAGACATGCTTTATCGAGTGCGCCGATGAGGAAAAAGACACCTGAATGGGCATCTGCCTTGGTAGCAACGGTTTCTATCGCTGCTAAGAGGTCCTCACCGTGTGTCAGTCTGCAAACTACCATGCCTCTGCAGCTCGCCTGTATCATATTCAATTACCTCGTGAACCAATTTACGAACGCCTGACGCTTAAGAGCTCTCGGGCGTTGGGCAAGGAAAGTACGAGGCTTCCGTCATTCGAGTCCTCTTCTGTGTTAGAGACGTTTGCACCCTTTCACCCGAGAGTGAGCTAGGAGCTCACATCCATCCGTCTCTGCGCCTCTTCGTCGAGTGGGAACTCTGGAGATACAGTGGTGCAAAACCCTTTTCACGCTCAAAGTCTCTTGGTCCACTGCAGGGCCCGTAGCTCAGTCAGATCCTCCGAGTTTGGATCCTGAAAAGGTAGAGCACCGGAGAAGCATGGTCGGTGAAGCTTTTACCTGGATGGAGGAAACCCGGGGGTCCCGGGTTCAATTCCCGGCGGGCCCGCCATTGCTGTGCAAACATACATGCGAAACTGGCGCATGCGATGTGACTTCATAGGAGATAGCTGCAGTACGTGACGGGACGCTATCCCTGTTTCCGTTCTAGTCGGGGACATGGCTTCACTCAACCTTGTTGACGATGCGTTTCTCTCCGGGCGCGTGCCAAGGGTAGCCGTCCCTGCCGATGTATTTCTTCGCAAGCTTGCCGATGTGTGCATCTGTGCCTTGATTCGTTTGAGCGATGACATGCCCTCGGATCACAACCTTGCTCTTCCGGTTGCTCGGGGCCGCAATTAGAAATGGCGACCCGCGAGTCTCTGGTTACGTTTCTCTCTTTCACTCTACCTTCGGCAGTGTTTACGAGAATTATTTCGCTCTCTCGGTCGATCCATACTGGCGATATGTGCGGAGATCTGTCCGGCATGAGGTCGCAAGATGGGCAACATGCTTCCCATCGATCAGTTAGTCGCCTTCAGTGTCAGCTTTGCTGACAAGCGTATCACGAGCACCTCCCTGGTCTAGCGGAGAGGTGAGGCTATGGAAGAGAACTCAAGCACTTATGCCGCCACAAGAAGTGTGTATGCGAAAGGCCAAGGGAGAAGCACATCAGATTCCGATGGCATTCATCATGGGTTGAACGACGCCGGGATCACGACGGCTGCACCAAAAAAGAAGCAAAAAATGGAAAAAATGTAGAAATTCGGCGGCCGAGTCATTCCGCCGACTTTTTACTTCTTGTGTTTTTTCTTCGCCTTCTTTGCCATCTCTCGTTGGCTCCGGAGCATTGTTTGGCGGAAGCACGCCAAAGTGCTCCTGGAACAATGTTTAGGCCGAATTTCACTTTAAATCTATCGGTTGGCCGAGAATGGAGGGCGTTCCGAGCTTCTGGACGGGAGAAGAGGTGTGGTTGTGGCCGTATTGAGTGGTTTGCTACGTCAGAGCTTACGATAGTTCAAAGGGGCACCTTTCTCGCCCACATCGAATACACCCTCCTGTTGGCCCCTAGGTTGGCAAAGAAAGGACGCGTTGCATTTGGTTCGAACGCCACGTGGGTCGGCTGGTTCAGTGTCGCGCCCCTAGTGTCCTCGATCAGAAGTTCGGTGTTCTTGTCAGGGTAGATGGCGTAGATTCTGTTAGGGCAGCAGCATAGAGGTTACCGCTCGTAGCGAATGCCAGTCTATCCGGAATGTTCCCTTGGAAGCCTAGCCCGAACTTGGCAAGATCGCGCCAAACTTCTTCTCGACTGTGCGGATGACACGCGGCATACCCCTCGGCTCGAAGCTGATGATGACTAGGAGCTCCCCAACGTAGAAAGAGAGGAGAAAAACGCGCGTGTAGGAAACTAGGAGCGACCTGAGTTCTCCTGATCGTCCGACAAGCTCCCGCCAGAACAGCCCCATGATCGTCGGGAATTCCTTCAGCGTCAGCTCTTCAGTCATCGGATCGACGAGGCTCTCGACGCCAGGTCGCTGCTCGCTCTGAAGTATGTTCGCGTTTTGATCCACTATTCCCACCCAGCGTATGTCTTCATCGAGCCGAAACAGTTCTTCGACAAGGTCCTTCGGATCCATGTGCGGAACCGCCATTGTACTGATCGGTCGACTAATTAACGGTGCGGCAACTTTGTGTATAAATCCGGACCGTTTCCTTCACCCGTCCGCTCATCAATTTGTTGCAATCCATAACAGGCCCTAGACCGTTGGGTGATCTCATGCGAGACGTTCCAATTGAGGATAACCGCACGAAGGCCCGGAGGCTTCGCGCAGAACTGTTCGGCATTGCCTTTGAGAGGTACCTTCTGAAGACCGAAGAAAGCTAGCGTGGCGTCATTGGCCCGCTTTCGGTTCGAATCGGATCGCTCCTGTGCTTCCGTCGCCGACTCCTCTAGCATTGAGAAACGCCAAGGTTGAGAGGCGGTAATCCAATACGAGCATGTTCAGTCGTTCATTCTCTTTAGCCCCGATTGATCCGTCGTTGCCTAGAAATCTACAAGCCAGCATCATCATGTCGTAACGCCCTACCCTGAGGGTCTCCCGGATATCTGACTCGTTCTTTCGAAGATAATCCGCAAGGTTGTCATAATCCAGTTTGATGCTTCTAGGCCCGAAGTCGATTCGCTTCCATAGTCTATTGAGGGTCGGCTGACTCGCGTTTGCGCCCAGGTGTAGCTGGTGGACAATGTTCTGGGAAAGAGCGCCGTTGTCTGGGTTCGCGCAATCGCTCTGGAGGTCCACTCCTGCTCCCAGAAAGATACTACTGAACTCGTCCCAGTCATCGAGCTTGACGTAGACAGAATCGCCCTCGTCATTGAGGTAAGACCAAGGAAACCCATCGCGGCCGAACGCCCACTCGTACATGTAAGTCCTATCCGTAGAGCCAAGAGGTCTGGTTACGTGAGCATACTTGTAGAATCCTTTCTTGAAGAAGTAGTCTTCCAGCTTCTTGATCAGCATGTGCCGAAGGAACATCTCATGTCCTATGTTGGGTGCATTGCTGAACTCGTTTCTGCGAGCCACCGCTATCGCCTGGTACGTGTCAATCGTCCCGCCAAATCCGGGAAACTTGCTCCGTAATTCTACGTCAACGCGGGCTTCGCTGCCTGTTCCGCCCTCGTGAATGAACTCGACGCCTTGTTCTGAATCGATTTCAGCTTTGTCGGATCCGGGCATGAGGAAGCCCTCTGTAATGAGATGATTTTGTTGGTAAAAAGGATAGACCGAGGCCCCTTCGGCACCGAGAGGGCTGCGGCGCGCAGGGTACGCCCTGTTGGCGTATGTTCTGGGGGCCTGCGCTCATAGCATCAATGATCTTTTCGACGTCTTCTTGGGAATCGCCTGAAACGAGGTCCGTGTGGACGAGCGAGATGAGAAGAGTATCGATGCCTTCGCGGAGCGTCTCTCCCTCAAATCTCTGACCGAATCCGGAGGGTGACCGTGGCCTCTATTCCTAGTCGCGCATGATAGATCGAGATGTCTTTTCCTACTTCTTCGGGGATTCTATTGCCCGTCGCTTCCAAAACACGACGAATAGCAGTGCGATGCCGAGCACGGCGGAGACGATGAGCAGGGCGTAGGTGTAGAGCTTGTAGTTTCCGAGCTCAAGTGTCGCGAAATTGTAGTCAGATTGCAGTTGCTTGTACTTGGCAACCGTCTGATCGTAGTCTGCTCGCAATGAGTCATATTTGGAGGAGAGCTCACTGTGCTTGGCGAGTAGTTCGTCGTACTGCAGACGCAGCTTTTCATATTCAGGGGTCGTTGCCAAAACGTACATCAGTGGGACCGTTTGCTGCGATGATTTCTGCGTAACAAGATACGACGGCTCGTATACGCAGTAGTAGACTGTGTAGTTGTACGGATATGGCCGATAGTACGGGTAGTACGGCCAATAGTATGGAGCGTAGTAGTAAGGCGCATAGTAGGTCGTTGTCTCCTCCCACACTTCAGTCACCGTTCCGATCATGGCGCCACGTGCCGCACTGGTCGGTACGACCACTGCAAGTGATGTCTGCCAAGCATCCCTTGAGCGAACCTGTTTGTCCTTCACAACTGTTGCCGACGCAGTCCTTACTAGTTGCTTGTCGACGTACGAGAAGATCTCGATCGACAGTGAGACCACCTTCGCCTTAGATCTGGCGGTCGTTGTCGCGGAAACCGTGACCGTCTGACCTGGGTCAGCTGATTCTGGAAAGACCAACTGAACCGTCAGATGCTCAGTTGTGACCGATGACGTGAGCTGAGGCGCGGAGCCAGTCTGCGAAGGAGTGTCTACTGCGGGTTGTACGGCCGGAAAGGCGCCATAGCTGTTCGGGTTAATCGCGCTCACTGAGGAAGGTGCCCACAGCTGTATTCCCTGGACTGCTAACAGTGAGAGTATCAGGGCGGAAGCTACCAGTGGCAACCACGACCTGTTTGTTGGTCGAGTCCTTGTGATCTTCACGTGTTCGGGATGAGGACACCATCGCCAAAACGCGAAACGTCTCACTCTCATTTAGAACCCTCCAGTATTGCCTTGAACAGATTCTCCGCCAGCTGAGAGGGGCTTATCTTGCCCTTGTCTCGAGGCAGCGGAATCCCACGCTCCTCGCTTTCCTTAATCAGCGTCTGCCTGCAGCTCTCTAGTTTTGTGCACTCGGAGCAGTCTCCTTCGCCTTTGTACCATACTTGGACTCCATTGGCGACGGAGAACGTGATGAGAGCGTCTGTCTTCCAGGTTGGGCTGTACCCTTGCAGGAAGCCTTTTTCCAAGTTGATCCCACGAATATCTAGCCTATGGAGCTGAGCCGCATCTGTCAGTGCCCTGTAGATTTTTGCATCAATTGCGTTGAATGTCTTGTTGGTGGTCTGCGGGGTAACACCAATCTTTCGTGACACCTCAGCTTGTGTAAGTCCTTGTCTGCGGAGGCTCCAGAACGCAAGCTGCTTAGGGGTCAGGTATCCCGATCTGATCAAGGCATATGCCAACCTAGGGCTATGTAAGCCTACGGAGACCTATAACGCTTCCCTTAGCTCTCCATGCTTCTCGACGATACTTCCCCGCCGCTTCATCTTCGTGTCCTCAAGTCCGTACGAGACGTGAATCGAGACGGCGCTTGCTCCCGTCAGTTCGATGACTGAATCGACAACTCTTTAAGCGCGATTTGGGTGCAGGGAACTCTGGCGAACAAATTGGCACTCGTAGGCTACGAATGGCTCATCGTGTTGGCAATCATAGTAGTGCTGTTTGTGTGGGGACCACAGAAGCTGCCCGAATTCGCCAGGTCGATTGGACTAGCGCGGAAGGAGATCGAGAAAGCATACAAGGAAGCGTCAAGTCCGACATCCCCTGCTCCGGAAAAGGACCCCCTCATCGAGACCGCAAAGAAGCTGGGCATCTCCACCGAAGGAAAGACTAGAGACCAGATCTCAGACGAGATCGTGAAGGCGAAGAGCTCGGCCTAGATCTGGGACCGCAGAGAAGCGCACGAGGAAGACGTGCGATAGTACATTTATTCCTCTCCCAAAGAGGGAGTTCCGTCTCTAGGGAGGGGCGGAGCGACGCCAAAGAACGAGAAGCCAGAGGGCGCAGAGATGCCCTTCTGGGACCATGTAACCGAGCTGGCGGGCCGCCTAAAGTCTGTCATGTATGTTCTGATAGTCAGCACTGTCCTGTTCATGGTGCTTCCTTCCAATCTGGGTTTTTTGAGCAAGCCGTTCGAGTTCTATGACCCTCTCGTGGCGCTGGTTCTTAGAGAGATACGTGCGCAGGTGTTGCCGCCGAATGTGAGGCTGATCGGTTACGAGCTGACGGCGCCACTTGAGCTCTACTTGATTGCGTCGTTTGTCTTTGGATTTGCTGTGACGATTCCTGTACTTGCATACGAGATCTACCGGTTTGTTGACCCGGCCCTGTATGCGCGCGAGCGAAGGGCGGTCTACCCATTCGTACTGTCGTTCACAGCATTATTCATCATAGGCGCCACTTTCGGTTATAGAATCCTGACGCCGTTTACGATTTGGGCCCTTTTTCCTTTCTTCACGGCCGTCGGTGCTGAGCAGGTCGTCTCAATAATCGACTTCTACAACATGGTCTTCGTCTCGACTGTTCTCAGCGGGCTGATCTTCACGTGGCCTGTATTCTTCGTTCTTCTCGCCAGATTTGGCTTAGCGCAGTCGTCCATGATCAGAAACCGGCGGAAGTATGTGTACGCAGCTATGTACATTGTCACGGCAGTGGTCACACCGGATGGTGGCCCGCTGGCTGATGTGGCGCTCTTCCTCCCGATGGTCGTGCTCACTGAAGTTGCGATATACGTTGCAAGACGATACGAGAGGCCAAAGCCGCAGACTGGCGTGTCGGCGAGGTCGGTGAACCGCTGCAGGTTCTGCGGCGCTGAGCTTGCAGAAGGTAGGGCGTTCTGTGCCAGTTGCGGGAAGTCTCAGATCTGACTGTGCTTGCACGCCTGGCGTCTTAGCAAGAGCTAAGTATGCATCATCTCTCTACGCTGCGACCTGTTTACTGGAGGAAGTCCGGTGGGAAGGCTGCGATTCATCGCCGGCGCGGTCGGAATTCTCGTGGGTTTCTTTGTATATGAATTCGGATTCTTGCTGACATTGAATCTATCTCCGACCGTCTCTGACTGGACTATGGCGTTCCTT
>Ga0315312_1001427_pt1 | contig 18749 bp, 17 predicted proteins | sample TDP7_MG_FD_203629 | JGI IMG/M metagenome (GOLD analysis project Ga0315312, IMG submission 203629) | Freshwater sediment microbial communities from Lake Towuti, South Sulawesi, Indonesia - TDP7 | ecosystem: Environmental > Aquatic > Freshwater > Lake > Sediment | place: Indonesia: South Sulawesi... | reverse complement strand
ATGCCAGAAAGGCCCCATACTTGGCCCCCTTAATGCGGGCTCTCAGGACGAAATCTTGTTCCCAGGGAGGTTTGGGGTCTATCCCCCTCTTATGTCTGATTTGAACATTTTTAGACTTTCGAATTGACAAACCCCTCAAATTCGGATAACAATTTTGGGGGAAAATTCCACACGCCTGATTGGCCACCGGCAAACATTGAAAATACCTCTTGTTCCCCCTCCCCTTCACCCTGTGGAGTAAATTATCCTACTCCCCAGGGTGAATCCCCTCCCGCCAAGGGAGGGGAGAGATGGGGGGATTTTTTAGGTAATATGTCGGCATTTAGAGAAGGAGGAGTGCGGGATGGAAGAAGCTGACCTGGAAAAAATGACGGCCACTGAGCTGAGAGAATATGCTCTCAAAAATTACCCGGACATTACTGGCGTCCACGCCATAAAAAAGGAAGATCTCATTAAAGCCATTCATAAAGCCCGGGGAGAGGGAGTAATAGAAAAGAAGAAGAAAAAGGTAGCCCCTAAAGTCAAGGCCGATAAGACGGAACTGAAAAGGCAAATCCGCTTGCTGAAAGTCGAGAGGGGAAAATTTTTGCAGGCAAATGATAAAACGGCGCTGGCAAAAATTAGGAAAAAGATCAAGAGACTCAAGCGACTGACTAAGAGAGCGGCTTGATGACCGATGCGGCCAAAAAGGAAGCTCCGACCCAAATTACGCATCCCGATTCCCAGACCGACTCGCTTCCATTCAACTCCTAAGGGGAAGAAAGGGTATAACCGCAAACGCCAAAAGCGCGAGAATGCTTTTCTCAGGAGGATCATTTGAATTACCAGGACATAAAATTCCAGGTCGAAGATGGCATTGGATTCATCACCCCGAACCGGCCGGAAAAAAGAAACGCCATCTCCATGAACATGATGGCCGAGATGATTCACCTTCAAGGGAAATTTATCGCATATAAAAGCAAAAACCTCCTTCTCCCGACCAACTTTGTTCATTCATTCTTGCGAGAGTTTCACGAGGCCAAGGCCATCTCTGTACTCAATTTTTGTACCGAAGGGAGCAGATAATTGGCTCAGATAATCGATAATCTTTTTCCCTGTCTCCAAATCAGCCATCCTGGGAAGGCCCACCTGCGAGCGTGGTTCGGAAACTCTGGTGAAAGGATACAGTTTTATCCCCGCTAATTGTCCCTCACGCTTGAAGAGACAAACTCCTACCACAGAACCGTTAACCGGTGCGGAAAAGTAACCACCGGGAGGACTTAGGGGTTTGGGTAATGCGGCTCGGGAATCGAAATTGTCTGCAGTTGTGGCCTCCCATCTCCTTACATCAGGACTATATCCCGGCCTCCAATAGGAATCGGACGGAAGTCTGGTTACTGTAGAGCTCATGGTCAAGAAATCTCCAGGGTCATAGAAGATGGGTTTGTTTTTATACAACTCAATCCCTCTGAGCGGCGCATGACTTCCTTCCCCGATAAAAACATCCGCTCCTGCATCTATACAGGCCCGAGCCAAGGGGGGGACAAACTTGGGAGGCTTATGTAAACCTTCCTCCGGATCCCATTCATGGTTGTGCAGATGTACCAGCACATAATCCGCCTGCCTTTTGGCGTCCTTTATCGACCGCAAATTACCCTCCACATCATCCTCGTTGGCGACCGGGTAGATCCCTAGCTCTTGGCCTTCGACAAACTTGTAGATGGTATTGTGGAGGCCCGCCGGATTGAGCAACCACTCTTTGCCGACTTTGGTAACCCACCACCCTAATTTAGCGGCAATTTGTTTGATCGTTCCCAAAGAACCGGAATCGACCAAGTAATAGAAACGCAGGGGATTGAGACCGGGCCTCCCTTTCACATCCCGCCTTGTTTCTCCGGCCCTTGCCCATCCGCCAAAGGAAGAACACATGGATATAAGGGCTATTCTCCCCTTGGCCGTCTCCAAGTAAGCTGGTTCCCTCGCTTCTCCGAGATTTCTCCCGGTCCCGGCATGTACTATGCCAGCCTCATCCAAGGCCTTTAAGGTTGACATCAGCCCGCCATATGAATAGTCCAAGCAATGATTGGAGGCGTGGGATACGATTTTGAACCCCACCCATTTCAGCTCCTCTGGAACAAAATGAGGCGAGCGCATCCAGGTCCAGCCAGCCTCGGCAGCGGGATATATTTCTGGCCCCTCATAATCGTGCACCAAGGTCTCCAAATGAGTATAGGCCACATCCGTATCGCGGATGATATTGATCAGAGAAAGAAACCTCTCCTCCCGGTAGATGGATATTCTCCTATTGATAATAGCATCACCGGTAACGGCAATTTTAAATTCGTCCGGCATCGGGGCACCCCTGCATTTTTGGCGAAATCTCCCAAACTATTTTTCCATCCACATACGGTCTATACAGGCCCAGTTAGTATGACCTGCATGTATCACAAAACCATGCAAGGAAGGACGATAAGCTGTACCTAAACTGGAACATATATTGATGACAAAAGGTACCTCCCGCAGGAATATCCTTTGCATCTTCCCCGACATCTCCTTTCTCTTCTTCGGATCGGTTTCTCTTATTAACTCCCCATAAAGCCCATCGTACTCCGGGTTAGACCATTGGCCATGATTCTCGGCAGCCCGGCTCAGAAACATACCCAGAAATTCTTCTGGGGCTCCCCCCAACCTTCCCGTCATCCCCTCATATATCAGGTCAAAATCACCCGCATCCCTCAGGGGGAAAAGAACTGGATTTTCCAGCGGCTTCAAATCCACCTGGATGTTGAAGTTTTTCCTCCAGGCATCTATCAAAAATTCTGCTGGTTTCAAGTAGAGAGATACGTTCCGGCTGAGCATTTCAGCTTTGAAGCCATCGGGGTAGCCCGCCTCCTTCATCAACTTCTTGGCCTCCTTTATTCGCTCTTCCACAGGTTTATCCACTCCCAATACCTTCTCCGATTCCTTCCAGGATAAGCCGGTGGGGATGTATGGTGGCACGATCCCTGAATTTACCCCCAGCTCAAGGCTCCCTTGAGCGGCTATTATCGATCCGGGAAAGTCTGTAACCATGGCCATAGCCCGTCGCACCCTTACGTCTTGCCAGGGACCTTTACGTCCTTTCAATCCGGCAACATTGAATATTACGCCGCGGAGAACACCCACTGGCCTCAACTTTATCACCGCTTCAGGTACATGCTTCTTTATTTTATCCAGGGAGGTCTTCTGATCGATGCCATACCTTAGATTGCCGGCCATGGACAGCCCACCGCCACAAAAGGCATCAGCTGAAGTCTCCCATGACATAGGATAAACTTCCACCTCATCCAGATAGGGGAGCCCCTTGATGAAATAATCTGGGTTCCTTTCGTATATCCAGACTTTCCCTGGAATACGCTTTTTGAACTTAAAGGGGCCAGTGCCAACCAGAAAATCCGTACTCTTAGGATTTACGTTAGCCAGGTGAGCAGGTAACATCACACAATAGGGGTAAGAAAGGTAGAGAAGAAAAGGTTGATGGGGGTATTTAAGGTAAACTTTTACCGTATAATCATCTACTATCTCTACCCTGTCCATCATCCCTACCAAGGGTGCCAGGGCGGACTTCCCAGGATCAGCATAGAAGTCCAGGCTATATTTTACATCCTTGGTGGTAAAGGGACGGCCGTCATGAAATTTTACCCCTTTCCTCAAATAAAAAGTGTAAATTTTCCCCTCTGGGCTTATCGTCCATCTCTCCGCCAACGCCGGCACCACTTTCTCCACGCTGACCTCTTCTTGCGTGGGATCGACCATCACCAGCCCGTTGAAAACGGCAGCCATGTAGGAAAAAACAAGAATGGAAGGGTTCATCATGGAATTTAAGGTCGGGGGCTCACCCCGATTGGCTATCTTGAGAATTCCCCCCCTTTGAGGGGCAGGTGGGGTCGAAAGAGCGTAACTCGCCAGCAGGGGGATTAATAACATCACCCCTGTGAGAACAATGAATGCTTTCCATACCTTCCTGTTCATTTTTTGCCTCCCTTTTTTAGAAAACGTTTTGTCAAAAGTTATCTCCCCTCTCCCCTTGGGGCAGGGTTTTCCTTGTGTTTCCGTATGTTCCAGATCGGTTTTTTATGGAACTTTTGACGATATCGAGATTATCGAAGTTGGTTTTGACCAAAAATTCGGCCAGTTTTTTAAGCACCTCCATCTTTTTCATCCATGCATAGGGATCTCATGGGGAACTATTTTTCCATCCACATACGGTCCATACAGGCCCAGCCGGTGTGACCTGCCTGCATTACATGGCCATGGAGGGAGGGACGGTGAGCCACACCTATCACGGGAGCTACATTAATCAAGAAAGGCATTTCTTCAAGAAATATTTTTTGCATCTTCCCCGACATCTCTTCTCTCTTCTTCGGTTCGGCTTCCCTTACTAAGGAATGGTAGAGTTTATCATATTCTTGATTTGACCAACGGGCCCGATTCTCCATAGCCTCGCTCACAAACATGGCCAGGGTTTCCTCCGGAGTACCTCCGTACCTCCCCGTTGTTCCGTCATACATCAGGTCAAAATCACCTCCATCTCTCTTCGGGGCAAAAACGACATATTCCAGGGCTTTTATTTCTACCAGTATTTTTAGATTTTGTCTCCAGCTTTCTATCATAAATTCTGAAGGACTGATGTAAACACTCACATTCCTGGTGATCAACTCCGCCTTAAAGCCATCTGGATAACCTGCCTCCTTCATCAATTTTTTGGCCTCCTTTACCCGCTCCTCCATAGGTTTATCCATTCCGAGGATTTTTTCTATTTCCTTCCACTGTAAACCGGTAGGAACGTAGGGCGGTACAACCCCCGAATTCACCCCGAGTTCGAGACTTCCCTGTCCTGCTATCATTGAGCCGGGAAAGTCTGTTACCATGGCCATGGCCCGCCGCACCCTCGCATCCTGCCAGGGGCCTTTATGCCCTTGCCTTCCCGCAACATTGAACCACACACCACGAATCACACCGACTGGCTTCATCTTGATGATGGCCTCCGGGGCGTGCTTCCTCAGCTTATCCAGACTCGTTTTATGATCAATACCATATCGAATGCTCCTGGCCATGTGCAGCCGGCCTGCAGAAAATGCGTCAATCATAGGTTCCGTTTTCATCGGATAAATTTCTACCCCATCCAGATAGGGCAGACCTTTAAGGAAATAATCTGGATTCCTTTCATACACCCATACTTTTCCAGGAATACGGCTTTTGAATTTAAAGGGGCCTGTGCCCACGAGGAAGTCGGTACTCTTCGCGCTAACCTTAGCAAGGTGGGCCGGCAATATTTTGCAGTAAGGGTAAGAGAGGTAAAGAAGAAAAGGCGAATGGGGATATTTAAGAGAAATTCTTATCGTATAATCATCCACAATCTCCACTTTCTCCATCATTTCCACCATAGCTGCCAGGGCTGACAGTTTGGCATCAGCGAAAAACTCCAGGCTGTATTTTGCATCCTTGGCCGTGAAAGGACGGCCGTCATGGAATTTTACCCCCTTCCTTAAATAGAAGGTGTAAACCTTCCTGTCCGGGCTTATTTCCCATTTCTCCGCCAGGGAAGGAACCACCTTCTCGACGCTGACCTCCTCCTGCGTGGGATCAACCATCACCAGCCCGTTGAAGACAGGAGTCGCATAGGCAAAGACAGTAATAGTAGGGGTCATCATGGTATTCAGGACTGGCGGCTCAAAGGGATCGGCGATCTTAAGAATCCCTCCCCTTTGAGGGATAGGGGGAGCGGATGAAGCAAAGGTTGCTAACATGGGAATTACCAACATCACCCCTGAGAGAATAGCCAAGGCTTTAATTACTTTCTTCTTCATTTTATTAACCTCCTTCCTGTAAATTTTCGAATACCCCAGTTGATCAAGCTCATTCCACTACACTCTCTTTAACCTGGGATCCAGGACATCACGCAGAGCATCTCCCAGGAGATTAGCACCGAAGACCACCAAACTGATCCCCAACCCCGGGAATATGGCCAGCCAGGATGCTGTCTCAAAATGGGGCATACTTGTCGATAGATCTCTTCCCCAGGAAGGATAAGGGGGGGGAACACCAACACCCAAGAAGCTCAGGCCGGATTCCACCAAAAATCCCCCGCCCAGAAGGGCAGTACCATATACGAGCAAGATGGCCAATGAATTCGGGAAGACATGCTTGAAAATAATGAATAAATGACTGTGACCCATGGTCTTGGAGGCTTCTATGTAAGGCATCGCCTTAATGGCAATTGCTGATGAACGGCTCAACCGGTTTATTCTGGGGATGTATATTATCCCGATGGTTATGGCAACGTTTATCAAGGCGGGCCCCAACATCACCATTACAATTATACCCATAAGTAAAATAGGGATGCTCATAAGAAAATCCATTACTCGTTGGAGAAAATGATCAATTTTCCCTCCCTTATAACCACTGATTATTCCTAAAAGGCCTCCGGAAATAGTTGAGAGTATGACTCCTGCCACCACGACCCAAACGGAACTTCGAGCTCCATAAACGAATCTACTCCACACATCCCTGCCCAGGTAATCTGTGCCCAACCAAAACTTCTCTGAAGGAGGATTTAAAGCATATCGTATATTCGTCGAAAGTGGATCCGCTGTTGCCCATACATGGGCACCTATAGCAAGCACGATCATTATGAAAAATACAACTGCCCCGAAAGCTCCTAATGGTTTTTCCTTGCAGAATTGCCAATATTGCCGGGCATATATTCGAGCCTTTATCCCCATAGAATTATTTTTCCCTCGCATATTCATGGCGTACTCTTGGGTCTATCACCGCATACAATATATCCACGATAAAGTTGACTACTAATGATAATATAAACAAAAACAGCATGCCGCCCTGGGCCATGTACATGTCCCGGGCCTTTACGGCATCTACCACCAGAGTACCCAGTCCCGGGATGGCAAAGATTGTCTCTATGAGGACAGCGGCCCCGACCAGGATAATAGCTTCTAAACCAAAAAAAGTAATCACGGGTATTAACCCATTGGGGAGGGCATGACGGGAAATCACTAATCTTTCAATTACCCCTTTTGCTCTGGCGGTCCTCAGGAAATCCTCCCTAAAAACCTCCAGCATACTGGACCGCACTACCCGAACAGCCACCCCCACAGGCCGTACTCCTAATATGAAAGCCGGGAGAAATAATTGTTTAATGGTCAGCCATGGGTCCGTGAAGATAGTGGCGTAGTCCAGGGGAGGGAACCAGCGCCATAGGTATAAAAAAATCAATATAACGATAACGCCTACCCAAAACGAAGGCATAGAGAGGGCGAATAGGGCCACAACCCGAAGGACATAATCGGGCCATTTATCCTGATAAAAAGCGCAAAAAATCCCCAAGGGTATGGAAATGACTATGGTTATTAGAAGAGCCATAATTACAAGGGTAGAAGTAACGTGGAGTCTCGTGGATACCTCCTTAGTAACCTGCGCCCCGGTTTGTATGGAAAGCCCGAGGTCAAGATGAATCGCATCCCAGAACCATTTGAAGTATCGGATATGTAAGGGTTTATCCAATCCGAATAGGTTCCGGAAATATTCTACTTGTTCCTGTGTTAGAGTCGTGGCTCCTTCTCCAGAGAAGACTGCTCGCACTGGATCTCCTGGAATTACCTGAAAGGCAAAAAATAGGAGCGTAAGCATGCAAAATAATGCCGGGAACATCCACAGTATCCTTCTTATAATAAAAGCTTGCATAATATTTTATCGCCCCCGGTTTTTAATCTTCTGCTAACCAAGCTGTTTCTCAACGACCCAGCAAGCAACCCAATGTTCTGGCTCCACCTCCTTCATTCCAGGTTCTTCCTCGGAACATACCTTTTTAGCTTCCCAGCAGCGGGGGTGAAAGTGACAACCCGAAGGAGGATTCAATGGGCTGGGCACCTCCCCTTTAAGCAGGATCCTATGCCGTTCCTTCTCTACTGAGGGGTCAGGGATGGGAACCGCGGAGATTAACGCCCGGGTGTAAAAATGCCAAGGTTTTTTGAAGAGTTCAATTGCCCGAACGACCTCCACAATTTTGCCTAAATACATTACCGCAACCCAAGTGCTAATATTCCGTACCACTGAGAGATCATGAGCAATAAAGAGATAGGAGTGGCCTAACTTCTCTTGCAGCTCCATAAACAGATTAATAATTTGGGCTTGGATGGATACATCTAAGGCTGAGACTGGCTCGTCGCAGACAATCAGACTTGGACGGCGAATAATCGCTCGGGCGATACTTATACGTTGTCTCTGCCCCCCACTAAACATGTGCGCATACCGATTTATCATTTCTGAGTCCAATCCCACCAATCCCATAACTTCCTTCACTTTCTCTCGAGCTTCGCAGCGATTAAATTTTTCAACCATCAAAGGTTCGGCGATGATCTCTTCTGCCGTAAGCCGGGGGTCCAGAGACCCGAAGGGATCTTGAAATATAATCTGTACCCTGCCTTGCAGCTCTCTAAGCCCCAGCCCATCAGAGGCACTTATCTCCTTTCCTGCAAAAGTTATCTTTCCCGAAGTTGGCTCTTCCAGCCCCACAATGCAGCGCCCTGTCGTAGTTTTACCACATCCGCTTTCCCCAACCAACCCCAAGGTTTCCCCTTTTCTTATGGCAAAACTCACCCCATCCACTGCCTTGATCAGCCCTATTTGTCGTTCTCTCAGGATCCCTTTGATTAAAGGAAAGTACTTCTTTAAATCTTTCACTTCAAGCAAAACGCTCATAAACTTACCCCTCTACAAACCAACAGGCTACTTCATGATTATCCGATATCGGCCGGAAAGGAGGAAACTCCTCTTTACATTTCTTACTGGCATAAAGGCAGCGGGGATGAAAAGAGCATCCTGAAGGTAGGCGGTGATCCAGCGGAGGTGGTTGTCCATCTATGGTTACTAACTTCTTCCCGCTCTCCTGGTCGAGTCGGGGTATTGCCTTTAGCAAACTAATCGTATAAGGATGTCTCGGGTGAGCGTATAATGTTGGAGTATCACCCTTCTCCACGATCTTTCCCGCGTACATTATAACAATCTTGCTGGCGTATCGGGCTACGATTCCCAAATTATGAGTTATGAGTATTACCGTTGTTTTGACTTCCTTGGCCAGAGAAGCAATAAGTTCCAGAAGCTGAGCCTGGATGGTAACATCGACGGCCGTGGTTGGCTCATCCGCAATAAGCAGGTCTGGCTTACAACTTAAAGCCATGGCGATCATGGCTCTCTGTCGCATTCCCCCGCTCAACTGGAACGGATAGGATTTGGCCCTCTTTTCGGCATCGGGCATGGCGACCGCCTCTAACATCTCAATTGTTTTCCTCTCGGCTTCTTTCTTATCTAACCTCTCATGGGTCTGAAATACCTCGGCGATTTGCTGGCCGATGGTCTGGATTGGGTTAAGAGCCGTGAGGGGCTCTTGAAAAACCATGCTGATCTCCTTCCCCCGGATACGGCAGATCTCGTCCGAGCCCATTCGTAAAAGGTCCCGCCCTTTCCAAAGCACCTGCCCTCTTACTATCTGGCTCCCAGGAGGGTTAAGTTGAATTAAAGAGAGGGCACTAACTGTTTTTCCGCAGCCGGATTCCCCTACAATGGCCATTATTTCTCCGGTCCAAACCTCATAGGAGATGCCATCCACTGCTTTGTTTATGCTGGTGCGCCCGAAAAAATAAGTACACAAATCTTGGACTTTTAACCCCCCTTCCATCATGGTGAATGCCCAATCTCCCGGCCCATCTTCCCTCCTCCACCCTTCTATTCCCAGGGTTTTTCAGCAGCGGCGTTCTTGCCGGCGATTCGGCCAAAGGCGATACATTCAGAAGTATTTCCCCCTCCCTCATAGAGGAACCCGTAAATGGAGCCAAGCTCCCCGGCACTGTAAAGCCTGGAGATCGGTTTATCATCCACCGCCAAGACTTGGGCTTCTTTGTTTCTCTGGGGGCCTCCCTGGGTATTAGGGCCACCGGGCCACATGATAATTTCATAATAGGGCGGAGTATCCAAAAGAGAAAGAAATGCTGGCCGTCTATCAAACTCCGGATCCCTGCCCTCCTTACAATATTGGTTGAATCTGGCCACCGTCTCCTCTAAGCCATCTGGCGCAACACCAATTTTTTCGGCAAGCTCCTTTATAGTATTTCCTTTCTTTATCCAGCCCTTCTCTATCTCCTTGCTGTTATCATCACTCCATTCATAAAGCTTGATCGGTCCAGGCGCCCCGGCTGTCGTGGCCATCCGACATGAAGTCCTGGTCTTCTCATCAAATATAAGATGACAAGGAATTCGGGGAAACTCAGCTTTTTCCGAATCAAAGCGTACTACTTCCCAATAAAAAGTGTGCCCTCTGTAGACCTCGTTAGCGAATCTTTTCCCATGCTTATCTACCAGAATGAATGAATATGAGGACTTAAACTCCCGGACTCTCTTTCCATCACGATCTATGTATCCGTAATACTTATTCCGTCTTTCCCAACCCCAAGGGAGGATGGTGAAGGCTATGGGATAGTCCGGCCACCACCCGGTTATCCTTCCTGATATGTTGTTCATATGCCACAGCTTCGCCCCCACCTTAAGAGCCATCCTGATTCCATCCCCGGTATTGGCCGGATTCCCATAAAATCTGAAAGGCCAGACCCTAAGATAGCTGCTCTGCATCTCCATGTCATATTCAAAACCGCCGCAAGTTAGTACCACAGCTCTTCTGGCCTTAATGGCTATCTCTTTTCCCTCACGCTCGGCCATAACTCCTAAAATCTCCTTGGTATTCGGATTTTGAATTAGTTCCTTTGCCGGCGTAGTATAGGAAACTTCTATCCCTCTTGCAGCTACATTGCGCGCAAGGCAGCCAAACCAACCATAACCAGATTGAGGATTACATATATGCCTCGTTGCCTTCGAACCGGGAAATTCCGGAAATTCTGGCCTTCCCAAAGGTCCCACAGGATTTTCTAAATTCCCTTCTCCCGTATTGTATATTTCAAAGATTTCACTTCCTTTGAGGCTCTTAAGCCACTCATAGTTCTGGACAATCATTTCTGCCCAGGTGCGCAGCATGTCATCGGGAACATCATTATAGCCATAGAGTTCGTTCATCGTTTTTTGGTAGATATAAGCGTCTTGAGCATTGGATGGGGTGTAAATGAGAGCCGCAGACATCCTGCTGCTGGGATGATGCCTTACTTCTACCATGCGCCCGTCCTTGTCTACCCCATCCGCGGGGAGTTTCTCCAAAATCAGCACTTTGGCACCGGCATCATGGGCGGTAATCGCCGTTACTGCCCCCGCCCCTCCATAGCCAACGATAACCACATCAGCCTCTTTATCCCACTTAGGGAGTTTGAAGGAAATCTCGGTTTTCGATACCATATTTCACCTCCGGAATGGACAGGAGACCCATTTCAACAAAAGCCACCTTTTTTATGAACAGTACTCCCTTCTCAAAAACACAAAACCCCATCTCCATAGAAAAGGCGATGGGTCATAAGCGATAGGCAATCGGTAATAGGCAACGGAAAAAACGGGTTACAGAACTAATTTAACCCAGATAATATTCAAAGCAGCTTACTAAATCAAGGGGATTCAAAAATCCCAATTCCGATTACCAAATTCGAGGTCAGGAGGCGTGTATTTGAATTCAGCTTCCAGAGTCGCAAGACCTGGAGTGAGGAGGATGCCCACAGGAAGAAATTTCCCAGAAATTTGCGGCAATTATAATAAACTTTTTGGGTAAAATCAATCTTGATTTTTAACTGGTGGCCCCGCCGATACGTCAAAGACGGCAAATTATACGACAAGGATTGGAAGGTTCGGAGCCGAATCGAGGACGGCCGAATCTATGGCCCAAATCGCCAGACCAGAGCCCGGATAGCAAAGGGGTGATTTAAATGAATGCCCTTGCCACCCCCCAGTTTTTCATCAATGCGTAGCTCATGTTTGACTCCCTTTCCTTTCCTTCCGCCATCGGGAGCCCCGGCCCCTGCTCAGGAGCAATAAGTGCCTTATGCGGGCGAGGACAGCGGCCCTGCGCCCGAGTCCGCCTCGGATCTATCAAGAAACGATTTTCCTTCCTATGGAAAAACTGGGGGGTGGCAAGAATGAATGCCCGGTTGACATAAATCCCCCGAGATGTTAAAAAATATTAAAGAGCGAATACGTCTCTCAGGCAAGGGCAAGCGCTTCCGGGATATGAAAGATGGATAGTGGGCAGCCCATTCAATAACTTATGGGTCATAAGCATATCGAGATGGCAGAGCGTTATTCCCATCCATCGCCGGATCCTAAAAAGATGGCCGTGGAAAGGCCGTCCGAGTCCCGATAGATTTCCCAACAGGGGCGTAAGATCGAAGAAGGGCCGAATTTCATAAATAATTGAAATCCTTGTGATGCGAGAGTGGCGGAACTGGCAGACGCGCTGGACTTAGGATCCAGTGGGGCAACCCGTAGGGGTTCAAATCCCCTCTCTCGCACCACCTTTAAATTCAAATGGTTACGACAATATTTTTCGGGGTCCCCACCTTCTTGAATCCATCAAAACCGCTCATTGTGCTAAATTTGTGATAATTCCTTCGGCCCTTTCCCGCCTGGCCACATCCAAAGATTCAATCCCCCTTCGAAGACTTTCCACACAGTGATGAGCGTATCTTTGGGTTGTGGTAAAGCTGGTATGACCCATCAGATTTTGGACGGTATAGGGATCGACCCCATTCTGTGCCATGCGAGAGGCGAAAGTATGGCGCAGATCGTGGAACCGCAGATCCTGGATTTCAGCTTTCTCGACCGCTTCCTCATATCCCCATCTCAAAGTGTAGATGTTCACCTTCTTTCCTGGAGGGTGATTAAAGACAAGGTCATCGGTTATCGACCGAACCTTGGCTCTAACCTTCTCTCGCTCTTTTTCTTTGAGGATCTCGAAGACTCTCTGGGTCAACGGGATAGTCCTGCTCTCCCCTGTCTTTTTGCTAAAGATAGTCACCACCCTGTTAAAGAGATCAACATCGTTCCACTGCACGGAGAGGATTTCTTCTCTCCTGCAACCTGTCTCGATTGCAAAGACGATGATTTCTTTTAGCCACTGAGGAGAGGCAGTAAGGAGTTTCTCCTCTTTCTCGTACGTGAGCCACCGATCTCTTGGCGGGGGTTCCTTTTCCATGGGGACTTCTTTGGCAGGGTTATCCGTAACCCAACGCCAAGGTTTATGGGCGAGATTAAAGGCATGTTTCATCAGAGCAAGTTCTCTGTTAATTGTTGCGGGAGCTGCTCCCTCCAGTCTTCTCTGCACTTTGTACTCATCGATTAAAGTCGGTGTTACCGCTGTAAGGCACAGTTCATCGAAAAAGGGAGAAAGATGAAGCAGGGAAGCCTTATCCCTCGCTGAAGAGGCTTTCTTGGGTTTAGAATGTTCCTCCATATACTTCTCCATCATCTCCCTGAAGGTCCTGTCCTCCCCAGGTAATTTTTTGAACCATTTGCCCTCGGCGATCTCACCTTTGACTTTGTCCAGAATCCGCTTTGCCAGCTTCTTATTTTCCGTTTCCGTCGATTGCCGATACTGCTTCCCTTCATAAGTAAAGCTCATCCACCAGACCGAGCCTCTTTTAAACAGACCCATCATGAACCTCCTCTCCGAGGCCCTTGACTTGGTCCGGTTTCCCGTGAGGAGCAGTATAAGCAAATCCTTTCACATTTTCAATGGTTTTTTTAATCACTTTATTAATGTCGTGGACTGGTTTCCTTTCAGCCTTTAATACCTTCCTTGCTTGTTTGGAAACATCAATGCATTCTTTCTTATTGCTCTCCATCCAAAGGTCAATCTCTGACTTCTTGAACCTGACCAGACGCCCGACTTTATAATGTGGGATTTTCCTTTCGGCAGCCAACGAGTATAGGGTGCTCTCTTTGATCCCCAAATACTGGGAGAGCTGTTGAATATTTAAATATTCGAAATTTCCGTTGTCGCTGTTGTTTGGAGTTCTTTCCATCTGGCTATGAATCCAGCAAGTCCTTATAAGATTCTGTTATTCCAAAACCAATTCAGATTTTATCCCCGTTTCTTTTTCGCCTTAGCACTCGCATTATTTCTCAAAAGCTCTTTTTCGTAGTCTACTTGTGCTTGATATTCTTGCCCAAACCCCCATTGCAGAATCAGTGTAATTACTCTTTCCTCTTCCTTCTCGTCACTGAATGCAAATGGATCGAAAGCAAAAAACCAGCAATGAGCCAATTCATGAGCCACGGTGTAGATTGCACGTTCCCAGTCGGGAAATAATTCTAACCTGTATGATAAGCGCATGATCAGTATGTAATGTATTAATCTACCCGGCACTTCCTTGCGGGCAATATCCTGGATAGGAATTCGGTAGATATGACCATACTCCAAGAAATTATATACCTCAAACACCCAAATAATGGAGGGAGCAATAGACTTTAGCTTATCATAATAGTCTGGGGGGATACGCCTCAGGGCCTCTATGATTGCCTGGGGTCTCACAATCCAATCTTCATAAAGGATCATACCCTTATCAACTTTGTCTTCTTGCTCGGCGAAAATCTCCTTCAATCTGAAGTCTCGCAGGACTGTCTCACAGCGTCTATATTTCCTCATTTTCCTTCCCTCCCTTCAAAAATTCATAAAAATTTCCCGCACTCCATTTGTCCATAGGATGCTCCTCAGCAAAGTCATCGATTGAGTATGGCAACTCGTACAATTTGTTTGAAAACTCAACATCACCACCCTGCCAAGTTTTGCCAAGGATTGAAGTCAAATCGTCAAAAAGAAGTCTCTCCAATTTTGCTCTTTTTGCCGGGTTAGCCTCCATCTCGTCGAAGTCAGTATCCGTCATAAACTTTACCGACTTCAGGTTTTCGATAATTTCATCTCTTTTTTTCCGCTTTGAGATTGCCTCCATATCTTTCTCATAGATCTTCCTGGTTTCTTCTAGTCCTCTTCGCATGTCGTCATCCTTTTTTTTCGCCCTTATCATGATTGCTTCCGTGTCTACCCCGTTCTCCCTTAAAAAATTGAGAAGGCCCTCAAAACTTCTTTGGCTGTAGGAACGCAAAAAGCGACAAACCAAAGAAACAAAAGGCAAGACCCCCGTCTCGCAAGCACAATGGTTCAGAAAGTAAAAGAGCAGACTTGAGTTGTTTTGCTCAGGGTAAAAGATTCCATTTTTGCGGAGGTCATACTGAATTGCATGGACAACTCTCGCTTGTCTCCCCACCCGCAAGGTCTCAGCAAGAGCAGGATCTTCCTGGGCCAGCTGAGAGTTTTGCTCTTTGAATTTCAAATAATTCCTCATTTCCGCTTCGCAGGAAAAAATATTGGTTCCTCCCTCCACGATTTTGACAGGATTTGGAGGTGTTGAGGGAATTGGGAGAGTTGAGGAAGTTGCAGGAGGAGAGGGAGAAGGAGGGTGCAAGTGCCCATCCGATTTCTCCAGCTTAGCGCAAAATTGCGCCAAGCTGGGGGTTCGATTCCTCCCGTAGAAGTTGCTTGTCCCTTCCTTATCCGCATTTTCCTTACTAAGTATAGAATCACCTATCTCTATCTTACTCACTTTACTAAATACAGATATCTTTTGAATAGTATCTTTAATATTATCTTTTGTCTCCGTCTTTAATGTCACATTTTCCCCGTCTTTTATGCCACTTCTTTTGTCTTTAATGTCACTTTTTGTGTCTTTTATGCCACTGTCTTTAATGTCCTTCCAAGATCTCCACTCCTGGTAGTTTTGATTTGGAGACATAATTCGCTTTTCAATGTTAAGTATCTTTTGCTTTTGTAATCGTCTTAATGCTCGATAGATATTTCGACTATCTTTTATTCCAGTCAGCTCTTGCAACTGTGAGATTGAGATCTTATCTGATTGCTTGTGCCAGCCATAAGTCTTCTCTATTGCTGCGAGCAACAATCTTGTCTCATATGAGTTTGCTATCCTCATATATTTATTCAGCAGCTCATGAGGCACTTTGCAATAACCTTTTTTCTTTTTGTCTTGTTGATTATTTTCGCTCATGATAATTCCGCCTCGTTATAAAAAGCTAATAATTTTTTGTGTTCCCTTTTCGGCAGCATCGATCTTCCTCATCTCTTATTGTATTAATAATTTCTATGTTTTGAATTTTCACACCCTCCTAATATATACAACGACGAAGGGGGACTAAAAACACAAAAAATTTTTTTAAAAAATTTCCTTTTTTGAGAATTATTTAATCATTACCTTGGATTAACTAGCGCTGGGCGGATCCTTTATCAGTGGTCGTTATCATGGGTTTCGGCCCTCGGACCCCCTTGGGTCTCCTGGCTATCTTAGCTCCTGGCTCTTGATCTTGACTCTGGCTCCGTTGGAGTCCGCCTTTTTTTGCCTTCCTACTAGATATAACGACAGAGGAGGGGTAAAAACACAAATTTTTAATAAAAAAATATTTTTATTCGCAAGCTACTGATAGGCTTGGGGATTTTGAAAGAGATAAAAATATAGAAAAAAGCGAAACCTCTGGAAATAGGAATACTACCGGAACCTGTAAGCAGGAAGGGAAATGAGAATTATCAGTTTTGTTACATAGGGAAAAGTTTTGGCCGGGGAGGGTTTAAATATTCCAAGAATCTAGATTTTTAGGAATTGAATATTTGGGTTAATGAATATTTGACCATCTGAAGAGTTGAGATATTTAGGATTGAATATTGGGTATATGAATATCTGAGTATTTGGAGGTTTGAAGGAGAAATAGCTGAGAAAATTTATTACTATCCCCAGACTATTCTTTTATCTTTCGGGGCTTCTCTTATATTGATTCTGACTTTATTGACAGCAACAGGATTAATCCCAAGAAGGTTTGCTATTCCCTTCAAATTAGACTGACTCTGTCTCCAAAAGTCTAAAACTCTCTACCAAGTAAAGCCGGAGGTTCCACTCGTTAATTCATTTCTCCCGTGGCTTCTACGGGCACTGCTTTCCCTTGCTGCTCCCTCGCTTCTATTCTCCTTTTTATTTCTTCCAATAATACCGCCCTTAACTCTTGATTGACTGCCCTATCCTCCTTGCGCTCCCTGTTTTGTTCATGCTCTATCTCCATCTTGAGACTTTCCAGCGTCTTGAGATTTTCAAGTGCGGTCGGAAAAGCAGATCTTAGCTTCAACAGAAAGGCAAGCGACTCGTCCTGACTTTTACTCAGGAGATTGCGAAGAGTCATCATTTCTTTGGGAGATAATTCCTTTATTTTATCCACGTCCAGAAGGTCTTCATCCAACTTTGAGATGATTTTGTTTATTTCGTCAATGCGCCTGATTGCAGACTGTGCATGACTAAATAAAGAATCAAGGCAATACGACATTCCCTTTACCATAAGGTTTTTGAGCTGTGCTTGCATTTCTTCAAACTTCATGATTTTCGTTTCTGTATTTTCATCCTTCATATCCTTTTTTCCCTCCTTGTTTTCTGAAAATGATATTAAAAACTATCAAAAAGTATCAGGTCGCTTTTCCTCGCCTGATCCCAGGATTATTTTTTGTATCGACGTCATCCAAATTTTAATCGTCAGATCCATAGCCGTCGGCTTGTTGCCCATGTAAAAAACGGGGATTTTGTGTTTCCTTGCCAGCCTCCGAACTGTTTGCGTGCTATACCCCTGAAGCCCCAAGGCGTCCCTGATTTCTTTCCACCCACGCAGAAGCTTCAGTGGCTGAATAGCCCTGAGGTTCTCTATCTCGCTTTCAATTCTCCTGATCTCCTCGAAAGAATTTGTTGATTCCTGGTCCTTCATGGTCTTTTATCTTTCTTCCCTTCCTGGCCTTGAAAATAGTATCAAAGGTTATAACAAGGTATCAAAAGCCATCCCTGATTTTAGATAGCCATAATATTTTTTTTTCGTCAACAAATTTTTCTTTCTGTATTTAATCTACTTATCTGAAGCTTTAAGGATAGGAAGGTTTAAACTTTATCATTTTAAATTTTGAAACCACAAAAGCTAAGAATGCTAAAATCTCCAAAACAACCATAGTAGAATTGCTCATCGAGGAGTCAGGATCATTGGTGGCTAATCCCGGTCAGGAGCCTTGGGGAGTGGAGGGTGAAAGAAAATCGCAATTTGAATGGCCTGGATTCCGAATTGAAAGCGTGATAATATTTTGTCAAGAATTAAACATCAGGTCAGCTTGCAGGAGATAAAATGCAAGCCTTTGAATCAATCGTGGCATCTATTTTGGAGAATGATGGTTATTGGATTCGGAGAAGCTTTAAGGTTCATTTATCAAAAGAAGAAAAAAAGAAAATCGGTCGTCCATCTTCTCCCCGATGGGAACTTGATCTGATCGCATACAAAGGACTAAGTAATGAATTGCTAATCATTGAGTGTAAATCTTTCCTGGATTCCCCAGGAGTAAGATGCCGTGGATTTGATGGAACAGACCCCAAAGACGCAAAACGATATAAGTTATTCAACGATCCGGTTCTACGGGAGCAGGTCTTTAATAGGCTTAAGAAACAATTGGTCGATTTGGGGGCTTGTTCTCCATCATTATCCCTAACCCTTTGCCTTGCTGCGGGGAAAGTGGCAAGCGAAAATGACCGACTTAAAATAAAGGAGCATTTCGAGCGTAACGGGTGGCGATTTTTCGATGATGCCTGGATTAAAGATCGGTTAAGGAAGATGTCAGATTTTGCCTATGAAAATGCAGTCGCCACAGTGATGGCGAAAATACTTCTTCGGCAGGAATCAAAGTCTAAAGGCAATGACTAAATCTAACA
>Ga0315312_1001426_pt1 | contig 18749 bp, 25 predicted proteins | sample TDP7_MG_FD_203629 | JGI IMG/M metagenome (GOLD analysis project Ga0315312, IMG submission 203629) | Freshwater sediment microbial communities from Lake Towuti, South Sulawesi, Indonesia - TDP7 | ecosystem: Environmental > Aquatic > Freshwater > Lake > Sediment | place: Indonesia: South Sulawesi... | reverse complement strand
TTTTCCTGCATATACTTGTAATAGATTTCGGTTAATGTGACTACGCTTATCGCAGCCTCTATCTCTTCTGCTTCGATCTTGGATAGGATTCTTTGAACAGCATCCCAACCTTCCTCTTGTCCGAACAGCTTAATCAGAGGTTTGGTATCTAAGACTATCCTATGCTTGCTGGATTCGTCTTTCAAACTCCTCAGTCCACTCCTCTCTCATAACCTCAACGTCTTTTGAGGGTTTCTTATCCTTAAAAAGTTCTTTATCTATGCCTGCCAACTTCGACAACTTAGGCATAGGAATAATTTTGATGGCGTCGCCCTCGCGAATAATCAGCAGTTTTTCACCTTCTGTTATTTTTAACTCCTTTCTCAGCCGTGAGGGAATAGTTACCTGGCCCTTTGAGGTGACCGTGGTAGTTTCAACCATTTTTGTTTTTCACCTTACAAATTATAAAACACCTTACAGTAATAAATATGTCGGAAATTTACACTTCAGCATTTCACCTATAAGTTTGGGAAGATACTTCAAAAGAATCACTAATTCTCGATATGAAAATGCTGAATGCTAATTCTTGATATGAAATCCTGAAAGAATTGTTCTTTCCGTGTGCAAAGAGATTAATGAGAATTATGTAGACTTGCTTAAGAAAATTGGACTTACAAAGAAATCTCATATATATCAAACAAGCTCCAGGGTCAATAAAAACATGGGAAAAACACACAAATGAGAAAATCATATCAGATACAGAACCTTGGATAGAAAAGTTAACAATGTGAAGAGAACCTTTAAAATCATAATTATAAACGAACCCAGAAAATGGATCTGTAGGAGGCGTCACTTTTTATTTGTTTGTTTTTCGGCTTTTTTGTAGCATTTTGTTTATGCCGTTTATCATGGCTTCGACGCTTGCCATGACGATGTCCTCACGTGCACCTCTAGCTGAGACAACGTTTCCGTCTTTATCTTCAACCTTTATTAGGACCTCGGCGACGGCGTCTGAACCGCCGGTTAAAGCCTCCAACCTATACTCAGTTAACCTAACGTTTGCCAAGCTGTTCGTAATCTTCTGTATAGCCTTGATGGCCGCATCCACAGGTCCAACACCAGTCTCAGCGGCCACGTACTCTTTCCCGTCAAGTATGAGCTTCACAGAAGCGGTCGGTATAACCCTTATGCCTGTTACTACGGCCAAGTCACCAAGCTCAATGATTCTTTCTTCAGCAGCCTCGCCCATAACCGCCCTCGCTATTGCGAACAAGTCGGCATCGGTCACCGTTTTGCCCTTATCACCCAAATCCTTAACGCGGTTAACTATCTCCTTGAGCTGATCCTCGGCGGGGTGGATCCCGACCTCCTCAAGTTCAGCTTTTATTCCATGTTTGCCCGCGTGTTTACCCGCGATCAGCTTCCTCCGTCTGCCGACAATTTCCGGACTAATTGGCTCAAATGTCAAAGGTTTGACCGTGATCCCTCTTGTGTGGATGCCCGACTCATGAGCGAAAGCATTCTCGCCCACAATTGCCTTGTTCGGCTGGATCATGACACCTGTTAGCCGGGAGACGAGCTTCGAAGTTTCATAGAGCAGCCTAGTGTTTATCCTCGTCTTCTTGTTGTAGATTAGGTGAAGACCCATTACAACCTCTTCTAACGCCGCATTTCCAGCCCTTTCGCCCAGACCGTTGACGGTAGCATGGACTTGGGAGGCTCCGGCTTCAACTCCTGCCAGGGAGTTCGCGACGGCCATGCCGAAGTCATTGTGGCAGTGCACGCTTATCGGAACCTTCACCACGTTATTCAATCCCTTTATGAGCTCAAGCATAGATGAGGGGTTCATGATGCCTACGGTGTCCGGTATGTTAATCCGATCTGCCCCCGAACCTTCAGAAATGGCGCATACCTTCTTTAGGAAGTCTAAATCTGTTCGTGTAGCATCCATAGGCGAAAACTCGCATATGAATCCGTGGTCCTTGATGTACTGGACTGAATTTTCAACCGCTTCCAGAACTTGGTCAGGCGTCATGTTCAGAGCGTACTTCATCTGAACATCTGATGTTGAGATAAAGGTGTGGATGGAGTCGACTTCGCATGCCATAGCCACATCTATGTCACTTTCCAAGGTTCGGGTAAGTGCGCATATCTCAGCCTTCAAACCGGCCTTCATCAGGTCTTTAAGGGCTTTTTCCTCACCTTTTGACGATGATGGGAAACCAGCCTCTATGGCATCTACGCCCAGCTTATCAAGCTGTAGCGCTATCTCCATCTTCTCCTCGGGTGTAAGAGAAACCCCTGGGGTTTGCTCTCCATCCCTAAGGGTGGTATCGAAGACTCTAACATAGTCCATTTCTCTAACTCCCTTTTGCATTCTCAAATCTGTACCTTCTTAACCTCCTCGGCTATGGCCTCACCCATCCTATTGGTTGGGAGGTTGCCGCCGAAATCCGGGACTGTCAATCCTTTACGAAGGGCCTCCGATACTCCGGCTTCGATCGCTCTGCCTGCCTCTAAGCAAGACTTGTCGCTGTATCTTTCGCCCAACCATTCCAGCATCATCTTTGATGCGAGTATCATGGAGCAGGGGTTCGCTGTGTGTTTTCCAACTCTTGTAGGCGCAGAGCCGTGTATGGGCTCAAAAATAGCAAAGTGGTCGCCGATGTTTGCGCCGGGTGCCATGCCCAGTCCGCCTATGAGCTGAGCAGCCTCGTCTGAGAGAATGTCGCCGAACATGTTCGTTATGACTATGACATCGTAGGTCTCCGGCTCCTTAATGAGTCTCATGGAAGCCGCGTCAACATACTGTTCGTTGAAGGATATATCTTGATATTCGCGTGCAACTTTCCTACATACGTCGGCGAATAATCCGCAAGTCTTTTTCAAGACGTTAGCCTTATGAACCGCTGTAACCTTCCGTTTGCTGTTTCTGATGCGGGCAAGCTCGAAGGCTTTTCTTGCTATTCTTTCGCATCCTCTCCTCGTGATGACCCTCAGCCCGATCGTCACGTCTTGATCAAGGGTGAACTCGAAACCCTTGTAAAGGTCCTCCGTGTTCTCTCTCACAAACACAAGGTCTATGTCGTCCCTCAAGCAAGGCACTCCCGGGTACGACTTTATCGGGCGAATATTCGCATAGAGATCGAGCATCATCCTTAACCTGACGATTACGTCGGCTGCTGTCTCACCCACCGGTCCCTTTAGACAGACATAAGAGTCCTTTATCGCTCTGATCGTATCCTCTGGAAGCGCAACACCTCTCTTTTCGAGGCAAGCGTCACCGGCTTCCAGCCTCATAAACTTGAGATCTAGGCTAAACCTCTCTTGAACTGCATCCAGAACCTTAAGCGTCGTATCTGCCAGTTCTGGTCCAATCCCGTCTCCGGGGATCAGCGCAACTTTGTAAGTTGTCATTTGCTATTCAGCCTCTTCTTCAGATTCTCTATTAAGCCTCCATCGTTGATTATCCCCAAAATGAAGCTTGGAAGCCTTGAAGCTTCAAAGGTCCGATTCTTGGATAGGTTTGTCACCTTTCCTTCGGCCAGATCTACAACCAATTGATCTTCGGGAGCGACTTTATCCCGTATACCCGGACATTCAAGTACCGGCATGCCTATGTTTATCGCGTTCCTATAAAAGATCCGAGCGAAAGACTCAGCCAAAATGCATCTTACACCAGCATGTTTTAGGGCTATGGGGGCTTGCTCACGGCTTGAGCCGCAGCCGAAGTTCTTCCCAGCCACAATGATCACGCCGACTTTGGCTTTTCCCGTAAAGGTTGGGTCTAAGCCCTCCATGGCATGTTGAGCCAGCTCCTCCGGGTCAAGCGTGGTTAGGTATTTTCCCGGGATAATTATGTCAGTGTTAACATCGTCTCCAAAAGCCACGGACTTCCCTTGGACCTTCAAAGTTTCTCTATCCCTCCAGTCTTCTCGGGTCGGTTATCTCGCCCGTGATCGCTGAAGCTGCAACCGTTGCGGGCGAAGCCAAGTAGATTTCCGCTTGGGGGCTGCCCATCCTCCCGATGAAGTTCCTGTTAGAGGTGCTTATGCACGTCTCTTTTGGAGCTAAGAGTCCCATGTGGCCGCCGAAGCATGCGCCGCAAGTTGGATTGCACACGAAGGCTCCCGATCTAACGAATACTTCTAATAGACCTTCCTGCAACGCTCCTATGTATATTTCTTGCGAGGCCGGCGTTACTAGGAGCCTCACGCCATCGTTAATTCTCTTATCTTTTAGGAACTCCGCCGCTAACCTCAGATCCTCGAGACGGCCATTAGTGCAGGAGCCGATGAAGGCCTGATCAACAGGGATGCCCTCTACCTCTGATATGGGTTTCACGTTGTCTACCGTATGTGGACAAGCGACTTGAGGCTCCAGACTGTCGACGTTCACTTGGAGTGTTCTTTCATACGCAGCGTCTGCGTCACTTCTAAGTTCCTTGAATGGTTTGTCTGTTCGGCTTTTAACATAAGATGATGTGATTTCATCGGGGTTGATTATGCCTGTCTTGGCACCCATCTCCACAGCCATGTTACATACTGTCATTCTTCCGCTAATCCTCATCTTCTGTATGCTCGGGCCTGTGAACTCTACTGCTTTGTATATGGCTCCATCAGCGCCTATCTTTCCTATTATGTTCAATATCAAATCCTTGGGCGTTACAAACCTTCGGAAAGATCCGTCTACATTTATTCTTATGCTTTCGGGCACTCTCAGCCAGATCTCTCCAGTTGCAAAGACAGCGGCCGTCTCTGTAGATCCGATTCCAGTTCCAAAAGCCCCGAAGGCACCATAGGTACATGTGTGCGAGTCAGCTCCAACTATAAGTTCTGCAGGTCTTACGTGTCCCTTTTCCGGCATAACCTGATGACAGACGCCGCCCATTCCGACATCGTAGAAGTGTCGGATGTTCTGCTCTCCCGCAAATTCCCTCATGATCTTGTGGAGCTCAGCAGATCTCACGGAGTCTGCCGGAATCTGGTGATCTAGGATCATAACTACGCGTCTGCTATCCCAGACTCTTTCAATCCCGATCTTATGGAAGGCTTCTATGGCTAGCGGACCGGTTATCTCGTTTACCATAGCCGTGTCTACTTTGGCCTCTACTATCTCGCCAGGTCTCACCTCATTCGTTCCAGAAGCTGCAGCCAGAATCTTCTCGGAAATGTTCATGTGTTTCCCTTTGAGTGAAATCCCTTGGATTATTTCTCGATGCCAGCCATCTTTCTAATGAATTTTCCTACCCTCTCCAATTCATGGCTTTCTATTGCTTCCATCAATGCCTTCAGGTTTTTCTCGCCCGTCTTGTGCTCCTCTACCCATTCCTTGGCAAACTTGCCGCTTCGAACGTCTTCCACAGCTTTTCTCATGTTCTCCTTAACGCAATCGTCGATAATCCTTGGACCAACCGTCAAGCCCCCGTATTTGGCTGTGTCGGATACCGCCTTGAGCATCCCAATTATCCCTCTCTGATAGATGAGGTCCATGATCAACTTCGCTTCGTTGCAAGCTTCGAAATATGCGAGCTCGGAGGGATAGCCCGTCTCGACAAGAACCTCGAAGCCCTTCTTGATCAGCTCGATTAATCCTCCGACGAGAACGGTCTGCTCACCGATAAGGTCGCTCTCAGTTTCGTCTTTGAATGTGGTCTCTAAGACGCCGGCCCTTGTGCATCCCAGAGCTTTCGATACGGCGAGGGCCGTCTCCTTCGCTTGACCCGTATGATCTTGGTATACCGCCACTAAGGCAGGCACGCCGAAACCGCTTCGATAGGTCTCTCTAAGCCTCAATCCCGGGCTTTTAGGGGCGACCATTATGACGTCGACGTTCTTCGGCGGAACTATCTGTCTAAAGTGTATGTTGAAGCCGTGTGCGAAGTCCAAGACTTTCCCCTTTGTCAGGTGCTCAGCTATGGACTCTCGATATACGTCCGGCTGAACCATATCAGGGATCAAGACGAAGATTGTGTCCGCTCTTTTCGCTGCTTCTGATATAGGGTATACTTCAAAGCCGTCTTTTTTGGCTCTGCTCCAAGAGCTACCTTCAGATCTGAGACCGACTATCACGTTTAATCCAGAATCTCTCAGGTTTTGAGCCTGAGCTTCTCCTTGGCTTCCGTATCCTATTATGGCTATGACCCTATCTTTTAATGGATCTAGACTCACATCCGAATCGAAATATACCTTTTTCATATAATTTCCTGCCTTGTCATTCCATTCTAACCGATCTCGTTCCTCTTGAGAGGGCTGTTATGCCTGTTCTCGCTGTCTCCTCTAGCCCGAAGGGCTTCATCAGGTCCAAGAAGGCGTTTATTTTATCTGAGTCACCAGTTATCTCGATCATGAGCATCTCGGTGGAAACGTCTACCACACGGGCCCTGAAGATGTTGGCGTAGTTGATGATATCGGACCTAACTCTGGCGTCGGGGGTGTGAACCTTAACCAAGGCCATCTCCCTGATGACAGTAGTGGCTGGGTCAAGCCTTCTCACCTTGACCACATCGATCAGTTTTCTCATCTGCTTTATCACCTGCTCAACGACAGTCTCGTCTCCGTTGACGGTTATGGTCATCCTAGCCAAGTCTTCCTGTTCAGTGGGGCCTACAGTGATGCTTTCTATGTTGAATCCTCTGCGTCTGAACATGTTTGAGACTCTGTAGAGGACGCCTGGCTTATGTTCCACGATCGCCGCAATTATCTGGGATTCTTCCTTCGCCATAAGAATCACTCCCAAATCATGTCTTTGATTCCGGCGCCGGTTGGAACCATGGGAAAAACGTTCTCTTCGGGAGAGATCGGGACATCTATGACGGTTGTAATATCGGTCTTAATCGCCTTTTTAACGGCCTCCGAGAACTCGTGGAGGGATTCCACCCTGAAACCTTGGGCTCCATAGGCCTCAGCCAACTTAACGAAGTCAGGGACGCCCTTCAGCTCACTGGCGGAATACCTTCTATTGTAGAAGAGCCTCTGCCACTGGGCAACCATCCCCAGCATAGAGTTGTTCAGGACGATCACAGTGACCGGAATGCCCTCTAGAACTGAGGTGGCTAAGTCCTGCTCGGTCATTATGAAACTTCCATCGCCAGCTATGTCCACAACAGGCTTGTCAGGGCAGGCAACCTTGGCCCCGAGGGATGCTGGAAACCCGAAGCCCATGGTTCCAAGTCCTCCCGAGCTTATGAAGGTTCTAGGTCTGTAAGCCTTGAAGTGGAGGGCCGCCCACATCTGATTCTGTCCTACCTCAGTGGTTACTATGCCGTCTTCGGGCAGATTTTTCCGGAGCTCCTCCAAAAGTCGCGCTGGTTTCAACTGACCTTTATTATTGTTTGTTCTGTCTTGAAGCTGCTTCTTTAGCTCTTGCACTCTCTTTAACCACGGAGAATCTTCTCTCTTCTTTATCTGCTGAGTCAAGGACTGGTAGATTGCTTCCAAGGCCATCTTTGCATCTGCCACCATGGGCAGGTCGACCTTGGCGTTTTTGCCGATCTCGGCTGAATCGATATCTATATGAATTATCTTTGCGTCGGGGCAGAACATATCCAGACGACCTGTTGTCCTGTCTGAAAATCTCAAGCCCGCGACTAGGAGAACATCCGCTTCGATTATGAGTTTGTTTGCAGCGACAGTCCCATGCATCCCGACCATTCCGAGAGATAAGGGATGATTTTCAGGGAAACAGCCCTTTCCCATCAGAGAGGTAGCAACGGGAGCCATCAGCAACTCTGCTATCTTTAAGAGCTCAGGAGGGGCGTTAGAGAGTAAAACCCCTCCACCGGCCAGAATGACTGGTCTCTCCGCTTGGATCAGCATCTCAGCCGACTTCTTGACCTGAACTGGATGCGGCTCGTACTTAGGCTTGTAACCCCGAACCTCGATATCGTCTGTGAACTCCATATCGGCGGTTTCTGTCTGCACATCCTTAGGTAGATCGACTAGGACGGGGCCGGGCCTACCTGTCGCCGCCAAGTAGAAAGCGGTTCTCACTGTCTCAGGAATCTCTGAAGCCTTCTTAACCTGGAAATTGTACTTTGTAATCGGCGTCGTAATCCCCACGATGTCAGCCTCTTGGAAAGCGTCCTTCCCTATCATAGGCCTTGGAACCTGACCCGTAAAAGCGACAACGGGCGATGAGTCCATATAAGCGTTCGCGATCCCTGTCACCAGATTTGTAGCTCCTGGTCCAGAGGTTGCCATACAAACTCCGGGACGCCCGCTAGCCCGAGCGTAGCCGTCAGCAGCATGAGCCGCGCATTGCTCGTGCTTCATCAAGATATGTCTTATGCCGGAGTCATAGAGCACGTCGTATACTGGTAGTATAGCTCCTCCAGGTATGCCGAAGATTACATCGACCTTCTGTCTCTTCAGCGCCTCCATAAGGGATTGCGCTCCGGTCATTTTAGCCATCTGAAAAGCACCTCCACTTCCAATAGTTCCAGCAGATATGCGATTTTTCGGACAAAATTTCTTTCGGATATGATTGGGACTTTGGTTCTAGCGAATTCTCTGGAAAATCACTTTGAGCTATGGAGGAAGCAACCCCTCCGTACCCGATTATCCCTCACTTTCTGTCCTCCGTCGGAACGAAGCACATACTCCTAAGCGGTCTTGCCTTAAATACTTTTTGGCGGTTCGCTTCATTTCTTCTGGTTCGTTAACAGGACGTTCATTCCGCTGAGCATCGCCTCAACGCTGGCCATCACAATGTCTCCGTGAGCTCCCAAGGCTGTTGCTGCCCTATCTCCCTTTCGCAGTCGGACAATCACCTCGACAACCGCGTCGGTGCCGCCTGTGATGGCGTTCACGTGGTACTCTTCAAGCCTGATCGGTTCAACAGCTGAAACTGCTTTCCTGATAGCGTTCATGGCCGCATCAACAGGACCTATCCCCGTAGCTGCTTCAGTTAGTATCTTGTCGTTAAGGTTTAGCCTGACGGAAGCTGTTGGAGTTACCTTGTCTCCTGTTACGACGGTTAACTCTTCAAGTCTAATAGAGCGGAGTTTCGGGAGTTCCATAACTGTCTCCGCTACGGCTTGTAGGTCAGCATCTGTGACGCGTTTTCCCTTGTCTCCCAAAGTCTTGACGCGGGAGAAGATTTCCTTTAACTGTTCCTCGTTTGGGTTGACGCCCATCTCGTTTAATGCTGCTTTTAAGCCTCTGGAACCGGCGTGTTTGCCTGCTGCTAGTCTTCTTGTGCGTCCGACTATCTCGGGCGGGATCGGCTCGTAAGTCAAGGGTTGACTCAAGATGGCGTGGGTGTGGATTCCTGATTCGTGAACGAAAGCGTTTTCGCCTGTTATCGCCTTGTTGGGTTGAACTGGTATGCCCGTCAACCTTGACACTAGCATCGATGTATCGTACAGCAACTCGAGCTTTACGGACGTCTCAACATTGTATAGGAGTTTCAGGGCGACGAGGATCTCTTCTAGGGCGGCGTTTCCTGCCCTCTCGCCTAAGCCGTTTATTGTAGCATGGACTTCTCTGACGCCCGCTTTTAAGGAGGCTATCGAGTTGGCTACAGCCATTCCGAAATCGTCATGGCAGTGAGTGCTGAATGAGACGTTCGGAAAATCTCTAATCAGATCAGAGAAGAACGTGTAGGCTCTCTCGGGTGTCAAGATGCCGACTGTATCACATGGCGAGACTGTGTCGGCTCCAGCGGAGACGCTTGTGGCAATGATCTCTTTGAGGAAGGCTTGGTCGCTTCTGGTTGCGTCTTCAGCGCCGAATTCGACGATGAGCCCGTGGTCCTTTGCATATTGGGTGCAGTCTTCCGTAAGCCTGAGAACGTCCTCCCTAGTTTTCCTGAGTTTATGCTGGAGGTGTATGTCAGACGCTGGAATCACTAAGAAGATCGCGTTGGCGCCGCTGTCTATCACGGCGTCTATGTCGGTTTTCACTCCCCTTGCGAAACTGAAAATCTGAGCTCTCAACCCTTCTTTTGCGATTAGCTTTACTGCCTCCAGTTCTCCTTCGGAGGCTGCTGCGAACCCCGCTTCAATAGCGTCTACGCCCAGTTGATCGAGTTGCCTGGCTATTCTCAGTTTTTTCTCGGGGGTTAGGGAGACTCCGGGCGTTTGTTCGCCGTCTCTTAGGGTGGTGTCAAAAATACGGATCTTATCCGCGAAGTTACCAGATTTGGCAATACCCCATTTTTTAGCCCTCGAAACATAGGAAAATGATGTTTATGTATAAAAGTCTTTCCCCAAACCCAAACGTTTAGATATGTATGTTGCTGATTTGATCATACTTTTTTCTCATTAACCATTTGTTAGTCCCTATGATTTGGCGATCTATCCTTTATTTGAAAGCTGAATCAGTTCTTCTTTTTCAAGGGGCTGAAAACGTATTCTACCACCAGAACGCGTATGGGAATTTCATACACAGAGTAAGAAGGTCGCTCGGTATACGCTCCATCGAGAATCCGTGTCGTTTCATGAAGAGCGATCTCTTACGCTATCACATCCCGAAGTCACCCTATGATCCTGTTTTGAAAAAGCTGAGAAGTGCACTCAAAACCGAGTACGTCATAACGGATACTTCAGGATGGTCAGACCTAGGAGACGCCAATATCCTAGCTTTAGAATGGGCCCGATTGAAATGGTGGACAGATGTCGGAAAACCAACAGCTTTCCAGATCCCCATAGATCATGCTGGAGTTGAGGGACAGATCTACAGACTGTTAAGAGGAAATTGCCTTGTCGTGGTGTGAGAGATGACTGAACGTAAAAGGGAAGAGCTGTTTACGTTTATTCGAGAACATCACCTTGGAGTCGGTGAGACATTGTTCTTTAAGTGCCCACACTGCAACAAAGAAATCGTGGTGGAATTTAAAGCCTTAGAGCTTGACCCAGACACAACAGAAGTTTATTGCGGCAAAAGCCCCGAAAAGATCGAAGATAAAAGAAGTAGGGCTGAGAAAGAGGCTTGACCTCTTTGACCTCTTTCTTTTGACCTCTCTCTAGAGATAAGAGATTTGACTCTATCTCCAATTGCCTGCAAGGATAGTGGAATAAAGTTTTTGAATAATTGCTTGCTCATTAATCAATAAGAGGGTCGGCGATGGAGAAAACGAGCAAAATCCTATTAGAAAAAGAATTAAAGTTTTTTGAATCCAAGAAGGCAGAGTGGCTAAAGGCATACAAGGGTAAATTTGCTCTCATCAAAGGGGAAGAACTTATCGATGTGTTCGATACCTTTGGAGATGCATATAAGGAAGGAGTAAAGAGGTACGGAAACCAGCCCTTTTTCATTAAGAAGATAAGCGAGGAAGAACGGATTGAAACATTTCCCGCACTCACGCTAGGGATCATTCATGCCAATATATGAAGTCCGGTCGTCTTCAGACATTCTCAAAAATGCTGGAGCGATTTTGCCGAATACCGAAATTTCACTACCTCAAATACTTGTGGAGGAGTTAACCAAAAAGGGAATGCCAATACCCAAACCTATTACTGGGAATGCGCTTATAGACACTGGAGCCTGGGCCAGTGTAGTTGATTTGTCTGTTATTTCTAGCCTCCAGATAAGCCCTGTTGGAGTTGCAACGGCACTAACAACTGCTGGACCTGTTCAACAAAATTTATTTTCAAGCTGAATTGAGCGGGAAGATTTTCACATTTTTACGGAGCAAGCGTTCTACGATCTCCACGGGAGCGCCGCAAATATGATCTCGGCTCCGGCTGATTTCGCTTCGCCCCGCTCCTGCCGTCGAAGAAGTTAAGGCGCCGCCCCAAATGAACGTCGGGCTTAGCCTTTAACTCCACGTGCATTTCATCAAGCACTTTTCCCTTCGAAATCTTCTATTAACGGAATGTAGATATCTATTTTTTAACACTCAAACGCGGCTAGAAGATATTAGGTTTAAATTACAACAATTACAGCGAGTCGTCCATATTGACCCCATCTGATCAGCCAGATAGGCGAAAACATCCCACGGCGTGGGCGGATTGGCTAGCGAATCGCGTCTTAAGAGAAGTTGAGGGAGCTGTTAACAAGGAGCTTATGGAGGGTGGTAGGAAATGGCGAATACATTTCACTGAGGGAGACTACGCTGACATCCATAGATATGAGGAACCGAACAAATATGCAATACATTACAGACACCCCTCGGGTCGCTTCATCAGGTGGAACAATGCCTTAGATAGGATTTATCCCCGCAAACCTCACATACATACGGGGATCGAAGGCGCTGAGGAGCATAAAAGTGAAGATTTATCTGAGGGCGATCCAAACTCAATTATCGAGAGGCTTATAGGGGTGCGTAGAAGATATGTCAAAAAAAGAGGAGATCGTCGAAGGATTAAAGAAGAAATACGGGGTCTCTAGCCTCAAGGAGTTCGAGGAGAAGATAGTGAGCGGAGAGGTAAACCCGGACTATCCAGGGGACTTCAGCGTTGAGGACGACTGGCTTCTCTGGAGTGACATAGAATACAGGGCTGAAAAAAGAGGGCAGAGTTAAGCATCCATGAGCGCGCGCTAAACGTACAGGGTTCATTAAATTTATAATTAACTATCGTTAAATATGTATATCGCTTGCCGCCTATGGAGTGAAGAAGAATTTTGTCTATGTTTCTTTTCTTGGAAACGGAGGAAGGATCGTATTGCCTTTACCATTTGAAGATCGGTTCGCCGTCTGGGCCGAGTATGGTTCCGTGCTCTATGCTTACTATGGTGATTTTGGTTCCGCCTTCACCCATCTTGTAGATGATTCTGCCCAGCCAGTCGAAGACGGTGAAACTCTGCGTACCTGCATTTATCGTTAGGTTGTCTGTTCCTCTCCCACCATAGACCGAAACCTTGTCTCCGCCACCCGAAACATCATAGGTAACCGTGTCGTTGCCTTCTCCACCGCTTATTATGATAGAGTCATCACCGTCGCCAGCATCCACCCTGATCTTGTCATTGCCCCTTCCGCCTCTCATCTCTATAACATCGTTGCCACGATCGCCTCTCGCTGTCATATCATCGTCGCCGTCTCCGCCCTCCTGAACACTCCGGTCGTTGCCAACATCGCCGTAGGCGCCCTGAATATCGCTGCCGCTTCCGCCCCACTGAATGACGCGGTCATCTCCAAAGCCAGCATATATACTTTTGGAGTCATCTCCTGTTCCGCCCATCTGGAAGATTGTGTCGTTGCCATCAGCGCCTCCAACGTACTGTATATCGTTTCCTCCAAAGCCCAATTGAACTATTATGTCATTTTCAGGGGTGCCGAATCTTATCTGTGTGTCGTCTCCTGGGGTTCCTATATCCCAATACTTCGCTGCGCCTACAGGAACCGTGGTCGCTGTTAGGCTTACAAGAAAAAGCATCACCATTGCAGTCACTTTCGATTTCATTCCTTCAAACCCTCCATCTACTAATATCTCTCACAAAACTCTCGAAAACTAAAACGTTCTGACCACTCATATAAAACTTTCGAAAGAGCTTCAAAAAATGGAGAAATATGTCATATGTAGGTCTTTTCTCCGCCCTGAAACGGGAAAAGATTGTTCCGAACGCCTCTGCAACCAAAGGCAATGGGATTCCAGCAAGTTCAAGGGCATGAATGTAAATCCGTGAGCCTGTACATGATTAGTCTACTTATCCCTCGCAGACTCATAGATATACGTTGCTTCATGGGTCAAGGAGATCGAAGCTCAGAGTCTTGCCGTCAAGCACAGTCTTAAACAGGTTAAGGACATCTCTGCCGAGAAGTGCATCTCGACGCTTAGCGCCTATAGCTTCAACCATTGGGAAATTGAAGTTGAGGAAGGAGAGATTTACAAAGTAGGTGTACTTCCATTGCTCTCTCCCGTCAAAGGATGAAACGGAGACACGACCCGCTGGGATGACTCTAAGCTCAGTTATTGCATTTTGGGGAAGCACTGTAATATCTGCGCCCGTATCCAGTTTCGCCTGAAGTTCCGTTGAATGATCTGAGATGGGATTAGTGAATCTGACCTTGAGAGATGCGGCTGGAGGGTTATAGTCGAAGCTATATTTCATCAGCGGTCAACTCGGGAGAGGGAACTTCTACGCGTCTTTCTGCGGCAACCACCCTGTCGATGTAGATTGGGACGTAGCCATACTTCTCATAGATACTTTTGGCGAGTCTTCCCTTATCCTCGTCACATCCCACGAGAGCGCCCTGAAAGAATGCAACATATTTCCCTCTGTACTGAGGATCTTGAATAAGTTTGTCTCTGACCCTGTGGAAGGCTTCCCGCTCCTCTTCAAGTTGTAGGATGTATCCCAATTGCTGCGGATCCTCAGTGAAGCCGCTGCGCTCAACGTAATCTCTGATTAATCTGGCTATCACCTCGTTCTTTTTTCGTTCGCCTTTTTCGCGGAGCACGAGTATGCTGAAGCGCCTCCAGAGATCGGCATCGACCTCAAGGGTTGTCTTAACCATGAACTCGCCGTATTCATGTTTTTCCGTTAATCCTTATAAATGTTCTCCTTTATAGCGCCGTCGCCGAGGCGTTACAACTACTGGCATCTTTGGGAAAAAGCTGTATTGACACAAGGCTTCCTCGGACAATTAGACCTATAGTTGCAGTTTTGTCCCCAAAGCCGAATACGCGTATTGCCTGCCATCAATGTAGTGGAGTAGAATTTGTCTATGTTTCTTTTCCTAGAAACGGAGGAAGGATCGTATTGCCTTTACCATTTGAAGATTGGTTTGCCTTCTGGGCCAAGTATGGTTCCGTGCTCCATGTTTATGACTGTGATCTTGGTTCCGCCTTCGCCCTGTTTGTAGATGATTCTGCCGAGCCAGTCGAAGACGGTGAAATTCTGTGCACCTGCATTGATCGTTAAATTGTCTACGCCGCTGCCACCATAAATCCAGACCTGATCCAAGCCAGAAGAAACATCATAGGTTACATTATCATTGTCATAGCCGCCATAGATCACGACAGAGTCATCACCCTCGCCAGCATCCACCCTGAATTTGTCGTTGCCTGTTCCGCCCCTCATGGTGATGCTGTCAACTCCTAATCCGCCACGCGCTGCTATATCATCGTCGCCGTCTCCGCCATCCTCAACAATCCGGTCGTTGCCGACTCCGCCTTCGACGGTCTGAATATCGCTGCCGCTTCCGCCCCACTGAATGACGCGGTCATCTCCAAAGCCACAATCTATACCTTGGTTGTCATCTCCTGTTCCGCCCATCTGGACTATTGTATCGTTGCCATCCTTTCCGCTGACATATTGCGTGTCGCTTCCTCCCAAACCCAATTGAACTATTACGTCATTTTCAGGGGTGCCGAATCTCATCTGGGTGTCGTCTCTTGGGGTTCCTATATCCCAATACTTCGCTGCGCCTACAGGAACCGTCGTCGCTGTTAGGCTTACAAGAAAAAGCATCATCATCGTTCCAGTCACTCTTGCTCTCATTCCCTCAAACCCTCATTCACCCATTATTATCTGTGTCATAAAACTATGCAAAATTAGAATGCTACGACTGCATATAAAACTTTTGACCCAAATCCAAACTGCAGACAGTATCTGTACAACCGTCAGCACATATACTCAGCTCTCATCCCCACCCTTACGGACGGGGACTCCCCGCCAACAAAGTTAAAAGCCTTTTATAAAGTTTCTCGATACTGTCAAGTTTCTCCTGCAGAATCTTATATGTGATCTCCAAATTCACTCCAGCGTAGGTGTGTGCAAGAACGTTCCTAAACTTTGCCATGTCAGCAAAATCCTCGGCTTCGCTTGAGCCCAAAATTCCAGCCTCAGCTAAAACATAGAAGGCGTCGGAATAGCTTTCTGGTGTACGCAAAGCTTTTGAGGATATCACGTGCATAGCCATGTCAATGCACCCTTGAATTGCCGTGTAAAGAAGCCACAAAGCAGAACTGTGAAGTTTCCAATCGGACAGAAACTACGCCTTCTTAGCCTTAGATATCTCCTTCAGCTTGTTTATCGCATCTCTGACAGCTTCCCCACTCAGCTTAGGAGCCTCCTAACTATGGTTTCTCTAACCTTTGCAATCAAAAAGCCTTCATCTAATCCTTCGCTTAACGCCCTCGCCTCAAATGAGACTCTCGCATTTTCATCTTTCGTTAACACTCTCAGTCCCTTCTTAACAACATTATATTTCAAGAACGACGGAGCGAAGTTCAAGAGCAGAGTATCCACACCCTCTCCAAGTAACTTGGTTAGGAGGCTATGAATTCGTAAGATAAATAGATGCGTTAGGAATAACGACGATCTATTTTGCCATCTCTACTGCGACGGGCTTTTGCATCTTAGCCTTTTCTTGGTCAGCTATCTGTAGTGAAAGTTGGGTTACGTATTCATTCAACATTTTAACCATCGGGTTTTCTAGGTTTATCTTGTATAGGTTTGCCCTTCCGATTTTCCTTGAGACTTTCACAATTCCGAGCTCTTCCAAGTCCTTGAAATATTTGTATAAGGTCTGCTTACTCATTCCAAGCTCCTTCGCAAGTTCGTTCTTGCTGAAGTCAAAAAGTGGGTTAGTCAGAAAAATGTCTATTATCCTCAGCTTTGGAGAGTACCCAAAAGCCTTAAGCAGTAACGATTCGCCTAAATCCTTGTACCTAACTTCTTCCACACGTATCATTATTTTAGATGAGGTGTTAAGTATAAATACTTTTACTTATAAGGTTCTATTAGTGTACTATGTCCCAATTAACTGACGCAGAAGTCAAGGCTACAATACTTTCATTCCTTGATAAGAAGGGACGCTGGGGAGCACACTATTTTCCCCTGAGTACGCTTGTGAAATGGCTTGGTCGAAAGGTAAAAAGAAACGGTAAGCGGGTTAAGAAATGCATAGAAGAGTTGGCCAAGGAAGGATATATCCTGCTCCATAAAAGAGGTGAAGCCATTTCACTGAATCCAACGAGAAGCAGAGAGATATCAGAGTACATAAGAAAGGTCATGAGACTTTAGGTTAAATCTAAAATGTCAAAACCTTGACAAAGATCGTTAGGACATTGAAATGCTATACATCTAACGTTCTATGTCTTATGAAAAAGGTTCAGGATACCAGTAAGGACTAAAAACAAGACTTGTTGCTTTTGGCAGACTTGTTATCAATTTCGAACTCATATGACGTCTCTTTCAATAAGTATGCTGAAATGATTGTATCTAGTCGTAAATCATTTTTGGCTCTTGCGCTTTTCTTGATGAGAGAAGCTTCATTTCCAAATCCTTTTTACCCACTCTATTTTGTCGAAGTCTTTATCGTTTGAGTAGATTTCTTCTGTATTGTTTCCTTTCATTATTTGTAGTGTCAACGCATCGACGAAGTCTATGTCGTGTTTTTCTATGTCGTCTAGAGCGGCTAGCATATCCTCCCAAGGTGTGGTGATCTTGTTCATGGTGAGGTAGGAGTTGATAGCTGTGATGAAGTCTTTGACTTCTTGTTTTCGGTTATTGTATTCGAGCCAGTCGACTACCTCTTGAATGACAGCCGTGCTTGTAAGCGTTTCCTCGCCGTTTTCGATTCTTTGAAGGATTTGTTTAGAAGTTTCGTAGGCGTCTTTGGGAGATTTCACAAGGACGTATAGGAAGACGTTGGCGTCAACGAACCTCATTTTCTGCTCCTCGAGAGCTTCCTCTCCAGTCTATCAGATGCGGCCTTTCTCAATTCTTTTTTGATAGATTCCTCTAAGGGGACTCCTTCTGCCAGTCCGTTGAGCAGTTCAGTGGGGTCGGGTACAGTTTTTGGCGGAAATAAGACGAGTTTATTGCCTATTATTTCCAGTCTCAGATAGTCGCCTTCGCTAATTCCGAGTCTTTCTCTAATTTTAGCTGGGATAGTGATTTTACCTTTTTGGAGCACCTTAGTTTGAGCACCCATATTGATTACCCATTCCAATCAACGATTCAGTTACATATAAATGATGTGAACTTGAGGGGCTTATAGAAGGATCTCTTAGGCGAGTTTCAGGTCATCTCAACCTTGAGGATGCTGATTCCGCACTAAACCGGTCCGAACCGACGGACTAAATACCGGAGTTTGGAACCCTGATCCGAAGATGCGGAGAGTACAGCCCTTTGTGAACTGAGAAGATATGACTTCACGCACTTATACTGCAGAAGGAGGAATTGATAAGTTGGTACGAGAACCAAGACTGTTAGAAGTTGGATTTGAAATGTTTAATTTGGAGAAGGTTGATGAAAACAAAAAACGACGCGTAGTTGATTCCATTAGGTTAGATGTGATAAAGCATGTTTCCATCTTCTATGACATTCAACATGATCTTGAACACGTAGGAATGTGTTACGCTGGAGGCCAAAAAGAAAAGGGATGCTTTATGGGTCTTTACCATTTGAAGATTGGTTTGCCTTCTGGGCCAAGTATGGTTCCATGCTCTACGCTTACTATGGTGATTCTGCTTCCGCCTTCACCCTGCTTGTAGATGATTCTGCCCAGCCAGTCGAATACGGTGAAGTTCTGTGTACCTGCATTGATCGTTAGGTTGTCTGTTCCTCTCCCACCATAAACCGAAACCTTGTCTCCGCCACCCGAAACATCGTAGGTGATCGTCTCATTGCCTTCTCCACCGGCTACCATAACAGAGTCATCACCATCGCCAGCATCCACCCTGATCTTGTCATTGCCCCTTCGGCCTCTCATTTCTATAACATCGTTACCCTCAGCGCCATATGCTGCTATATCATCGTCGCCGTCTCCGCCCTCCTGAACACTCCGGTCGTTGCCAACATCGCCGTAGGCGCCCTGAATATCGCTGCCGCTTCCGCCCCACTGAATGACGCGGTCATCTCCAAAGCCAGCATATA
>Ga0315312_1001425_pt1 | contig 18775 bp, 19 predicted proteins | sample TDP7_MG_FD_203629 | JGI IMG/M metagenome (GOLD analysis project Ga0315312, IMG submission 203629) | Freshwater sediment microbial communities from Lake Towuti, South Sulawesi, Indonesia - TDP7 | ecosystem: Environmental > Aquatic > Freshwater > Lake > Sediment | place: Indonesia: South Sulawesi... | reverse complement strand
GGGAAGTTGATGGTGGATGACCATGCGGATGTCTGAACGGTCGATTCCCATGCCAAAAGCATTCGTGGCCACGATAAGGTTGGCCTGGCCCTCCAGGAATGTGTCCTGGATGCGGTTTCGTTCTTCTTCTTCCATGCCAGCATGATAGCCAACAGCCTCGACTCCCGCCCGGTTGAGATGGCGAACAATAGCCTCCACACTTTTCCTGGTTCCGGTATAGACAATCGCCCCGCCCTGAAGGTTTGCCAGACGGCGGGTCAAGAGGGAAATTTTCTCTTCAGGACCTTTTACGCGTGGAACCTCAAAATACAGGTTCCTGCGGTCAAAGCCGGTGATGAATTGCCGCGGAGACTGGAGCCTCAATTGCTGAATGATATCCTCCCGCACCCGCGCGGTGGCCGTAGCTGTGAGGGCGATGGTTTGAGGCCGGCCCAGCCAATCAAGGGCCTGACCGATCCGCAGGTAATCGGGGCGAAAGTCATGGCCCCACTCGGAAATGCAGTGGGCTTCATCCACGGCAACCAGGGAAACGGAAATTTTCTTTAGGACATTCATGAACGGGCCATTGCGCAGGCGTTCGGGAGAAGCGTAGATGATTTTATAAGTACCGCCCGGGATCTTACCCAGCACCTCCTCCTGTTCGGCCAGGCTCATGAGGCTGTGAATGGAGACGGCCGGAAGCTCCAGGACCCGCAGAGAATCGACCTGGTCTTTCATCAGGGCAATGAGGGGCGAGATGACCAAGCAGGTCCCGGGAAGAACCAAGGCCGGAAGTTGATAGCAGAGAGACTTCCCCCCACCCGTGGGCATGACCACCAGGGTATCTTCCCCGCAGAAAATAGCTTCCAGGATAGCCTCCTGGCCGGGTCGAAAATCATGGAATCCGAAAACCTTCTCCATGATTTGACGGGACTGCCAGAGAAGCTGGTCGCTATCAGACGGAAGCCTATTCAATTCAGGACTCCGGGGATGATGCCGGACTCAATTTTTTGCGGATTCTTCTGATGGTTCCCAAAAGGAACTTTTGGTCCGGGTGCTGCAGGAGGGCTTTTTCCAGAAGTTCAAGAAACCTCTCCAGCTCTCCCTGGGCTTCATAACTTTTCTCCAGGGTCTTTTGGACCACGTAATCCGCGGGGTCTCTTAGGAAAGCCTCTTGGAGGCAATGAATGGTTTCGACATATTTTTTCTCGCGGTAGTGACAAAATCCCTGCTGCTTCAGGAAGTAGGGATTATCTGGGGCCAGGGTTGAGGCTACCTTGTATTCTGCCGCAGCTTCCTTGACCAGCCCAGCTTTTTTCAGCTTCTGGGCCAGAAGCCCATGCATCTGGGCATCATTTTTTTTGGAATCCATGCCCGTGATCGCTTGAATTTCTTTGATAATCTGCGCATCAGGCCGGGCGCGACTTTTCAGGCGGAGGATCTCTTTCTGAACAAAAGAGTCAGCGGGAGAAATTTCTTTGATCTTCTCGAAAATTTCTAAGGCTTGATCAAACCTTTTCATCCGATTGAGGATGAAGGCCTTCTCCCTCAGAAAGGGGAGGCTTTTCGGTTTTACCACCAGGACCTTTTCCAGTTCCCGGAGGGCTTCCTCAAAAAGACGCATCTCTTTGAGAGCCCGGGCAGCCTTGAGGATCAGATAATCCCTGGGGTCGCGAGAGAATGCCTGCCGGTAACAATCAAGGGCTTCTCCGGGAGAATGCTGCTTGAAGAAAAGGTCGCCGAGAATGGTCAGGGCCTGCGGATGCTGAGGATCACGGGCCAGAACTTCTTCGACCAGAATTCTCCCCTCGGCCAATCGTCCTTGCCGAAGGGAAAGCTCTGCCAGGCTGATTTTAAGGGAGACCTGGTCTGGATTTTTTTGCAGTTCCTGCCGGATTTTCTCCTCAGCCTGGGAATACTTTCCGCTTTCTCTGAGGATCCGGATGCGATCCGGCAGGGGTATGTAAAACTCTTCCCGCTCCAAGGAGGGCCCCCTCACACTATATTAACAAAATTTTAATCGAATCAGAGCAATTATGCAAGGGTCCTCTCATTGCCGATCCATTAATTCCTCCCGCCTCTTCAGAATTTCCAACGGCCCTTTTTACCTTTGCCAGCTCATCGCGGGAATAGTAATTACAGGCCCCCTTCTTGACTTTGGGCTTAATTCCCAGCTCTTTGATGGCCTTCGTTTGCAGGCCCATTTCTTATCTTTTCTTCCTGAACAGCACCTCCCCTTGGCCACTCTTTTCCATTCCCTGGCAAGATTTGCGGTAAACAGGATACTCTTCCGGAGTAATCCATATGGCTTTCCTTATGAACTCTTCTACATAATCTATCTTTCCATTTTCTCTCTGATATCTCGAGCGAAATTCAAAGTATGGGTTCTTTAGCTCCACGGGTTCAGGAAGATGATAGACCTCATAGCCTTCAGGAATATTAAACTCCGCCTCTTTCTTATTGGAAGAATTCGTCCAGGATACAATGGGGTATCTTCGATCCTTTTTACCAGTGCCCAGACAATTCTGCCCCATTTCAGGTAATTTAAATATCAGAATGTCCCCCGCTTTTTTGCAATAATCCTGGGCATGGTATTTTATTCTTGCCGCGAAATTCACCTTGAAATTCATCGGGTCTAAATGGCTATATTCTACAAGTTTTGCCCCCGCAGATATTTTATCTACTCTTTTTTCCAAAGCCTCTTTTATCTCCGTTGGGCTGTGATCGGCGAAAAATGAACGTAAAGATGCTTCTGGTTCGCCTGTACCAAAATCTTTAACCTCGCCTTCAATAGATCCGTCTGTTTCTATCTTTATGCGATATTGGCCATAGGAAGCGTTCTCTTCTGGCCGGGCCAGGGGAGTACGACCAATAATAATTTTCTGGTCTGGGAAAATGAGGACATCCCGATTCTGATTGCTCTCCGGCAGATAATCGATTCGATAGTTCTCAGCGACAGGATCAATAAAGGAATATTCTCCCCCCTTATCTATAGCCACAATGCAGTGGTCAAACTGAAAGGGGTAGGGAAAATGCCTGATCCAATTGCCCATGCTGTTGGTGGGAATCAACACATAATAAGCCGGAATCCCTGCAGACCTCAACATGCTAATCAGGAGAGTGCTCTTGTCCTTGCAATCCCCATATTTGTTCTCGAAAACTTCTGGGGCGGATGCTGGCTCGTATCCTGATTTTCCCAGATCAATGTAGACATACCGGATCTTCTTTTTTACATAATTGAACAGGGCTTCTATTTTTTCTTTAGGGGCTGATAAACCTTGGGTCAACTCCGCCACCTTCTCCTTTATGGACCTGTCTGGCTCAGTCTTTCCATTGATCTTCTTCCTCCACCAGTGCGAGAACCCTTCCCATGAATCCAGGGTGGTTACTAAGATGCCAAAGGCAACTTCATCCAAAGGCGGCATATGTTCTTCTTCCATGATCTGGGGTATATTTTCATATTCCCAAAGGTAGGTCTTCTTATCCCCCTGCTGTCTGGTCACGGGAGATAACGGGACATCCTTAAACGGATTTATGGGGTAATATTTCAGCTCCATATCCTTGGGGAGGATGACTTTATACCTGGAGAGGAGAATCGGGTTATAGCCCTGGAAATAGTAGCTGCTCGAAAATTTTCCCTCAATGGTAGGCTTTTTCTCCTGGATGGTTACTTTATAATCGACGATTGATCCGATGGCCACCCCCGGCATGGAGAAAGCCAGTTTTTTGTAGTCGCTGTATGAAGGGTATTTTTCAAAAGGGGTTATGACTTTGGTGGCATTTTTCTTCAAGGGGATAACTTCCCCCTCGGGAGTGATCGTCCTGGCGAAAAGGATGGAGGCAGTAGCAGTGCGGGAATTGAAGCCAATCTCGATATCGGCATAATCTTTCCCCCTCTCTTTGACTATCTTGAAAACCATGTGCAAGGTATACTTACCCCGGCCATCCTCGAAGGCTTCATCTATTTCTTCTTTCAAAATAACCAAGATATGCGCATCGGGATACGATTCAGCTGGGGGGATATTACGAATGAGGTGGCCCACATCATCGTCAATGGCCTTCCCAGGCATTAAATGATTTAGGGTGCATGATGAGAGAAGAAATAAAGAGATTAAAAGGAGGATCAGTAAGATTTTTCTTACGGGCATGTTTTTCTCTACTCTCACCCTTTGGTTTACTATGGGCACTTGGCAATTATCAAGAAAAGAAGGGGTTATTCAACAGGTATATCTTCTCCTTTTATCTTCCTGGGCCATTCGATCTCTAAGACCCCAGGCTTCATCAATCGAACTTTAATTTCTTCCTTATCCCCAAAAATCTTCCCAAAAATCTTCAAATTCCATTAGGCCCTCCTTTTACTTGTTACTTGACGTCTTGGCCATTAACCCCGGCGGCAAGCGCAAGCCCAACATGCAGAAGTAAAGGGGTATAATCTACCAGGAAAAACGTCCCATTTAAGAATCGGGCAAATTCCCCACGATGCACCCCATTTTTCGGCTTGCCTCATTCCCGCTTGCCTCTCGCCATAGACAAAAAAACCCCATCTCCTTTTCAGAAATGGGCTCTAAGACATCTCCAAACCATGCAACCCATTATGGGTTCAAAGATTATGGGTTTAATAATAGAGTCAAGGGCCTAAATTCGGTGGGATTTTACTTATTTTTAGGGAAGGAGTCAATGATAGATCCAAATTTTCCATCCCGACAAGAGCTGCAACCATTGCTGAGCATAATTTTTGAAGCTCCCTGGTTTTTCCACAAAATCCTGTGGAAAAGTTGTGGAAAAGACCAGGAACGGGCCACATAATGGGATAAAATTACTTGCTTTTATAATCGCTGCCTATTTTTGCATCAATAAAAAAAGTAATAATATTGAAATGTTAGGGAAGAAGCCGCTCCAGGATTACGTTTCGGGGAAGGAAGGCTCGAAAAATCCTGATTTATCAACAATCTTCATGCTGGCAAATCCCAAGATAGCAGAAATAAGGCCCATCTCCGATCCTTCCTGCCTTAATATCTTGATCTGGGGCCCATCTTAGAACTAAAAAGCCAAAATTTGAAATTAGCAGGTGGGGAAAAAGGTATAATAAAATAAAGTCAAGAACTGGATCGCTACCATCTGAAGCATGTCAAAAAAATTTAATATTTAAGAGGGCAACACCGAATGAGCAGAATTTCCCGAAGACAGTTTATGAAAAGGGCCATCATCACAAGTGCGGCCATGGCCGCATTCCCGGAAGTACTGATACCAAAAGCCCGAGCGGCTTGGGATAGAAAGACCATAGTGCATCCTAACGTAAACAACCTACGAGTTGTCGGCATTACCGATGCCGGGATGACGAAGGCCAACGAACCCATCTCCTCCTGGGCCCGTCAGGAAAAGCTGGTCATTCGAGAAGTGGTTGGGGAAAACATAGACAAACTCGCCTGCCGCCTTGCGGAAACACGGAATCCTGCGGAGGCGTGGCGGGCGATTTTCATAAAACCTCCCCGCAAACCATGGTCTGAAACAGTGATAGCAATAAAAACGAATAATATCGCTTTACAGCATACCCGAAGTGCCGTAATGGCCAAAATATGTCATACATTGACTAATATCCTCGGCGTGAAGCCTTCCAACATCCATATCTACGATGCTGTGCACGGCAGAGCAATGAGCAAAAATACGCCTTTTGCCGGCCTACCGGAGGGATGCCGAATTGAAGACCAATGGGGCGGGATTACAACTCTTACAAATGTGCCTGGGCCATGGAAGAAACATGGGGGCCAATCGAAATGCCTAAAACACTTGGTCGATGGATCAGTGGATATCCTTATCAATATCGCCATGTGCAAAGGGCACAGCGATAAATTCGGCGGATTTACCATGACCATGAAAAATCATTTCGGCACCTTCGATCCATCGCCTGGACACCGCCGGGGCGCTTTAGATTATCTCATGGCCATCAACCAGACCCCCGAAATCCTCGGTCCGTTGGACACGCGATCGGGTAAAGTGTTATATCCCCGCCAGCAGCTTTGTCTCGTTGACGCCCTCTGGGCGAGTGAAGGAGGCCCTGGTGGCTACCCCAGACATCAGCCAAATTTTCTGGCCATGGGAGTATTTTCTCCAGTCGTTGACTACATCGTATCGACGAAGTTCCGGGATGAGCAGATGCGCTGGGAGCCGGATATGGAGGCGACCCGCCGAATGCTGACCGATTTTGGTTTCGAAGAAAAGGATCTTCCGGGTGGGGGGAAAATCATAGAAGCTTGATCAATAATAAAATTTCTTCCTTCATATCTTGCCGAAATGACGTTTTTACCTCATATCCTGCCAGTGGACGAAATTTTCCAGAGGATCGCGGTTGCTTTTAAATTGATTGATGACCGCCTCACCGTCTGGATGGCCGATAGCTATGGCCACAAGGATCTTCTTTTCCTCAGGGATGGGGAGATATTTCCGGATAATATCCGGATAGTGTACGCCCGAATGCTGAATACACGTCCCCAGCCCTTTTGAGGCGGCCAGCAAACAAACAGTCTGCACAAAACAGCCGCAGTCGAAGACAGAATAATCCCCCAGGCTTGCATCCAGGCAGACAAAGATCACCTGGGGAGCATCGAAAAATTTGTACATGGAGAGGGCCAGGGCCCTCCTTCCCTCTTTATCCTGGCGGTCGATGCCCAGAAGGCCAAAAAGTCGCTTACCATTATCGCGCATCCGATTCATGTATGTTTCTTTCCATACTTCCGGGAGCTTGAAATCGGAACGGGGGATTCCCCCATTCTTTCCTTCTTCATACATTTCTTGCCCCAGTTGCTTAACGATCTCTCCTCCCACGACCCAGCATTCCCACGGTTGAGTGTTGATCGCCGAGGGAGACCGCAGGGCAGCCTGCAAAATCTCCTGGAGTATGGCTTTAGAAACTGGATCCGATTTGAACTTCCTTATGCTTCTTCTCTCCTGGATGGCTTTTAAAAGCTCCATGTAATTGGAAACCTCCTGATCATTTTAGGATGGGCGCAAAAATCGGTTTATTTCTCGCAGAAAACCTTGGGGATTATCCACCTGGGGTACATGCCCGGCATCCTGTAGCAAGGCGCTCTTTGCCCCCTTTATCCCGCGGCGCAAGTCTTTTTCCTTTTTTTTTCAAAATATCCTTGTCGCTTTCACCCATAGACCTGCTTTGGTCCGTTCCTGGTTAAACCAATTCAATAGTTCCCCAGATGGATGGGCGAAAGCCATGCCCAAATCTGATCTTTTTGCCGACCTCTCCATTTCGTCTCCTTTCGCTTAGATGTCATGGAAAATCAGGATTTCGAGGACCATCTATTAAATTTAAGGGGTAAAGTCAATGGCGAATTGCGTATCAACGGCCGCAAAAAAAGGGAAACTGAATTTCTATAAACCTTTTTCATGATCCCTTGCATATCCTTGCCGCCAAGCAATCTCCTGACTATTGGATTTCTACTATGCAATAATTTTATTATTCTTTCATAATGATAATTGCTGAAGCCATTGAATAATTTCCTGTTCTTTTCAGCCACCTCTAATTGTTTGAGAAAATCTTTTTTCCATAAGTGATCAAAATCTTTTTTTTCGATGATACTTTGCGCCGCTAAAAACCCCGATCTAAAAGCATAGATCATCCCAAAGCCCAGAAAACAGTCGTGAAAGCCCGCTGCCTCCCCTATATAATACTGATGATTTATTTTCGCTTTTCTCAAAAAATCGAAACTTCCCACCGCCGAAAACTCCTCGGTCTGTTCCACTCTTATTCTGAAGATATTTTCAAATGTCTTTATGGTTTTGCCCAAAAATATTTCAATATTTTTTGCTTCCGGAAATGGGCTGATGCAGGTAATCTCCCCTACCCCTTCGTCAACGATAAAATAAGAATAGTATCGGGGTGAAAGGGAATTATCCAGAATCAGCGCAGCTTTATCCTCCATATCCAATTGGAATAGGGCTCCCAGGGTAACTATATTCGGTTTTTTAATCCCGATGGCCATGATATCCGCTTCATTCTTCGGCAATTTCGTATTGTAAATAAACCTGACTCCTTGACGCCGCGCTTGTTTTTCCAATGATTGATCTATACTTTTTTCCTGTGGACCTCTTTTTACCAGATACATCAAGGGATTTTCTGAATATCCGTCATATTGCTTAAAAGTTGGAGAGAAGATCTGCACCTTTTTTACTGGCTTAAGATAAAAATTCACATCGATGTTCATTCTCTTTAGAAACTCCAACACATCCTCATCAGAGGTCCAATTTTCCAAAAATTGAAAATCCCTGGTATGTTTTCCGCAATAGTTTTTTCTCTCATGCACTTCCACATCCCAGCCAGCTTTCTGCAAATTTATCGCAGCGGTCAACCCCGAAATTCCCCCTCCTAAAATCCTAATCGGTGCCATTTTTTCTACCCAGTTTCTGAGGAACCCATCCTGGCAGTTAGAGACGCCCTGGCATCACTGCCCCTAAGGATAATCCCAGGCGCATATATAGCATAATACCGAGAAGGAGTACAAAAAAAACAAGTACTCCATAATCCTTCCGCCTTAGCTGAGGTTCGTAATATAAGGTGCGGGAAGATTGCGGGTCAAATCCTCTCGATTCCAGAGCCATGGCCAGATAATTGGTATGGCGAATGGCATAGATGAACAGGGGAACGGCCTGGGGTATGAATTTACCAACCCGCCTGAAGATATTTCCTGTCTCCAGGTCGAGACCCCGCGAGGTCTGAGCTTGAATGATCGTTGCCCCAACCCCCACAAAGGTCGGCACCAGTCGCAAGGCCGTAGAAAGGGCAAAAGCAAAGGGATACGGCATGCCCATACGAATGAGGCCATTGATGAATTCCTCATGTCTGGTTGTCGAGAGGAATATCAGGCCAGCCACGACGAACGTAGCCAAACGCAGCCCCATCCCTATTCCGTAAAGCAATGATTCCTGGCTTATTTGCAGCGATCCCCAGGACCACAGCAGGGTGGGCCCTTTAGCGAAGAAAGGCCATAACAGGGTGCTGAATATTACCAGTAAAATTAAAATGTATCGAAGTTTCCAGATATTTGGCAGGGCCCTGGCCCAGATGGCTATGGCCATAATGCCCGCACTGATGGCAGCCAGGTATAAAGGATGGTTAAAACACAGGCAGAGGCTAAAAAGGATGCCCACCGTGATGATTTTGGTTCGGGCTTCGAGCCGGTGTATCCAGGTGTCTTGATCGAGGTAGAGAAAGAGAATCATATTCGCAGTTCTCGAACCATTTGCGCAACTGTAAGGGCCCGAGTGCCCAGGATATTACTCAACCGTACCAGGGGCGGAGGACGAAGGGAGGCCTCGGCCAATTTCTCTTCTTCAAAAAAAACATTGCGTGTTGGCCCATCTAAAAGGATTGCGCCATCTTTTAATACGATGATGCGCTCGGCATACTCGGCAGCCACCCACATCGAATGGGTAATGATGATAATGGTATGCCCTTTTTCATGCAGGCGCTTTAACATCTCCATCATGCTCCGCTGATGACGATAATCAAGGCCAGTGGTTGGTTCATCGAGAATGACCACCTGGGGTTGGGCCGCCAGCACCGAGGCCACAGCTACCCGCTGCCTTTCGCCTCTGGTCAGGGAAAACGGTACCTTCTTCTCATACCCTTGCAAACCCACCGCCTCCAAGGCCTCAGCCACCCTTTTTTGCATGGTTTGGGAGTCTTTACCCAGCATCTTGAGGCTAAACTCTACCTCTTCAACGACTGTTCTGGCGAAAATCTGGTGATCTGGATTCTGAAAAACATATCCTACTTTTTCGGCCATCTCCCGGTGCCTGTATGCTGTCGTCGGTCTCCCCTGAACCAGAATACGCCCGGCGGTGGGCTTGAGTAGGCCATTAAGAAGCTTCGCCAGGGTGGACTTGCCAGAGCCATTCTGACCCAGGATGGCGATAAACTCTCCTTCTTGGATTTGCAAGTCAATTCCTCGCAGGGCTTTAACTCCATAGGCGGGATAGATATATTCCAGCCCTTCTGCTTGCAGGATGAACTTTTCACCGGAACCGAGAGGAAACTGCACCTCGAAATTCAAGGGGCGGCTTTGAGTCAGATTGTGCTGACCGATGAGGGAAAGGGCACTTTCAACCATTAACGGCTTTCCCGGCCAACCCATAGCCGAGAATAATTCTATGGTCGCGGGAGGCTTAACTCCACAGGACTCAAGCATAGGAACATCCACCAGGATCTCAGCCGGAGATCCCCGGGCCACCATATGGCCATCCCGCATCAACCATACCCGGTCTGCTCCCACAGCACTTTCCGGCTCATGTTCCACCAGCAGGATCGTGTGACCCTCTTCTTTCAGTTTCTGGGCCACGGAGAGCACCTCCTCACGCCCCTGGGGGTCCAGGTCGGTAACGGGTTCATCCATCAGCAAAATATCAGGTTCTATCGTTAGAACTGAACCAATGGCCAGGCGTTGCTTCTCTCCCCCTGAAAGACTGGCGGGTTCACGGCGCCGCAACTTTTCCAAACCCACCAAAGAAAGATAACGCTGAATGCGCCTCTCTATTTCCAGGCGGGACAGATGATGGTTCTCCGGTCCAAAGGCCATCTCCAGCTCCACATTGGATGAAAAGAGCTGGGCTTCAAAATCTTGCAGCACTAAACCAACATGCCGCGACATCTCGGCCACCTTCTTCCCGGCCACTTCTTGACCCTTTACCACTACCCGGCCCTGGTATTGGCCGGGGAAAAACCTCGGGATGAGTCCATTGATGGTATAAGACAGAGTTGATTTGCCTGCCCCTTCATGTCCCATGACTACCACGAAGTTTCCGCCCCCAATCTCACCCTGAATGTTACTGAGGGCCGGATGCTTATTCTGCCGGTAGGTAAAGGTCAGGTTTTCAAATGAAATGGCTGTGCTGCTGGATGGGCCCATGCCAAGTTAGAGCAGGAGGCTGCCGATGATGATCGCCAGCGCAGAAAGCCAACCAGTGGTAGTAACGGGGAGGTTTGCAATCATTCCGCTGAAGAGGCCGATAGCTGAAGCCACAGCAACCATCCATGCGCCGAGAGGACCGGCAGTAGGTTTACCGATGTCGCTTTCATCCATTATATCTGCCCAGAAGAGGTTGAGATGATGTTTGGTGGTGTGGAATACCGTAGTGAGCAATATCACTCCAATCCAACTGGCCAGAGTATTGTTCAGGGTGATAATTTTAGTCAGGACGGCATACGGCACGATGCCCAGGGCATCCACAACGATGCTGATAACGACGGCGCAGGCGGCCGCGGAAATAAAGGAAATCAGAAAATAAGTAATCCAGCTGCGCCAGCTCTGGCCATTCCATTCTCTCGATTTCTCGTTGAATGGCACTAAAGTGGTCCACATCGCATAGGGAAGGTAGCCGAGCAGGAAATTACCCACAAAGCCAGCGGCAGAGCCAGGGCCTAAGGTGCCACCAAATACATCGCCGATGAGATTGCCCATCGCCGATCCCCATGCCCCAGCTGGACCAAACATGATTCCAAAGACCATAGGAAAAATATTGCCCACGCGTACTTCCGTTATTCCAGGGATGAGCGGGATGGCCGTCTTGAAAGCGATGAGGGCCGCACTATAGATGGCTGCGCAGACCGCGGTCAGAATGATCATGCGGGTGTTTTTCCACATGGCCAGAGCAGCTTTCATTTTCGCCTACTCCAGAAGCAAGGCGTTTAATCACCTTTTTTGCTGAGTATTTTCCCCAGAAAGAGAGCCACCAGAACGACTGCCCCCACGCCCAGAGCGCCAGAAAGGATATAGCCCAGGCTCGACAGGGCCAGACCCCTGCCTTCCCAGCTTTTAAGGTTATAGTCGGGAACAGGAGCGGACCATAGATCGGCCAATCTTTTTAAGCCTTCAGGAATATAGCCCACCATCCTTTGGATCTCCTCCAGGCTCCATTCTCCCCAGGCTGGCCCGGATTTGAATACTTCAGGCAGGAGCAAGCCGAGGGGCGAAAGCAAAACCAATAAAGCCAGTCCCCACCAGAGTTTCTTCGTCCCTTTCATGTAGCTCTCCCGCATGGTTCCAGCATAGAAGAGTCAGATCGCTGGAAATAGATAATCAGCAAAGCTGTGAGCACAGCCTCGATAATGCCAAAAAGAAATAAGTGTTGAACAGCCATTACCGGCACCGCTACCTCCAGGGGATACGGGAAATATAGAGGCCGCCCGTCAGGCCCCTTTGCCAGCAGGGGCTGCAAGCCGAACATCACTGCCGTGGTTAAGGCCGCCATGTTCAACCCAATGTATCCGGCAATCGCCCCGGCGATCCACCTCCGCCGGGATGTCAACGTTGCCCCTTTACTAATCAGACGATATACCAGGAACCCGACCATGGGCATCACAAAAGCGATGTTGAAACAATTGGCTGCTATGGCAGTAATCCCTCCGTCGCCGAATAGCAGAGCCTGAATGACCAGAGCGATGGAGATGGCAATCAGCGCGGCCCATGGGCCGAGGAGAATGGCTACGATTACACCCCCGACCGCATGCCCGGTGGAGCCTCCGGGAATGGGTATATTGAACATCATGACAACGAAGCTAAAAGCCGCGCCCAAAGCCACGAAAGGAACCTGGCGTTGCCTCAAAGTGCGGCGCACAAGCTTTGAGGCCAGAGCCCAGATAGGAATCATTATACCATACAGGAGGCCGTATGTGGCCGGACCCAGGTATCCATCGGGAATGTGCATCCAACCCTCCTTTCCTCCCTATCACCCCAATTCTTATCCCCCAAAGGGGGGAGATCAGAGGCTGAGGGGGCTGCTATTAAAACTTAAGGGTTACCCCAAATGTAAAGGCATAATCTGGGGCGGCATTATTCAAGCCCAGACGTAAAGCAGCATCCCATTGCGCTTTCCCAGCCACAATTTGCAGGCCGAGAAGAAAACTGGCCGGATCATCTTGGCTGTGGGAATTGAAATTCTGGCTGTGGCGAATCTCACTGACAGCCACCAGCCATTTCCTTATCCCGTATTCAGCCGCCAGGCCAAGGCTGAGTTCATCCGTCGCCTCCTTCTTTCCAATCAGGGTGTAACCCACATCGAAATGCAGGTTTAGGGCCGCCAAAGATTTACTGAAGATGGCCGTCAGTCCAAAATCCACTTCTCCGGAGCCCAGCCCTTTCTTTTCACTCGCCGTGGGAATCTTTAGCTGCGGCTTGAGGGTGAAGGCCGGAAAATCTTTTTCTTCCCCCCAGATCCGGTATTTCAGATAGGCAGTCACGTCCCCCAAACTATCCTCCCGACCGCCCTCATGAATATCCTTGATGATATATCCGCTGGCCACACCTACTTCCGCACGATCTGTGACACCATAGGCCAGTTGCGCCGAAGGGATGTAATTTTGATCCAGGTTATGATCCCGAGAATAGTCCAAGGCCAGTTCTAACTCGCAAAAACCTATTTCTACAGTTCTGGCGTCCTCTGTGACCAAAGGCCGGCCAGCAAAAGTGGCGGCAGGCCCAAGAACGCATAGGCTTAATAGAACCGATAGAAAAACCCCTCTCTTTCTCATATGGCCTCCCCCGGCAAAATTGGGGTAATATTTTTAAAAATTTCGTGCTACCTCATTCGCCAAGAATTTGCTTCCAGGATTATTTCAGATCCTTTCCCGTGGTAGTCAGGGAAAGTTTTCCGTGCTTCACTCCCTTGGTTCCGATCAGCCGATCGCTGATCTTTTTGATCTCTTCCCCTTTCCCCCTGACGATCAAAACTTCCAGGCAATTATGCTCATCGAGATGAACGTGGGTGGTTGAAATAATGGACCGGTAATAGCGGTGCTGCAGATGGTCCAGGATCTCGGAAAGCTCCCGGGTATGGTGGCTGTAAACGATGGTGATCGTTCCTATCGTCTCTTGGCCACCCGCTTCCCATTCCGCCTGCACCAAGCTATCACGGATCAAGTCCCGGATGGACTCTGAGCGATTGGTATACCCCTTCTGGGCGATAAGCTGGTCGAACCTTCTGAGCAGAGTGCCATCGATGGAAACTCCAAAGCGGGTAATCTCAGACATAAGCTTTCTCCTTTGATAACACGAATATAAAAAAAATGGCACTAAATGTCAAGTCTTTTGGCATGCCCTAAAAAGAATTTCCGGTCATTGCCAGGGGTATCGCCAGGCAGAACTCGCCATAGCTCAAGGAAGTTTTAGGTTCAAGGACTGGGTTTAAGAGTGAAACCAGTAGATATTCCATGGCGGAGTATGCTAACCTTTCATTTAAAATTGCAGCTCCAAAGGCTGGAGCTTAACTTGTCCAAGAAGATTCTCCTCGTCAATCCCAATATCATGAAGCCGGTAGTCACCCCCGTGGCCTTGGACTACCTAGCCCTGGCATTAGAAGAAAATGGATTCAGCCCAGAGGTTCTCGATCTGGCCTTTTCCGACGACCCGAGAAAGGAAATCGAGCAATGGATGGGCAGAGGCGAATATCTTCTCACTGCTGTCACGGTGCGTAACATTGACGACTCTTATTTTGCCAGCCAGGATTTTTGTCTGGAGCGAACCAAGGAAATTATCGACCAGATTCGAGAACGAACGGAAACTCCCATCCTCCTGGGCGGGGTAGGGTTCTCCATCCAGCCGGAACTAACTCTCGCCTATTCTGGAGTGGAGATGGGAGTCAAAGGGGAAGGAGAATGGAGTCTGCCCCAGCTGGCCGAGCGGCTGGCCAAAAGGAAAGAATTTAAGAATGTTTGGGGACTGATTTTCAACGAGAAAGAAAGTTACCGGCGGATTCCGGTTCGTTATGGTCCCCTCCAGGATCTTCGGCTCTGGCGGCGCGAAGCGCTGGATAACCTGCGCTACCTTAAAGAAGGGGGGATGGTGGGGTTCGAGAGTAAACGGGGTTGCGACCAGAAGTGCACCTACTGCGCAGACCCGCTCAGCAAGGGGAGAATCATCCGCTGCCGGAATCCCGAGGATGTGGCCGCGGAATTGGCTCATCTATATCAGATGGGAGTGGACCATTTCCATACTTGCGACAGCGAGTTCAACATTCCTGAGAGTCACGCCATCGAGGTGTGCAGGCAAATCGTGAGGAAGAAGTTAGACCGGAAAATCCGCTGGTATGCCTATGCGACTCCCACGCCTTTCTCCGAAGAGCTCGCTCACTGGATGGAGCAGGCAGGTTGTGTGGGGATTGATTTTGGAGTTGATCATGGAAATGATCATATGCTCAAACGTCTCGGCCGAGCGCATAAAGCGGAGGATCTGGAAAAAACTGCCAGGCTGGCCCGTAAGCATGGGTTCTCTTTCATGTTCGACCTTCTCCTCGGGGGCCCAGGAGAGACAAGGGAGACCGTCCAGGAGACGCTCGAGTTGATGAAACGAGTCTCGCCTGATCGGGTGGGGATCAGCCTGGGAGTGCGCATATATCGCGGAACAGCGCTGGCCCGGAAAATAATAAGAGAAGAGGGTTTCGCGGAGAAGAATAAGAATCTTCAGGGAGTAATCAGGGGGAATGCGGGGATGCTCCTGCCGATCTTTTACCTCTCTTCAGGTTTAGGAGAGGATGTGGAAGGGTTCATAGAAAAACAGATTGCTGCAGATTCCCGTTTTCTTATGGGAAGCCGCAAGAATGTGGAGCGGAATTACAATTATAACGAGAATAGCCGGCTGATGGAGGCCATCAAGCAGGGCTACCGTGGAGCTTTTTGGGATATCCTGAGAAGAATTGGGAATTAGCTTCTGCCCCCGCCTACCCAAAAACCCAGAGTAAACTGCCGTCGTCTAACTCGCGCATTGCCCCCTTCCCCTAACTGAAGGTTTAACGCCGAAGCATGCGCACGAAAGCCCCTATCCCTCGGCCTATGGCGCCGATGAGAGTTGCTGTCTCCTGGAGAGGTTCCTCAATTTTGTGCAATATTCCCTCCTCGAACTCCCGCAAGCGCCCCATACCATCCCGGAGGGTAGTGATGCTTTCCTCCACTTTGTCCACTTGCCGATGGATAGATTGCAGGACGCCATTCAGCTCCCGGGAAATGACGGTCAGGTCATGGCTCAGGGGAACGATCTGCATGCGGGCTGTTTCTAAGAATTTTTCCATCTCGCGAGCTGTCCGGCGGATCTGCAGAAGGACCGGGATCTGAATGATCACGGCCACCACTAAGGCTGCCGCAATGATAGTGACGCTGATGGTCAGAGCCATGGGTGATTATCTCCCTTCGATTCCAGCCTAGGCTACATCTTTTCTTTGGAGAATTCCTGCCGGGTATCTCAAATGCCGGCTTCCATCGTTTCTTTTTTTGCTTCTGCTTTGGCTTCCTTGGCTATCTCGCTGATCTCAGCAGCTTTTTCCTCCTCCCGCTTCAGGATCTCTTTGGCCTTCTGGCGCGCTTCCGCAAGATGACGGCTGGCTTCCTTTTTGAGTTCTTCCGCGTGCCGCCGGGCATCTTCAAGGATGGCATTTGCTTTCACCCGAGCCTCTGAGTAAAGGTGCTTGGCCTCGTCAAAAACTTCTTCCCCTTTCTGTTTCAGCTCGGCCCTCAACTCTTTCCCAGCTTTAGGGGCGAAAAGGATACCCGCCAGTACCCCCAGGATGCCTCCCATCACGAATCCCCGCAGGAATTTGCTTTGATCATTCTCATTTTCTGCCATCGTAAAATCCTCCCCTTCTTTCAAACCTCTATATATTTATCGGCTTATTTTTTTATATTATCACAAGCTCCCCCTTATTTTCCCTCTTTTTCCTTCAATTCCTTGAATTTTTCCTGGATCTGCCTTACCTTCTCCGGGCTGCTTAACAAATCATAAGCTGCCAGGGCAATGGCCCTGGCTGCAATCCCGGTAGCCTTCCACCCTTCCTCGGAAGCCGCAGCTTGCCGAAAGGCATCCAAGGGAATGAATCATTGGTCCGAGCTAAATTAACCCACTCCTGCGAGCAAGTCAAGCCTAAGTTCTGTTTCCCGAGGCCTACCATGGCAGACTGTCTCGCAATGGAAAAGTCTTTACCGGCAGGGGTTACCGAAGAGATTGGGACAACCTGGGAGGAAGTATATCATAGGAACTTCTCAAATCGCTCCTTTTTGGCTTTGCATATCGGGCACACTTCCGGTGGTTCTTCTCGGGCGCATAGATAGCCACAAACCCGGCATCTCCATATTGGGAGGGGGAGGGAGAAAATCCTCTGGGTCACTGATTCAGCCTTTGTTTTTTTCCTCTCCTCCAATGGCGGCCGCCTTTCAGGAATTGCTCTGATTTTTTTCTCTCCCTTTAGAGCTGCTTGGGAAACATAGAGCGCACAATAGCAGGCGTCATAATCCGTCAGGTCAGGATCTCGGTAATCGCAGGGACATATGATATCCAGGTCTTCCTCTTTATTGCCAGAGGCCAGCCTGCACGGACATGCCCAATACCCGTATCTTCTCTCGTTCATGAGCAGGCCCTTCACGAGTTCCTGGGTAAATTCCCTATGTGGATTGAGGTGATATCCGGAGGATTCAGCCTCCTGGCTCAACTTTCCGTAGAGTCTATTTACTTCTTCAGCACTAACCTCCATTGCAGCGGTCATTACCTTACCGCCTCCTTAATTTTGTCCTCATCAAAGCCCACAATACATTCATCATTGATCGCCAGTGTGGGGAAAGAGCAACGGGGGTTCAGCTTCCTTACTTCTTCTGTGGCATTATCTTTGTCTTTCCCTTCCAGGAGGTCAACATCCACATAGTTGTACTCCACCCCCAGTTGATCCAGTAGCTGCTTTGTCTTCCGGCACCATATACATGTGCTCAGGGCATAGAGTATAGTATTCCCCCGATTTTTTCCGGCGACATGGTGAATTTTCATATCAGTTCCCCTTCTCCGGCTTTTTTCATCAAAGGCCTACTGCTTTATTTTACACCATGATGGATGTCTCGAACCTCTACAAAATTCGGCATTTTTGAGTTCAAATAGAGACTACGCGAACGGGAAAAGAGGGTCAATCGAAATTGCGAAGAAAAGGGGATGGGGTCAGGTCTATTTTCTTTGCATTTTGCTTCTTTGATTCATGATCCTACCCACTGACGTAAAGTGCAGGCCAAGAAAATCCCCTACCTCCCGCTGGGTGTACCCATGACGCTCCACCGCCTCCTCCACTTTCCGATCCCTCCATCCACCCCCTGTCCCGCAGAACCCCCTCGGTGAATATCTTACTCAGTTCCGGCCGATTTACGAAGTGCTGATTCCTCGGAATCTCGGGAATGTCTTTGTGCTTCTTAAGATAATCCATAAGCCCCTCCACAAAGGCAACCCCTCCAAGCAAAACCTGCCCCTTCAGCTCTGCCCAGATCGATCCCTTTCCCATCCCCTCTCGCACAAACTTTCCGTATTCCTTTTGGGCCTTCCCTCTGTCCCCGCTGAAATGCTTCAGTATCCATTCCCTGCTTAAACAGGGATGGGCTCTCTCTATGCCCACTATTTATAAGTCAATTCGGAACCGGCCGCCCATCTTCTATAATTTTACCTAATCCGAAACCCTATATCTCTCCTCATATCCTCTGAATTCGGTACAGATCTCCGAAACGATTCTCGGATTTCGAATAGGAAAGATGCCCTTGCCTTTCCAAGAGCTGTCCAGGTTCTTTTACCATTCACATCCCCATCTCTCTTATTTGCATTACCTATTAGAAAAGAAATTCCACCTACTCAACGACGTCCCACCCTCCTGTATAAATTCGGAAAATAAAATGTAGAGTAAAGCACTGGCGTAGTGGCTGCAGGTCGATGTTTGTGTTCCCCGTTTCTCCCCGTTTCCTCTGGGAGTGTCACAGCATCCCGACCATACCCTATTTCCA
>Ga0315312_1001424_pt1 | contig 18787 bp, 19 predicted proteins | sample TDP7_MG_FD_203629 | JGI IMG/M metagenome (GOLD analysis project Ga0315312, IMG submission 203629) | Freshwater sediment microbial communities from Lake Towuti, South Sulawesi, Indonesia - TDP7 | ecosystem: Environmental > Aquatic > Freshwater > Lake > Sediment | place: Indonesia: South Sulawesi... | reverse complement strand
CAAACAAGAATATGAATACTTGAATGTCGTTTACACAGTGGAATCCGGAGAATCACGAATTCAAAAAGATGCAGAAGGTCAAGCCAAAATATGCACCGATGCCCGTGGAAGAGGAATCATAGACTTCCTTCCCATCGGTAAGTACATTTTGACTATAACCATATACGGAGAAAATGTCGGCCCTGCCTCCGAGAAGTTCCGGCTGATATGGGAAGGTAAATGGGATGAAATCAAGATGTTTGAAGTCACGAGCGGTTAGACTCTTATTTCAAGAGCACCTGCCAAACTATGCTTAGTTGCTTGTGTTTTCCCTTAGAATTGGGCTTGGGCATTTCTATACCTAACTCGGAAGCTATCAGAGTATTGTTATGTAGCGCAATGTTTTCTACGGCCTTAAGGTATTTCTTTGCTTCCATGTCTTTACTCTCTTTCAATTCTCTAAGCCACTTTTCAACTCCCTTAATAGAGCGGTCAATTTTATCGATTATATAGCCCTTCTTGGTGCCTTTTTTAGTGACAAACACCCTTGTTGTTGGAGGTAGATACCGCCTAATTGAAAGCAGAAATCGCCTTTCAGTCTTGACTGCTTGAATCTCGCTTTCCCGCCTGAACTTTTGAGCAAACTCCTCTTGCTTCGATTCCGGCGCGTCCAGCATCCCCTTGCTTCTCAAGAACAAAACGTGTTCTGCCTCATGTACGAATGCAGATGCCAACCTCCAAGCCGAAGTGTAAAGCAGAGCTAACAAGTTTATGATGAAGACATTTCCGTCTGTATCATATTGCCAACCTATCTTAGGATCACAAGTCACTCTGTAGATGGAGAAAAGTTGGAACAGCTCCTTGGAGTTCCTCCTTCCCATTTCTAGATATGCCGAGACGGCCGATGCGATTTCTCGCAGAGATTCGTCGAACAGAGCTTTCGTCTTCGAGTCAGTTTCAAGTGAGTCTATGTCTCGAAACGCTGCCTCCACGATATCACGTTTCATGTGGACAGAATTACTTGAACCATATGAATTCTGTCTAGGGCGTATCCTTTTGCCTAACACCTATTTCTCTACCTCTTATCCGCGCCCACGCGTCAAGAAATTAATGATTCGCTCGTGACATATTTTAGAATTGAAATTACAGAATATCGGGAAGGCAATTCTATGAACAGCCAATCCGAAACGATGAGGAATTTATTCGCGCAATGGGTTCCGTTGTCTAAAGTCGGAGAAGATCCGAACTCGATTCCCGATGTCCCGGATTATATGAGCTTAGAAAAAAGATGTAACTGGTGGATATCGTAGTTCAGGAGAATTGCTCAAGATTCCTAGATAAACTTTTAGATTTCCGTTAATTTCTGCCGATTGCTTTATCTAGTTTACCATCCGAATATTCAACAGCTTTGAGGCTACGGCACATGAGTAGTCTGAAGGTCATTTCAGAGTATGTTGCACCTTGGGCACTTTGCCGAGAAGAAATCCCCATTCATTTGCTGTGGAAAGCCGATTTTAAATATGATCGTATTCAAATTGACTTTCCATCGGACATCGAAATAAAAGAGCTACTTAACGTAGAACGCCATGAAACAACCGATTCAGGAATAGTAATTAAGGCGCTAAAAACTCCGAATTTCTTGGGTTTTTACGCGCAACTAGGAAGAGTGTGTGAGGAGCAACATCAAAAGAGACATATCAAAATCGACTTCTACTCCGGAGGAGAGCTCAAGTATACGCACACGTTTGTGGCCAACATCTATAGACCGATGTTGTCGCTACTTCAATCTCCAGAGAAAATAGTTCTTTCAGATAAAGTCGATATCCGCAAATTGATCAATATTTCCATGAAGCTATCCGGATTTGGAAGAGTTCAGATCAAGCCAGAAATTAGTACTGGTGGAGAGTTTCTGGCGCGTGCTGACAGGCTCTACTACGAATTGGCGAGGCGAATAGCTTCGACGTTCAGGCTTGAAGAAGGTGACTTAGAGGCTAAGAAAGCAATAGAGATAGACGCAACGTGGCTACAGAGTATGGCCCAAAGCTTCATTGAGAATATGAGGGCAGGGAAAATTTCACTGGAAATCGACAAAAGCGATCTTGAGGAATTTCGTGCCTGGATATCGGACCCAGATAACGCAGACAATGTAATGAAGTTAGTTCATGGGCAGCTTGAAAATTTACTGATTCAATCCTTGTTGTTTTATCTTGAAAAATATCCATCCGATAATGTCGAACTTGGGGCAGGCAATCCATATACACTGATAGAAAGTGCTACTCGCAAGTTGAGAATAAGATTTCGGTACAAAGATGCGCTAAAAACTGAGTATCCACCAGTTGAAGTTGAGATACCGATTGAAGATAGGAGAACGGACAGAAGCAAAGTTCTGGAGGTCCCAATAAACATCAGATGGGAAGAACAGATGACAAATCCACTTACGGAGAGATAAAGAGTTGAGTACCAAACCCATGAACCAGGTAGAAGCCGGCATAGCCATTGCAAGAGAGGCAGCGAGTCTGATGAAGTATTTACAACCGTTTAAATCCGAGGTTCTGAGTTTTAGAATTGATCACATAGATAAAAGCAGTGAGATAAAATATCTCCTTTCGATACCTACCGGGATACAAAGAACGACTAGAAGAAAGATCGAGATTCCAGCAACTAGTGGCTTTCGTGTGTATGAGATGTGGGACCTAGATCAAATCAAAAAGGTTGACAGTATATGGGAATTTGATCAAGGGAATAACAAGTGGGTGCTTGATCCAAAGAAACTCCCTAACAGCGAGAGATACTGGTTAACCATGAAAGGGAATGTGTCAAAAGAATTCCTTGACAAGCTGGTCATCGTTAAGACAGCAGAGAATCCCACCGTAGAAAAAGGGGTAGAGAAATACTGGTTGCATTCAGCGATCAGAGACGTAAGACTTTTGGAAAACATCTGGAAAGACTTGAACATAGAACGGGTTAATCTAGATGTAAGAATAGGAGTTGAGAGGTTTTTTACATCGGCAGTTCCAAAAGAAGTCATAAAGCGACTTCAAATCCAACGAGAGTTGTTAGACGCAATTGCTTCAGGAGACAGAAGTCGAGAAGAGAGGTTGAAATTCGCATACAGAGCTTTCCCTAGGAGTTCAAGAATAACTCCTCAAGAACTGTACAGTTTGATACAGAGATTGGTGTCTGGTGAGTTCTTTTCGAGTTTCGTTCACGTAACTCCGCCTTTTGTCATAGGTTCAATCGAACCTATAACTCAACCTACAGTTCTTGTCCCAGAGAAGGTGAAAGTGGGAGCTCAAACGGATCTTGGCTTCAATCTTCCAGTAGTTAAAGGTGACCTAAATTTCGAGAGAAAACAGTACGTAGAGTCTATATCACATGAGATTGGAGAGTCTCTCCCTGTGAAGAAAAAGAAATAGGCTTGCGAGCATCACGCTAGACGAAATGCTGGCAGCACGAGGGTAACTAACTTTCTATGATTCACGGGTGCCAGTTTCTAGCCATTATAGGTAGTTTAAAACAGAATTGTAAGTTTTGTCTGGCTGCTTATTCTTTATATACTTCTCAGAACGCTTTGTCAAAAAATCTGGATAGTTCTAGTACGAAACACTCCATAATAGTTCGTCTATTCTGCCCGTTACGTTGGGAAAAGTTGGGCATTTCTGCTATAGACAAACTATGACAGCAATTTCGATTAACCACGAGCCGCCATTTCTGGTTAATCTAGCAGACTTCGTCTTTTCCGAGGCGTTTCGGAGAAGGGACATCAAATTCAAATAGTTTCTCGCCGGAAGGAGTTAACGCAACTGCCTGCCAAACTATAAACTGGATTGGCTCATTAAGTTGAATGCTATTTCGCAAGGTCTCAAGATCACATATAATGCAACAGGAGATTGGCTGAAGTCGTAGCTCTTTCCCTATTCTCACTGGTTTTAATAAAGGGCGGGGTAACCTATCAAAGGCGATTAGGAAAACTTTCGTGTTCCCGTTCATTTGATCAATTTTTGTTCCGTAGTCTTGATTCTCGAACACTCTCGATAAAGGCTCTCTTATTTGAGATTCAGCGAGTCTCCAACTGTCACCACTAGAAAGTACTATTGAAGGAGCAAGAATAGGTATCAAATCGAAATCTGGAAATCCAAACATGCCAATACGAGAAGCTAAGCCGATGTCTAGTTCTCGAATAATTACTGGGTCGCCCAAGTTCATGAAATAGATCGAATTAGTCTTTCCATCGGGCACCATCAAGAGTTTCTTCCTCGATTGCAGAAAGGGACCGACAAATGCTGCGTAGGCAGCAATAATCAAGAAAAACGCCATGAAAATATCTCTCGCATAGTCTATCCAAGCTTTCGCAATTTCGAGAGAAGTTAGCGAAGCATAGATCGCTGTATACACTAAGACAACAAGAACCATCAGCATCACCCACCTATATACCGAATTCCTAAAGTAAGAGGTGGGCAGTTCACCCCACTGTCCTCTTTCGGCCAACCTGTAGATCGCTCTAAAAAAGATGCGTGGAAGGCGCTTCAGATAGAAGAAAGATATCAGTAGGGTCAGAGCGATATACCCTACAACTGTAAAAGCTATGGAAACCCAAAATATTGACTCCAAGTTGATCTAATAGAAGGTAATCACTACAGTGGTAAAGCTTTTGAGGTAATATATTATCTCAGATCCCGCTGTTTGGATAGAGATGGAAATCTGAAGTTCTAGCCTTGGTGGTTAATCTAAATGTTAATATTAACTTACCCCGGGCTACCATACAAAAAACACTCAACTGCCGTTGATCAACGCTAGCTCAAAGCTTGAGTAACCCAAAACTTGAAGAGACCAGATGTTGTGGTATGCAGAGTTGACTTAATCGCGGGACTAGATTGCGCTAAGGCGGGTCCCGAATATGAAGTGAAAAGCGCAGGCAAAACCTTAAAGTCTAATGGAAGCCCGAGCTCAGAGCAAGCATCCTGAGAGTTTTCGACGAACTTAGCGAGCTTTACCACTTTACTCTCGCATTCTCGATATAGTTCATCATTGTAACGCTTTGTAAATTTACATTCTCCTACTAGTATGTGCTCAGGGTAATCATTATGAATTAAGAGTAGGTCTATGTCGAACTCCTGCAAGCTCTCCGCTTCTAAGAAAGGTCTGAATGCAACTGAGCTTCTGTCGCGTTTCAGTCTCATGCCCAGAAATCGTTTAGGAGGTCTGTATGTGTATAATATGATATTTCGCTCCGGAATAGGTCTCTCCCGCATGTCCAGTAGGTAGAATGAAGCCGCGTGCCACTCTGAAGGAGTAGATTCGACTGCGATGTTTCCAGTCAGAAGGTCGAGGAGGAATTGCTCAAAGACTCGCCCCTTATAGGCTCCGTCAATTATCGCCGACCTTGCCTCTGGAATGGAGTAGCATAGAACCCCGAGATCATTCGTATCGAGGAGCCTAAAGTCGGCTTGAAAGGTAGATTTTCGTTCGAAAAAGATGGGTACAAAGTCACATTCGAGTTCACACAGATGTAGGTTTCTAAGCCGTTCATGAGTGAGCGCAAGTTTTTCAAATCTAATACCTCGCTGTTTAGCATATCGCTTCACATCCTCGATGTTGAATTCAGAGAGGCAATATTGCTCAGGGTTTGTTTCCACTTTTGCTGGGTAGACGACTGCTTTACCATATTTGATTACGTCGTCTACCCCAACCTGCCTTAAGAATCTTGAGAATATTTTCTCAAAATTCTGTTTGTTTCGCCTCCAAGATGCATGCCAAGCTATAACTCCTATAGCCCGAGCTTCCGCCACATTCAGCAGATTAAACTCATGCTCACTTAGGGCAGCGAAACTTCTTTCCCTAAGCTTCCCTAACATCCCCGCCAATCTCGGCGCCTCCCAACGTGGGGAGTCACGGATGGCTTTAGCGATTCTTGTGTCCAGCTCCATTGGTACTAAACCTTCCGGACTCCTTTTCGATTTGAACGGCATACTATAAAGGAGCGTGGATGTTATCATCGACGCGAGTATACGCCTAAAGTCAAGGATATCGGTAGTTGGGATTTTGTAAATAAGAACACCTTCCTCCTCAGAAGGTATGTTAAGGCCTTTCTTGTAGATCTCGTAGGCAACAGAACAAAGCAATGGGTCCCTGTATCGCAGGACCCTCTTCAGTTTTCCTCCGCTAAGAAGATAACCTGTGCAGCTCTGGAAGATTTCTAAGAAGTCTGTAAAAGAGACGTCTGATTTCAACGTAACGTAAGTTTTCCTTAAATCCTTTAGCCTAATCTCGTCTGGCAGGCTCGCGGCTTGAGAAACAATACGTGCCTTAAGATTTTCCATAGTCCTTTTGATCAAACCTTCCACTAAGAATAGAAGTTACATGGTTCAATAAATCAATGATCTGTTAAGAACTAAAACAAGTTTCACTATTTTTATTATAGATGAACCATAATGACGGAGAAGAAGACTCAAACCATATTGAAGCTGAAGCAAGCCATGCCTTATGACATCCAGGCGGTCTTAGAATCAATCTCTTTCCGGTCGTATTCGACGAGGCCGATGTCTGACGCTCATAGGTTGAAGCATCTGAGGAAAGAGAGGATAATCGTGGCCTCTGTTGATATGGCGAAGAAGGTGCTGGACCTCATGAACCATGTCAAGCAGAGGCAGATCGAAGGACAACCCTATCGAGTCAAAGAGTGGAAAGAGTACATCTCAAAGAACGGTCTGACGGTAAGCACGTATGGTTAAGGTCATAGAGTCTTGGATCGAAAGGCTTGAGCAGATCGAGCGTAGGCTTAGACTTCTCGCTTAAGTTCGGCGATTTTCTCGCTATTTTTTTGGCGAGGGACTTGTCTTACTGGTTGTTTGATAGCGAATTAAGGAGGACGAATGGGGACCCATCTTCTTCGGATCCAAAAGACGAGGATCAAGAGCGCTATCGTAGCCCATAGGCCAAGTCCCAATGTTAGTTGGCTTACTGCGTCGAAGTGATAGGTGTCGGCCGCAAGTTTGACCAAATCAAGAATGACTGCGCCTGATAGAAACAAGCTCACCAGTTGTAGAGATAGATTTGTTCTTGTTCCTGTTTCGCGCTGGACTATCTCTGCCATTTGAGCGGTCAGTCCCCTCATGATGTCCATCGCCTTGTCGAGGCTCTCACCTCTAGCAGCCTTTCTCGTGGGAGTGTAGAGCTCAAGATGATAGTTCACGTATTGAGCGAAGGCCTTATCAGTCCATATGTGGTCTATGTTGGTGAAGCTTTGTTTCACATTGATGTACCTCGACAGGAGACTATTTATATCCTTAATGAGCCTCGGATAATCTTTCTCAGTGGCCTTGGTGCAAGCTTCTATTTGTCTGTCAATGAGTTTTCTTACTGCCATGAACGCCGACGATGCTGCCAAATGGTGAATGTCGAGAAGCTGGAAGTGATGGATTCCAAGCGTCTCGAACGATCTTCCTGGGCCAGGTGAACCGTCAAATGCGACGCTAGCGAACTCCTGGGGTACTACCACATCACATTCCTTGCATTGCAGACCGAAACAAAGGATCTCCCTGACTGTACTTTTCGCAGCATCTCGCCAGTCGGCTTCCTCCCCGAGCATGGCGATAATCTCATAGGCGTGGTCCATCACGAATTTCCTAGCCTCTGTAAATCCCGGATTGGTTTTCTTTATGATCACTGAGACGTACCGCAACGCCCTAGTGCTGGCTAAGTCTGGGATTGCAGTAGTGATGCTGTTGCGCAGTTGGCTAAAGAAATCAGTAAGAGTTGTCTCTACGCCTTTGATTGTAAACTTCTTTCTATTATAGAAGTATGCATCCGTCAGATCCTGAATTTGATCTGGAGTCAACTTGCCACCAGTAACACCGTGCGGTAGTGGCAAAGTTAGTGAAAGAGTGATCACGCCAGCATCATACAATGTTGCAATAATGTAGCAATTGGCGACAAACGCATCCACGCCCTTAAGCGGTCTAACGCGAACTTCGATAGGACCGAAGACTCCACGCACGCAGTTCCTTTCGCCAGGAAAGTAGACATCGTTATCTAGGAACTCTAGATCGGGCGCCTCATACAGGGGCAGAGATTTCAGAGCTTCCCTAATCCTTTCAAACTCACGTTTGGGATGACCTGCACTACCTACACGATGCAGGGCATAGGAATAGTGAAAGGAGATGCCAAGCTCCTGAAGCTCCACAAGCTGAGCTTCTGGATTAGGGGCGTCTGGTATCAAAGCCTCGGACTTAAAGAACTCGAAGAAGCCCTCGGGAATCTGAAGGGAAGCTACTTTCTCCTCTTCTTTCCTTTCTTGGGCATCCATATCATCCACCCTTCCAGATATATCCATAGATATATGTAAGTTCTGCGCTTCCTTTCTTTGGAATCGAGTAAGTTGCGAAACTATTCCTACCCGGCAACATATTCATTTACGTCAAAGAGTTCATCTGTCGGTTCCCAATCGAATATTACCGACTTTTCGGGTTTTTCAGCCCAATTGAAGGCTATTTGCACCTTCTTCACAGCTTCCTCAAGCCTTATTTTCTCTTCGTCTTCAATTCTTGCCGGACCGCCTTTTACTTGAAATAATATTACTTTAAGTTTGTCATGGTCCTTTTTGTCTAATTTGAATGCTACCAAATCTATGATTCCTGTCCGTGGATAGCCTTTCCTAGATCTGAAATCTACATATCTCCAACCAAGTTTATTCAACCGAACCTTAGTGAATGTCAATGCATTTTTCTCAGTCTTGTGAGCCTTGATAGCGGGTTTCAAACACATCCGCTCAGAATAACTCCTCTGAATTTCGGGTTTATCAATTTTTGTTATATCTGCCATTATTAACTTTGTTTTTTAGACGCTGATATAATTTCTTCACTCACCGTAACACTTTCATTTTTGGGTTTGATCTCTTCAGGCTTAGGTGCTACGGGAAACTTTATTCCGGGCGTTTAGTCATCCAGTAGATTACTTTCATCGGCTAGTATTCTCGATGCCATACCTACTGTTTGCGAAGTTTCACTATTTTTGTTATAGACGAATCATAATGAAGACTCAAACCGTCTTGAAGTTAAAGCAATCAGTTCCTTATGACATTCAAGCAGTCTTAGAATCCTTGTTCTTCCGGTCCTATTCAACTAGACCTATGGAGAGCCATTCGCTGAAGCATTTGAGGAACGAGCAGATCGTTGTGACTTCTGTTGACTTAGCGAAGAAAGCCTTGGTCTTCATGAATCATGTCAGAAAGAAGCAGGCTGAAGATCATCCCTATCACGTGAAGGAATGGCAAGAATACACTTCAAAGAACGGTTTGACAGTCAGCACATACGAGACGATAAAGTCCAGACTCCTAGCTTCAGGGTTGCTACGTCAAGAAAACAGGACTTTGAGAGTCTCAAACCCAACTGACTTCGAGTCAATCCTTTCGAAGATGCTGAATGCAGTTCAAGTATGGCGAGAATACGGAAGGTGAAATAGTTTTCAATAAAGGTAGCGGAAAAGTTTTCTTCGAGAACAAAAAGCATAGGGAAAATTCCGAGCCTCTGCACGACCGGCGAAAGTGTATTCAAGATGTGCTTAATGTTGGTTTTTCAATCAGAAATGCTAAGTTTCAAGTTTCATAAAAGAAGCGTAGAGGCGTCTTTAAAACAATCCACCTCACTTCGTATGGAAGAGGTGAACAGTGTAGATGACTATATCGTGGCTGTCTCAGATTCTGTCATTTCCAGTTAAGGTCTTGCAAGTATTATTCGAAGTCGTGAAGAAGATCTTTCATCTCTAGTTTTTTGGAATCAAATAGATTTGATTTCTTCTACCGCTTTTCAGCTTCTGACCTTTTAATCATCGCTCACGATGATTTCCATGCTTTCGATGTTTATTGGATTGCGTTTGAAGGACGTGTAAGTCTCCTTTTGTTGTAGGTCATGCACTGGATCTATCAATTATGAATAGACCATCCTCGGACATCGCTCTTCGAATGTCTCTCAGACTATCTACGAACGCTAGATCTTTCAACTCAGAACATAAACTCCCTAAGCGCTCACGAATCAAATCTGGCGGCAAGAAGTATTCGCCAAGCTGAGGAAAGAATCCTTTGTTCTCCTCCTTGAGTCTGTGCGCCGATACTAGTCGGTTGAATATTCGCAGTTCTTCGGCAAGGAACTCAGCGATCTGTCGCCCCCGATTATCGCCGACACCGTAAAGCTCAACAGGGGCGTCTTGGTCTCCCACAACAATGAGATGGAATCGGTCTCCTTTTTCGGCCTTCAGAATCAGTTCTCTCATAGAGCCAATCGATTTGTCTAACAGAATAAATTCTGTCCGAGGTGGATTAACCAAAGTATCAAAACGAGTTATCGGTGAAGATTCTATGAGTTTCTCTTGAAGGATCGCTGCTTTGACTTTTGAATGTGTCTCTTGTGAAACTTTGATACCGTAGTACCGCTCCATGAAAACCTGTTGACCGGGGTCGGAAGGTAGTTCAGGCAAATCTGAAGCGTTGTGCAGTAGCTTCATGATGCATTGTTCAAGTTCACATAGGTCTATAGTCTTATAGTCAGGCAGACCCATGCGTAGATTGACAGTCAGTTTCCAGGCGTCAAGTTTCAACCGCCGAAGATTACGCAGTTTGCTCATAGCCTGTCTAAAGGGAGAAAGTGAACTCTTGCGCCTATAGTCCAGTGTTCCACTTACAATATTCTCTGATATGGTTAGGTCGCCTATTTCCGGTATAAGTGCTTCCTCTTGAAATGGGATTGGTCTTCCCCAGTCTTGGAGTTCATCTGCAATGATTAGAGTGGCAAGAAAAGGACTAAGCTCAGGTCTCACCTCATTTCTAAAACTACTGTCATGAAATACTATAGCTTCAAGAACTGGAATGAAAGTCGCAGCGTCTTCTGTATAATCCAAGAATTCGATTCCACCAATAATATTGTGGGCAAATTGATCAAGAGCAGTAGCAAAATCTTCAGTCTCAAAACCAGGCAAGGTTTGAAGCTGCTTTTGAAGATTAGTCACCTTCCTTATCATGTATGAATAGGGAACTTGGGGAAACGTCAATGCCTTATAGCAACTCTCCATCGCCCTAAACGCTTGTTCAATTATCGTTCTGGATTCAGAGAGTGGATATGCAATATCATGAAATAGACATGCAAGGACAAGTTGGTTTAACTTGCTATCGGAGTCGTATGACTTCTGCTTGGAAGCAATCGCATTTGCGAGTAGTGCGACTCTAATCAAGTGATTCAAGTGATCTCTGTAGAATTTTCTTCCAATTCCACTGCGAGTGGCTATGATGAGGTCTTCAAGATGAACCAAACTTTCTTCAAGTCTCGGTCCACGGACTTTCCCCTCTTCGGAGATCCGATCACCCAAGAAGTGAAGTATCAAGAAGGGAATCAGTCTTGAGGCTTTCAGTCGTTTCTCCTGAAAATCCGCCGTCTTAATCCATTCCAATAGTGCCAGGCGACATTTGTTTTCCCATCTGCCCTTTTCAAGCAACGATGAGTCACAAATTGCCGAAGTTATTGTGTCCTCTGACACGACTGCCCCCTAGAGTCTCAACGGTTCAGTTTTATATAAGCTATGACGCTTTTTTCATGAAGGGGGCGCGACTGTGGGTTCACACACAGTAGAAAAGAGGCTCGGAACTCGCAGATATCGCAAACTTACTTCACGTTTGGATGAATCGCTTCTACGGAGGAAGTTTGACGAAGCAGCCAAAATTGGGGCTTCCATAGCCGCATTATCTGCTTCTTCTGATGCACTTGCAATCCTATTGTCCGCCGCTCAAACTTTCAAGGAAGGAGAGGTAAAACACTGGGCACCTGAAGCCTCAAGAATTGCCGAAGCCGGAGTCGAGCGTGCTCAGGAGGTTTCCAAGGTTAAGCTGTCTCCTAGAACGCAAGGCGTAGTTAAGAGCGCTCTTACCGAAGCTGCCGAGCGGACGAAATCCAAACGCTGAGGCTGAGGCTAGTGGATCAAGAATTTCGGCGTTTTATTTTGGAAACTTATGCCGGAGTTCTGTTTGCACAGGGCCTAAAGCTTCTCTATAGAGACCACGGCGTACAAATGAGGTTTAAGGATGAAACTAGAGGAGAATATCGAAGCGATGAAGAACTGAAGCAACTTGAACAGAAGCTTCTCATGAGCGCCAGAAAAATGGCAGAAGAGCTTGTAAGTGAGCTTGAATCACGAGGGTTCCATACTCCCGAGGATTTTGAGAAGAATAGAAAATACCTCAAGGTAATTGTAGATGGCTACCACAAAAGGCTGATGCAGAAGCTGTAGCTCCTATGGATGCGAAGAGTGTTCTCACGGAATACAATGTACCCAAAGAGATGCCGATCAGCTACACCTCTCCTTACGGGTTGGACCATTCCGGGGAATTTGCTTGCACGAATGCTTCGAACGAGCTTTGGAAGCTTGTGAGTGTGCTTCACATATTGGATCGCATCAACTTATCAGGACGAGAAATCGAGTTTCACACTCATTGCCAAGAATTGTCTGAAGTATCAGAGGAAGTAGAATCGCTCTATGGGTTCTTGACTGAGAGATCCGTGCGAATTAGAGTCAGAATCGTTGCCCCTCCACCTACGCAACAGAAGCTCTTTGAGCCAAGATCACGTCGACCCCTAGTCCTTTACTCTGGTGGGTTAGATAGTGTGGCCGCGGCCCTGTCGATGAACCAGCAGATGCCTTCATTGCTTTTTCATGCAACAACTAGCAATATCATTTTGTCGAGAGCTAAAGAACTAAGGAACTCGTGTTTGGGACTGGCATGTAGTCCTATTGCCTGTGGTGACTGTCGTTTCTCGAGTCTAGGAGGGGGCTTCTCACAGACACGCGGTTTACTCTTTCTTTCGGCAGCCATAAACGCAGCCTCCAACCTTGGAATTAATCAAGTCATAATGGGAGAAAACGGCCCATTAATGATCAATCCAACCGTCTCTCCTGCGTCGATATCTTCAAAGAATGCTCATCCCAGATTACTTATTGACTTACAGCGAATCATTCACGAATTGGGGTATGGCAAACTAAGTCTTGTTGCCTTGCACAAAGACCTCACTAAAGCAGAGATTGTCTTCCGTATACCGGAAGCGTGGAAAGATAGTATAGCGAAAAGCTACTCATGTTCACGGACACAAGGGTTGACTGCTATGTGTGGTCTTTGTTTCGCTTGCTTCGTACGCAAGCTAAGTCTGCTTGCCGCTAGTGTTCATGAGCCGGATTCTTTGTATGAAGCTGACCCTTTGACGGTGGGCTATCAAGATCATTTCTTTGACAAGAATTTGATGGACCTAAAAGATTCTTTAAGCTATTACAAACGGTTTGCTACTGAATCGGATGTGCCTATTGACTGGAATACTCATATCCCTCCGTCTTTTTTCGAAAATGCCGAAGAAATGTTGCATAGATTTGCGTTGGACCTGTTCCTAGGAGCAAGAAACTATTTTAGGGAACGAAAGATAATTTGGTCAAACGCGCTGAGTAAATACTGCCTAGATGCAATTGACGAAATTGGTGCTTCTAAATTGGATGCGCGCGAGTCTGAACTCAAAACTCAAAACGGTGGCAAATGGAGGATGGGCGAGGCCTAGCGCGCAAATTATCGCTCAATTGTTGCAACGGTTGTCCAAGAAGAGCATGATCTTCTGGTTAATGGAATTGGTTCCGCCATAGGTTGTACATCACGGAATTGCCAAGCGTAACTGTGCCATGTAGACGGAATCATCTCAAGATCTACCAAAGGTTCCCCCAGTGGTGCATCCGCGGTCCAAAATTCAAATTCACCTATCCTCGTCTTGACAGCGCCCGTTACAGTTTTCTTTATGTCGTTGGCCGTCACCGGTTGGGACTGAATCAGTCGAGCTGATGCTAACAGGACTCCTCGGGGAAATGATGTTGCGGCTCTATTAAGGGTCTCGTCACCTGTCTTAATGGGTCTACCACGTGAAGCGGCTATGAGAATATTGCCTCTCTTTCGAACATTGTAAGAGCGAAACTCCCAGCGTTTCCTGCCGAATGCAATAAGTGATGCATAGGGTTGTCTGACAAGCAGACAAGGCAGCCACCTTGTCAAGAGAATCACTGTCAAGAGACCCTTATCGTCACTCAGCGCTTTATTACTCTTTCGAAGATGATTGAGATGCCTTTAACGGATTCAACTATAATAGAGCGGGGAACTCTTTGTTTACTGGCTATTTTCAACTAATTATTTGACGCAGCATCCTTTTGACTATTTTTCTTTCGAGTGAAAGAGATGCCCTGTTGACGATTTCTATACGTTCTTTCAAAGAAAGATTTGAAAAGACTTCAACTTAACTCAGCTTAAGTTGGAAAATAAAAGTCGTGAAGATGAGACTTCATCTGACTCCTGAAGTCTTAAACCAAGGTTTCATCTTGCCCTGTAACCTAGCTTCAAGTTCTTCATATTCGCGGAGTATTTCCTTCTTCTCACGTGCAAGTCTTTCTAGAAGAATTTCAGCGAGTTCTTTGTCGCGGGATTGAATTTCGAGCCAACGGTCGTATTCTTCAGTTATAAGAAATGGGCGTTTTGTTATTACGTCTCGCCCTTCGAAGAAACATGAAGTAACTTCATTAACGAATCGCTCTTCGGTCATTTCAAGTTTCTTGGGTATGAACCAATTCTTTGGAGTTGAATCTGGAGTTCTTGCCTTCTTGCGAATTCTACGGTACAATTCGACTTCTGTTCGTTCTGATTCTTTCATTTGTAAGAGGTAAAGTAGACCCATATAAAGCAAGACGTGAGTTGGAGTCTCTCTGTCTATTGAGGTCAGTGAACTCCATTTCTTAGCTATGAATGGGAAGAATGTTGAGTTCGCTTTCAGCAGATCTTTGACAGTTTGAGCTAGATCTTCAGTTATAGTAGGAAACTTTTCGTCAAGAAGATGTAACGCTCCAAGAGCAGCGACAAATCCTGAAGCTGTAAGAGAATAAGGAATTCTGCCCCAGTGTTCTTTTTTCTCTTCTTTGACCAGACCCATGTCCTTCAAATCTCCGATTACGCGAAATATCGAAGGATAGAGATTCTTGGTTGAACTCCTCAATTTCTTTTCACGGATATAGGCTTCCACGACCTTTTTCTTCCACACGTGATTGTTTCTCAAAAAGTAACCCAGAACCCACAGCGAAACTTCCCTTTCGAGCCCTTTGTGGCGGCCCAATATATCATTCCTTTTTTATGGTATAATATACTCTAACAAAAGTATATATATAAATATTTAGGTCAATGTAAGTGAGCGTGAAAACATGAGTAGATGGAGTAAAGTCGACAATCCTGATTTTATCAAGAGATCTCTGGAGTTTATTGGCAACAATCAACCAGTTTCTATCGCGGAGCTGGCCCGACATCTCGACATCGGTTGGCCAACAAGCCGTACCCTTATCCTTAAGCTCATGGCTGAGGGCAAAGTTGCTCCTGATCGTCACAATCTGTTCCATCTGAAAAAGAAGAAGGAAGAGAAAAAAGGGAAGGGTGAAGGTTAAGCAATGGTGAAGGTTCCTCACAAGACTTTCGTCCGCAACTGGAAGCCAAAGTGCAGGTTCTGTCATCGAAGAACTGTAAGATTGCTGGCCCGTAAGGGATGCAACATCTACGTCTGCAACCACTGCTACGGAATCCTCACCGCTATTTTATTCGAAGAAGCTGAGGAGAAAACTTGATTTTAGAATTATGGGAGAGGGCGGTGGCACCGCCGGCTGAGCTAGCACACTGGCAATTTTACTCTCCCGAGAATCCAACACCGTCAGCACCTTTGGAGGTTTCAGGAGTTGAACTCTCAGAATAAAAATAATGTTCTTTTTCAAGATAAGCTGTCGTCTACATATTCAAGATTTAATGTTCATACAAATTGTCGATTTTGTCGAATTTGTCGCTTCTGTCATATGTCTTTTTCTCTTCTATTTGACTCTTGGACACGTAGAAATGACAGAAAAATACTCATGTCAAAATCGTCAATTTCGACAACTTCTATGAATCTTGAAGAAAGGGAGATGACAAATTGAGTTTTTTCAAATCTGATGATAGAGATATCGAAATTGCTCATAGACATTTTAAGAGAACCGAAATTTCTCTTGCGTTAGATACGTGGAAAAACAACGCTAGCTGGATTAAAGCAGTAGGAAAGCATTACGAGAATCTATTTCGTGGTGTCGGTCATTGGATGGAGCTTATTGGACTTCAATCTGTTAGTTCCGCCCTTCCTCCTATACCGTATGGAAACGAGCTTATGCGTTCCAAAATCAATATTTTCGAGAAAGGCGGACCAGGATTTGGTAAAGGACAACTGATAACTTTAGCTCAAGATTTGATGCCTAGAGTTGAGCGTTGCAACGTTATGACTTCTGCCGGAGTAATCGGGTCAATCAATAAACATGGTAACTGGGTTCCCGGGAGAGCGTACCTCGCAAAGTGGGGAATTTTAGCTATCCCTGAGTTATTCCAAACGATCAAGCGAGGAGAAAACTTCGAGTCTCTTTGTGAGGATCTCTGCGAGATTCTCGAATACCCACACCGTATAAACAAGACAGCAATATCTTACCAGATATCAGATATCGCTTCTACTAGCCACTTGTACGATGGAGTGTCATTTCCTGAACCTAACCAGTTTGAATATGAAGCACCTTGTTGTGGCTTGGTTGCCACAGCAGAATTTTCTCTACCAGTTTTACTACAGAAACTCAACCCCGGCTTTCTATCTCGATTCATAGACATTCCTATTGTCTATTCGAGTTCTGAGGCTGATGAAGCGGTTAAAAACTTCTGGGATAATGTTTTGCTTCCCTCTAGTTCAGAGGATGGATTTGCTGATAAAGATACTTTTAGACGGCTCTTTCATGTTGTTTGGTGGTTTAATCTCGGCTGGGGACATGATGAGTTCGGCATTCCAGCCATTACTTCTTTTCGCCTTCCATCTAAACATCGAGATACATTGGAAAAGGAAACTCTTGAAGCTATGAAGGATGCTTGGAAGAAACTCAATAAAAATCCTGAAGATGATGAAAAGTTCTCTTCAATTCCGGTATTCTTCCGTGAGGCCCAAGACCTCCTGCGAATCGTTTGTGCCGATGCGGCTTCGAGACGCTATGAAACTGACGAAAATCTCAAAGGCGAAATCGAGATTGATGCAGAAGCGGTCAAAACAGGGATAGAATACTTGTATATGATTGCCATGTCGAGGATTGCGACAGCCATAGAATCCGCTAAGATTCTAAAGCTATCCTCTCTTGGCGAATCGTATATTGGTGATCCGTCCTATTGCATCATTAAGGAAGCGGGTGAAGAGGGAATCTTTCGAGTCGAAGTTGTTAACATAATGCAAAAACCGCCCTACAATTGGAATGAGCGTAGAGTTTACAGGCACATAGACAAACTCATTAACGACCATGTCGTTTCTACCGATGGCAGAAGACTTTGGGCTAAGGTTTCTCTCATTGAGGAAAAGGGAGGCTGGTTCTAAGCCAGCAGTAGGTACGAAATTGCGATGAGTAAACTATCGGAACCTGACAAGCAGTTCATACAGTATTTGGCTACTTTAAAAGTTCCATATCGCCGAATTGCTGAATTTCATTTGAAGGGTAAAGTATGCCACATGACCGTCTTTAGAATCGTTCACGGCAAGAATGTTACGACAAGTAACACCCAGCCTGAAAATCAAGAATCTCAAACCGAGTTGGTTCGAGACCAACTTCAAGAGATTCAAGATCATGAACCCGTCAATTCCCTAGATTTTCATGGCGGTTTAGGTTCTGAAATGTCCCGTTTCGAGAAGTATAGGATTATCAGAAATTCTTGTGGTGAGACTAAGGACATTGGAGTTCGAGAAAGAGTTCTAACCCAATATCTTTCAAAGGATTTTGACACTCGATTGAGGAAGTTGCTTGAAGCGGGTTCTCGAACTCTCAAACAACTCGGCTTGGAAAATGAGCCTTATCTCGGAAATGCGCTAGGTGTCTTACTCAGGAAAGTCTATCGCACTCATTATGCGAGGAAGCGAAGGAATATCAATTATAGGCGAGTTATCCACAGTTCTCTCGCATATCTTCTCCAATGGCACGCTGACTATGAATTTAGAATCAAACCGAACCTCAAAACCGATCCTAGAATCCTAAAGCTCTGTGCAAAACTTGCAGGCGTTTACAGTCAGAGGGTTTAAGATTATGAGCGAGAATCCATTTGCTCCGTTTGCTCCGAGACGTAGAACCTTTGTTCCTAAGCCCATTTCGAGAAAACCGTGTCCAAGCAACGACTCCGTTTCTTACTGCATATACCATGAAATCTTTAACCCTAACAAGAAGCACTGTCATGATGACTGTCGATACTTAATCTTTCTGCCTCGATCACTTTTCAAGAAGAATTGAATTTGTTGAAATCATAGAAATCTATAAACCATTAACGATTTTCAGAAGGCTGAGTTTGTCGCCAAGAAGATCGGTTTGTCATCTGCAATCGACTGACAAGTAAGTAAATAATTTAAATAAATAGACGATTCTAGGGGACCTCCCCACACAACGTTTCTTATTATGATCGAGGTTCAAACACTAGAATCCAGAAGTTACTACGACTAAGATTGAAGTTCTTTAAGACTAAATCCCGTTTCTTCTCTTTCTCCTTTCTTTAATCTTAACACTGAATCTCCAGCAAACCACACCCAACACCTTCATTGAATTTCTTTAATATTAACGACAGAACACCTCATCCAGCCTCGTTTTTAATACTAAATGAGTTCGGGAATCTTGAAACCTTCAATATTGAACCTAGACCTGAATACGCTTCGACTTGGTGGCTGACAACGATTATCTTTCG
>Ga0315312_1001423_pt1 | contig 18790 bp, 20 predicted proteins | sample TDP7_MG_FD_203629 | JGI IMG/M metagenome (GOLD analysis project Ga0315312, IMG submission 203629) | Freshwater sediment microbial communities from Lake Towuti, South Sulawesi, Indonesia - TDP7 | ecosystem: Environmental > Aquatic > Freshwater > Lake > Sediment | place: Indonesia: South Sulawesi... | reverse complement strand
AACTCCTCCCTCGGCGTTTCGTGCATGGATATGTTAAATGTTTTCTCGGTTTGGACCTCAACTGGCAGGCCATTTTTATCCAGACCCATGGGGAATAGAACGTTGAAGCCCGCCATCCTTCTAAATCTTGCGAACATGTCCATCCATGTGTACGTGTAGGCCTGACCTATGTGAACAGGCGTGTTGACGTACGGTGGGGGTGTGTCTATGCTGAACAGGGTCTTCCTACTCTTCTCGTCAAACTTAAAGATGCCTTCCCTCTGCCACTTTTCGAAAAGGCTCGACTCCATCTTAGGGCTCCAAGTCTTCTCCCTGATTTTCGGTTTAAAGGTTAACCCGGACCCAGTGGATGTCATGGCAGTCTTCCTCCATGGATTAAGGCAAAAGTTTTCGCAAAGGTGGTTTTATGTTCTAGGCTAGCATGACCTAAAAGAGTTTTTGGTAGGATTAGGGTACTTGGCGGTAGCGGTGCTGTGGAACCAAACTGTACCACCTGCCTCCCCTCTCTACCTACCAATTGCTATTTTTAAATGTTTATGATGTTCACGTTAATTAATCTATATAGAAAACGTCATTAATCAAAAATGTAATCCTTGACAATCCCTGAAAGGGGTAGGCCTGAGTTACCGCAAATTAAATCATGTTTTCTCTTCAACTTTAAGTGTTCTTATTATTATTGCCGTGACTATGGTTCCGCTTGGTATCAGGACCTCCCTTAAGCCGTCTGGCGCCTCTAGGACTGTGTGCATTATCCTGATGTCTTTAACGGCGCCTGTTTGGCCAGCCACGGTGATAACATCTCCATATTTAAAGGGTCTTGAAAGGACTAGGAATACTCCGGCTACGACGTGGGAAAGGATTGTTTGAGTGGCGAAGCCCACAACTAAACCTGAAAAGGAGCCTATGGTTAAGGCAGCGGATACATTTAAGTTGAACACGGATGTTAGGATGGACAAGAGAACGGCTATGCCTGTAATTCTGGCGATGGTCCTCAGCGCCGCGGCCGTGGAATGTTCAACAATTTTCCTAAAGTAGGAGTAAACCACCTCGCTTAATGAGTTTACAACTCCATAACCTAGGGCGAAAATGAGGACTGCTTGGATGTATAGGAGATAGTCCTTGTATGGTTCAAGGAATGGGATAAATAAAAAGATGAAACTTGAAATGAATAGGGATGCGACGAGGATCACGATGTAAATTAGGGTTTTTAAGACACCGCGACGGAGCCTCGGTACGCTCTCTGAGGTCATCAGATTCACCCTGAAGTTCAATGTCTCACGTTAACATCTTTTACCTTAAGTTTTTGGTAACTAAAGGATTTGATTCAAAATAAAGGAGACAAAGGTTAAGCTTCGGCCAGGGTTTCCGTACTTCTTACCCCTTCAAAGGAGTTAATTTCTCCTGTTATCCGCCTTAAGGATTTGTAGTCTTCCATTTCTAGGAAGGCGACTATGTCAAATCTGCCATAGGTGAAGTAGGCCTTTCTGACCCCCTCAACCTTCCTGATGGCGTTTAAAATGGCATCTGCTTTGGTTGGCACAACCTTTATTAGAACACAGGCGTTGAGCGTGGTCTATTCCTCCCTATGTTGGATCTCCACCAGGGTTTCGGTGAAAACAACACCAGCCATTCTGCCCATTTTCAAAACCGTGTTTCCTAAAGTCTTTGGATCAGGGGCTTCCACGTCAACCACCACATCGTATCTGCCCAACACGGGGAAAATTCTTTCAACCCCCTTAAGCTGTTTGATTTTCTTAACGACTTCATCAAACTTTCCATGTTCGGACCTGATCAGCACACACGCCGATACCAAAGATACTCCTCCCTTTAATAAATAATCAAAACTAAGTATAAATTGTTTTTCATTAATCATTAAAGTGAACATAAGGAGAACGCCTGTGGAGGAGGCTTTAACCGATTTTTCAAAAGGAGATGATGGAATGTTATAACTGCTTACAGGCAATTTTTTTGTTTATTATAAAAAGACAATTTTCCACCTTTGTATCAAATCATTAAATATATGACTGAGGTAAAATGCATGGCATAGAGATCGTATATTTTGCTATATTGCCCTATATATTATGAATGGTAATAATGGGTCCGTTACACCTCCCTTTTAGGCGATGTACTATGTCAAAGAAGTTCATTAAGAAGTGGGCTGAGCCGGAAAAGATGGGTATTAAAGAGGCCATCCGTCCGCCAAAGCCGTTGAGACCAAGGATAGAGCAGGCGGCTAGACGCCTTGATGTCCAGATTCAAAGGCTTGAACAGGAGAGTTCCCGCCTCACGGCGCGGGATAAGTCCATGTTCGCTAAAATCGTGGATGCTTACACAAACCATGACACCCAAAGGGCTAACGTTTTAGCCAATGAGCTAACAGAAATACGGAAAATGGAAAAGTTCATGACCCACGCCGAGCTTGCCTTGGAGCAGGTTGTCCTTAGGTTAAACACGGTTTCTGAACTCGGCGATACGGTTATCACCTTGGCACCAGCGGTAAGCGTGTTACAAAGCGTCAGGGTAGGGATTTCGGGGATTTTGCCCGGTGTTGAGAAGGAACTTGGACTAGTTGGAACCATGCTCAGTGAAATAATAATGGAATCTGGCCAGGGCACGGGCATGACATTAGACTTTGGGGCGGCCAACGAAGACGCTCAGAAGATTCTGGAGGAAGCAGCCATAGTCGCAGAACAGAGGGTGAAACAGAGGTTCCCAGAGTTCCCTGAAGGTGTTCCAAGCCCAGGAGGGCAACTTTCAATAAGGAAAGACTCCACCGAACCCTAGACTCCTATCCTAAAAGGAAGACCAGCCTAAAAGTGACTTAAGCTTAGCGTGTCCCCTTAATCCAAGCTCTACGACGCTATCCCATTTTATTTCTGTTTAAAGTACTCAACGCTATATTAGGGTCGGCATCCACCATCCCTAAAGCTGAGTTGATGCACGCCGATTTTCCAGCCTATTGTGGGCGGTTAACTTTTTATCATCCAAATCCACATAGAATATGGGATTTTAATATGGGCAAGCTAACGGTGATTTCTGCAAAAATACCTGAGGAAGTGTATAAGGAGCTTGTTCTCCGCGTCCCTGAAGGGGAGAGAAGCAACTTTTTCAGGGACGCCATAATGGAGAAGCTGGAAAAGACTCCGCGGCCAGATAAGATTTTGGAATTAGAACAGAGGATAGGTGGCCTTGAAAACTCCTTGGCTGAGGTGAGAAGGTACCTGGCCGATCTCGAAATCCTCACATATGAGCGGGGGAAGATAAACCCCCACGCCTTCTGCATCGACGATTTAGATCACAAAATAATGGATCATCTCATCCAACGGAAGGGAGCCACAACCCCCGAACTGGCTGAGACCTTAGGGGTGAACCGCTGGCTAATTTTGAACAGGCTCAAGAGGCTCCAGAGGCGGTCAAAGAAACAGCTCGGAAAACCCATAGTTAAATACTATTCGGAGGAGAAATTTGGGAAGAGAAAGGCATGGTGGATGAATGAAGAACTCCTCCAAAACTAATGGAAACATCCCCCGCAACCCCCCTTTTCTGTTTCAGGTTAAGTGGTGGGCGATCATGTTTTTATGAGAAATTTTTGGCATAAAAAGATACCCCCTATCATTTTTGACATCCCATCCCCCCTCAGTTAAGGGAGAATGTAAAGGCTTGCGTCAACCTGAGACAGTTCAAAAGGCGGTTACCAATCGATTGGTCCGTCGTATGAAGGGTGCCTTTTGCGTGAAATTTTCAATAGGACTTTTTTCCAATACCCCCTCCCCCTAGGGGGCCTCCATGAAGGCGCTTTCCTGCCCCTTAGGTGAGTTAAGGCCTGCGGCAACTTGACCAGCCTTGGTCCCGGCAAAAGAAAAATCTATTGTCTGACAATAGAGTCCACCCTTTTACTTCCTATTTATATTCTTCTTTCTCTTGTGTGCCTCTACAACAGCCCACATGAAATCTACAGTTTCATCAATGGAGTGATCAGTCGTGGAAACATTGCACCACCGATGACCATATCTCACCAAACTTGGGGTATGATGGATCTCGCGCTCTCTTAAAGGGATCGAATGAGACAACTGCAAGCTTTCCGATTCACCTTCCTCTCTCTTAGATGGTCTCCAAGGCGGCTGGAATATCTCTTCTCGTGGTGGTAGAGTTAAATTAGCAGGTGGTCTATTCAACGGCGCAAGACACAGCGGACAAACTATTATTCTCTCTATTTCGGTTTGCTTAGGATACTCCGAACTCAAATCGTGATTGTGCTTCTTAAATAGTTCCAGAGTAACTTCGTATGCTTCAGATGAATCAACTCCATAAAAATTACTGACAACAGTATTCCCAGAAAGTTCATGTGTAGTTATGGAAAGAAAAGTATTTAAGGTAAGAAAGTAAGAATATTTATGGTGGTCTTATGGCTCGGTACGAGAAACCCGACCTTACCGTGGTCAGCGCCAAGGGTCAAGTGGTGATACCTCAAAGCACAAGGGAGAAGCTGGGCATAAGGCCAAAGACAAAGCTTCTCGTGTACGGTTATCAGGACGCGATTGTCTTGAAGAAGCTGGAGATACCGGATGTAACAAAGGAGTTGGAAGAAATCTACAGGAAGGTTGACGCCAGAATAGCCAAGTACGGCGAACTAACTGACGAGGAGATAAACGAAGTAATTCAAGAGCACAGAAAGAAGAAGAGGGCTTCCGTGTGAAGGCTGTGGAATGAAAGTTGTACTCGACACCAGCGTCTTAATATCTGCCCTAATCAAATCCGGAAAGCCCAGGGAACTCCTGTTCAAGATAATCGAAGGAGAGGTTCAGCTGGTTTTGTCCAGAAGCATCCTAGAAGAGTTCCTTGAAGTCACCGACGACCCAAGGATAAGGAGATACGTTGACGAGGGCGACATAATCACCTTTCTGAGAGTTGTGGGAAGCATCGCTAAAATAGTTAGGGTAAGGTCCAAGTTCAAGGTTGTAAAGGATGATCCTGAGGACGATGTCATACTGAGAACTGCCAAAGACGGCAGAGCCAACTACATAGTGGCAGGGGACAAGCACCTACTTTCATTAGGAGAATTCAGAGGAATAAAAATAGTAACCGTAAATGAGATGCTGAAATCATTAAAAGAGGGAAGAGGATAGTTGAATAACCATACCTGAAGAGTTGTACACAAAAAAGGAGTACCAATCCATCCTGTTGAAGACGCTTGGAGATTCTCCAAAGCTGAGGATAATAGACTTTTTCTTGGACAACCCGCTCTTCGACTTCACCAAGAAGGAGGTCATAGAGGCCTCAGGGATGAGCAAACAAACCTTTTACAAACACTTCGCTGACATAGAGGAATACGGAATCGTGAACCCCTCCAGAAGAATAGGTAAAGCCACGCTTTACAAGATCAACCCCAAGCAGCCGTTAGTGAACATGCTTAGAGAATACGAAACCCAACTCTCTTTACAGATAGCAGAAAAAGAAAAGGCTGAGATGCAAAAACCGCTTGTGGCAGAGCTGGCAAAATAGATTAAGCGGCGCAACCTCCTTTGATGAAGACTTCCCCAGCAAACATTTGGGTACCCAATAAAATTTTCCATTGGGCCCCCAAATCAGCGGGCCTTAAGAGGGAGGCGCCGTGGCAGGGAAGGCGGGCAGGCTTCGACTACGTCGCCGAAAAAGATGGCATCATGCTCCTTAGAAGACCGAAAAGGTTCAGAACCATCCTTAGTGGTTAAAGCAGAAAACGAGTGGAAACAGATTTAAACCCTAAGGCATTATCTAGGTTGGGGAATAGGTATGTCCAAATATTCCGTGAAGGCCTATGTTCTGGCCATAGTGAAACGGGGAACCGAACACAAAGTGGCCGAAAAAATCCGAGAAATGGAGGGGGTCACCGAAGCCCTGGTGGTCTATGGCATGTGGGACCTCATAGCCCGCATCGAAACCGAAAGCCTAGCAAGACTAGACGGAATCATCAGCGACATAAGAAGACTCCCAGAAATCGAGCAGACCAACACCCTCATAGGCGCCTAAAACCAACAAAACCCACACACAAATATAGCACAACAATTTCTCAAAAGGAGAGGGGCCCGTGGCCCAGCACGGACTTAAGGCACCGAACCGTCCAAAAGGGACGGTGCGCAAGCCTCCGGAGCCGGAGAACCGGGGTTCAAATCCCCGCGGGCCCGCCAATTTTAAGGTGCAGATTTAAATCCTGATCACAGGGTGTGAAACTCCCACCTTATCTCATTTAACTCCCTGACCGTTCCATGAAAAGCCTTGTAGGCGTCTACGATGGAGGGTTGTTTCATCCTACTTTTAGCTAATCCTGCAGCAACTAGGATAGCGCCTATGAGATCACTTATGGTGGGGTCTGGGAAGGCTATTAACGCTATGCCAGCCGCAATTAGCCATGAGCGCTGGGCTTCTGGGTTGGGGTCTCCAATTAAACGTTTCAAGAACCTGGTTTCGTTAACAACTCCCTTCATTGCATTGCCCATTTCTTTGTAGCTTGCATTTAGCTCACGTAATGTAACAATCAGTTCTTTAAGTTCTTCGGGTCTCATGGCAAATTAACCCAGCCTTACAGCAACATTTCCCTCTAGCGCCCAATAGTTAAAAGGGGAGGGTTATTATTGCTTTCTATCATTCTCAAATACGTATGAATATTAAGCTCTTTTAAAGGGAGGATCCGACTGAGATGGCCCTTTCGGCAACCTGAACGGCCGAAAGGAGGTCATTAATAGTCGCCAGAAAGGTTTCAAACCTGCCTTCGCACCTCACTAGTGTAACCACACTGGAGCCCCTCCTAACGGTCCTAACCGTCAAGCCTGGAGGTGTTTTCACGTTGTCAGGGGAGACAGCCTTAGTAATGGCCTCCGCGTCCCTTTCACTCTCATACAATAAAATAATCTTGGCCTCCAAGCGATATCCCCCTTGAATCGGGCTTATAGTAACTTTAATTCTTTAGGCATTTCTCCAACCCTTTTTCTAAACTCTGGAGGCCACTCTTTCATGTTTAGGCCCTTTTGGGCCAGGAAGGCGACCATCCACCTTTCCAAGCCGATGCCGGTACACCCGGTCCAAACCTCTTTGTGGGAGGCCGCCTTAAACTTCCAGGCGTCACTGAACTTTGTTCCAGCCACGGTTAAATTTTGAAACTCCAGCCATTCGCTCTCCTCTCGGCTACCCCTGAAGGGCAGGTAGGCCTCAAAGTCTATGGTTCCCACCTCCTTGGTCTCCCCGATCTTCATTTCTCCAGCCTGTTCCATGTACCAGGGCACCACCCACGCGGTCCTCCACTCTAAGTCAAGGATTTCGTTAAAGATACGGTTGTACCGCTCCATCAACTGGTCCTTTATCTCTAAGACCTGTCCCTTTGTGCCCATCCAGATTATCTCGATTCGGTGGAACTCGGTGTCCCTTTCCAAGCCCCTGAGACCCCCCGCCTCCCACCTGTAGCTTGTGCCACTGGCATCCCAGACTTTAATGGGTAACTCATCGTCTGGTATGAGTTTCTTTTCAAAGAACCAATAGAAGGGGGGACACTGGGCGAAGCACATGCCGCCAATAGGGGCGGTTAATTTCTGTTTCAGCAGGTCTAGGGGGACCTGGTCGGTGACCTTCACGTAGTCTGCGAGGTCCTCCCAATCTTGGGGGTCCCATTTTTCCGCTCTGGAAACATAGTAAAAGAGGTTGGCTGAACCTGGCATGTGGCCCGTTCTGAGCCAAACGTCCAAGGGAGTCATTTTGGGCAATATGACCTCCTCAAAGCCAAGGGGTTTTATCAGCTCTTCCCGGGCTAGCTCGTCCATGGTCCGCATGATCCTAGTGGATATGGGAGTATGGAGCCACTCCCCAGCTGCGATTCTCTTTATCCATCCCCGCCTTTCCATCTCCTCCGTGGGGTCCTTATCCCAGATCATCCCTTTCCTTGGGCCTTGCCACAATAACTCCCAGTGCTCCGCCTTCCCACCGTATTCCTGGGCGAGGATCTTCTCCTCTATCCGCTCAAGGATTCGCTCCACATACCGGCCCTCAAGGGCGGAGGCGTCAAGGTTCTGGAGCCTTACTAGCAGCTCGCCATCCTTCTCCTTTACTTCCTTAACCCAGGGGACCTTCACCTCCACCCTTGTCTTCGGCTTTTTCACAGGCGTATAGGTAATCTCGTAGTCATCGACGAAAACCTCTCGGACACCGACCTGATACCTTTTCCCAAGCCTTTCTCCCAAAAAGGTTCTCAGTCTCAGCAGGGCGTCGTGGGGGCGAAGATAGGTGGTTCCCTCTATGGTTACCCTTAACGTGTTCCCCTGAACACCCCACTCTGTAACCCTTGACCCCTCCCTCCCAGCGGAGACCCCCCTCCTGAACAGGACAGGATTTACCTCGTTGGCTATGATTTCTGGCATCTCCGATCTGAGGAAGGCTATGTCTCCACTGAACTCCAGGCGACCCTTCAGGTGAAACTCCAAACCTTAAACCTCCAGTACCGAGCCCTTTTAGCCTTCTGAAACCACGGCCTGTTTAGGCACCTCAAAGATAATTTAGTTTCTGGCTTATATAAAATCTAACCTTCCCATTGTAAGAAAAGGGAGATATTCATGTGATTGTAATTGTCCAGTTTTCTGATAAGCAAAAGTAAAAGGACGGCGCAAGATATGAACCCGAGTCCTATGAGGGTAGTTGCCTAACTCACAGTAGAAAAGATTTAAATACTCTAAAAATGAAGGGTAGTTCAAACTTTGGAAGGATCAGAATGAAGAAAATGGTTGCGTATTGTGGGCTAGTGTGCTCTGATTGCCTAGCTTTCATAGCAACTCAGAAGAACGACGATGAGGAAAGGAGGAAGGTTGCCGAGTTGTGGTCCAAGCAGTTTGGCGGAAAATACAAGACGGAGGACATTAACTGCGACGGTTGCCTGACAAAGGGCCCGCGAGTTTTCAGTTACTGCAACGTGTGTGAAATAAGAAAGTGTGGACAAGAAAAGGATGTTGAGAATTGCGCCTACTGTGAGGAGTACGCGTGTGAAAAGCTTTCTAAATTCCTCAATGGAGCACCGGACGCCAAAAAAGTCCTCGATACGATAAGGGCGTCACGCCCATAAAAATAAGCGACAGTTCAATGTCCATTTTTTTGATACGACCCAAGTACTTAATCCCCATAAGTAATAAATCTAATGGTAGCAACAACTCTTTGCTTTTTCGTTGAGAAGCCAAAAAGTCTTTAAATTCCTTGTGTATCTATGTCTTAGAAGCGGAGAAAAATCGGGGGTCGACTTCGTGACGGAAATTGGTAAAAGAATAAGGCTGGATAGGATCACCAATAGGAATACCAAGAGGACGGTTATAATTCCCATGGACCACGGCATCACCATGGGCCCAGTTAAGGGATTGCATGACATGAGGGCGACGGTGAACCTGGTGGCTGAAGGGGGTGCCAACGCAGTCCTCTTGCATAAAGGAATTATTAGGGCTGGTTACCGGGGCTACGGACGAGACATCGGGTTAATCATGCACCTTTCCGGCAGCACCGCCCTGGGCCCTGACCCTGACAACAAGGTTTCCGTGGCGGAGGTGGAGGAGGCCATAAAGTTGGGGGCCGACGCGGTCTCCATCCACATTAACGTGGGCTCCGAGACGGAGCCTGAGCAGTTAAGGACCCTGGGGCAGACGGCCAAAATATGCGACGAGTGGGGCATGCCCCTCTTGGCCATGATGTACCCGCGGGGAAAGAAAATTAGTGATCAGTATGACGTGGAGGTGGTTAAGCACGCGGCCCGCATCGGCGCAGAATTAGGGGCGGACATCGTAAAGACCAACTACACGGGAAACCCAGACACCTTTAAGGAGGTTGTAAGGGGTTGCCCAGTTCCCGTGGTTATGGCTGGGGGTCCTAAAACCGAGACCACGGAGGAGTTCTGCAGAATGGTCTACGATTCCGTCCAGGCGGGGGGCTCTGGCGTCGCCGCGGGGAGAAACGTCTTCCAGCACGAGCACCCGACAAGGATGGTTAGGGTCCTATGCGGCATCGTCCACGAGAATTTGGACGTGGAAAAGGCCATCAGTAAATACATGAAATAGGCTTTAGGCGTTCACCGAGAAGGAAACAGATACTCCCTCCTTCTGAACCTGGCTCCCATTTTTCTTGCCATTTCTTCCACTTTTAGGAGGTTTATTTCAGGGATGTCTACGGCCGTGACCTCGGTGTCCAATTCCTCACTTGCCTTCTGGATGAACCTTAGAACGTTTTCATAGGCTTTTTCAAACTTTGGTCGGCACACACGGTTGTACGTCTCCCCATCATGGGCGTTCAGGCTTACGCTTACTTTATCCACTCCCGCGTCTTTAAGCTCCCTAATCACGTCTCGTCCAGGGTTTAGGAGGTATCCGTGGCCGTTAGTGTCCACCCTAACTGGCGTTCCATGATACCTCTTAATCCATCTAGTGACTTCTAGTAGGCAGTCTAATCGTTCCAGGGGCTCCCCAAAGCCGCAGAAAACCACCTCCCTCCAAGGTTTAAGGTTAATAAACCTCTGCAGCTCTTTGGTTACCTCCTCAACTGAAGGTTCTCCCCGCAGCCTTAGGTTAAACCCTTCAACCCCCTTGGCAAAGTTTCTGAAACAGAAGTAACAATCGTTGGAGCACCGATTAGTTATATTCAGGTAAAGACTAGGATTAGCGCCAAGCCAATAGACGATGGCAGGCGAATTTTTCATAGGGAGCCACCAACACTACCAACAAATCTAGTTAAATCAAAAGCAGATAAACTCTGATAAATAGCCTTGCTCATATAAAGCTGATGGTACGTGAGTGGCGATGGACGGAGATATTTCAACATCTTATTAAAGGTCTATTTTTTGTATTCATAACATTTATTATTTTGTAGAACGTTCCTTCTGGCATTGTGTCTTTGGATGTGAAGAGGGTTGTGTGAAGAAGAGAGGGAATGCGGTTTTTGCGGTCGAAAGTTCCACCCAGTAAAGAAGGATCAAAAGTTTTGCAGCCAGTTATGCGAAGAGGAATATTCGCAGACGGAGCTTGAGGACTGGCTTCTCTTACTCGATGAAATTTGATGGTAATAGGCGTAGGTGCAATGCGAGATGCAGCAGATTAAAGCATTGTTAGATAAGCTTACTTCACTTTACGAAGAACTGATAAAAACATCGGTTGAGCAAGGTCTTGGTATTGATACCAGAATCGTATCAAAGTATGCTGAGATTTGGGTCGCCCACAAGCTGAGGCGATTTGAACCACAGATAGGGAGGTTAAGAGAAAAAATAAGCGCCGATATTTACCTCAAATCCTTGGACAAAAGGATAGAAGTAAAATATAGCATTTTAAAAGGCGAGTGGCGAAAGAAATTTGGGGTTAAGGGTAAGAATTGGGGCTGGGGATTTGGGAATGGAACGCAATTCAAGAATTCTAAATTTGATCTTTGTGTTCTAATTGCGGCTGGTGAAGATCTTCTTCCGAAGGATTGTTACATAATACCACTCAATGATTTTAAGGAAGGAATGGGCAAGGCACGTCGTGGGGGAAAGCCCCAAAGTAATGAGCCCTATTATGGCATCACCATCTTTGAAGATAAAAGAGATTTTGAAAGATGGAAAAAGGGATGGAATAATTTAGGTTATCCATGCAAATTGGAAGAAACTTTGAATGAAGAACCTAATAGGTATAGAAACAAATGGGATTTAATCTTAGAGAAGAGTCTGAGTGAACAGGACGAAGTTAAGCAGGCGTGCGGGCTTGTTTCATCAGGTGAAATCGGTGAGTTGTTTCAGAGAATGCTAACAGAGATACCTAAACTGGGTGATGATGTGAGGCGATACGACCTCAAAACCAGAGTAAGATTTGAGAGAGAAGGCTATGGTAGAAGAGAGAAAAGAATAGTGGCTTTAGTGCAAAATGAGAACAGCATTACAGCGCATCTTCCGTGCAATAGAACATTCAAATCTCAAGTATCGCAGATGAAACTTTGGCCGCAGGCGCTTAGCTATGACATCCGAGGTTTTTCATATCTGAAAGGTATCAAAAATGAAAACAGGGTAAAGATCGCTCTGGATGTCATAAGAATAGCATACAAGTCTCTTGAAAAAATCTAACGACCTTAAACAGTGGTGGTGTTGATAGACCCGCATCGAACACTATAGCCTAATAGTATCCGAGGTCCCTTGCCCTTTGATTTAATTCGTCGAGGTGCTTCTTGGCTGTTTTTATAACAGTATCCCTGAGGTCTTCATCTGAAATTTTTGAAACCCTAATCCTTTTAAGCGCCTTGGCAAGGTTTTCGTTTTTTAGGCTAAACTCAGCCCAGCTTTCGAAGTCCCCTCGGGCGTTATGAAACCTTATGGATTCCACGCTAACCCTTGGAAGGGCCTCAATGAAGCCCCTCAGGCTTCGTGCCTCTATTCCTGTATATTTTTCCTCTCCAACACCGAGGTAAAATTTGAAGGGTTCGTTTGCGGCGACAGTGAATACCCTTAGCCTCATTTCAAAATCCGTTACCGCGCCCTGACAGGCAACGAAGGCGTCAACCGGATTTCCATAGGGACTGAAGTAGGTGTGGACTGCGCCGGGTCCTCCGCCGGCGGTGAACATGGAATGAAGATGGTCGCTGATCTGGAAGTACCTCCAAGTTTTGAGGAGGGCAGGGTCGCGGGCTTCCTTAACCAGGGGTTCCATGTCCCTTACTGTGGTGTGGTAGGCCCACTGCATGGTGTTCCCCAGCCAGCCACTCGTGTCCCTTTCCAAATCAGCCCAAGAAACCGTGCTAAGCTCAGGGACTTCCACGTAGCCTACAGGCTCATATTTGCTTATCACCTCAGAGGGCGTCGCCATGTTCAAGTTATCATACTCAAGAATCTTGGGAAAGAGATGGGCTAGAAAATCGTGGATTCCAGTTTCAGGCCATTGGTGTTCCCCGAAGGTTTCGTAGTCAGGAAATATGCTAATGCACTGGCCAGGGGTGATGGCAAGCCAAGAGGCATACTTTTCCGCGGTTAGGGGCCACTCGGTCCACCACCTGGCTGAAAATCTGAAGCCGATGTCGTCCGTGAGCTTATAGTTACGCAGCAGAACCCTAAGCCTTTCACAATCCCTTGCCGTGTACACATGGTTGGGGGGCCTGTCCTTGAGAACCCTTTCAACTCCCTCCATGTAAATTCCCGCATATCCTAGCTCCTCCACCGCCTTTGCGATAGCATTGTTATACAGCAGCTCCGTATTCTCAAAGACCTTAGGCTCAAAACGTAGGAGTTCCTTCATGGCTTCTCGATGCATTTTAACCTGCTCTACGAACTCCCCGCTAACTGGATATAGGCCGCATAGGGAATGATAATAGGTTTGATCAAGGAACTCCACACAGCCCGTTTCAGCTAATCTTTTAAAGGACTCCAACACATCCTTATTGAATCTCTCACACTGCTCAAGGAAGACGCCGGAGAGGCTGAAGGATACTTTCACCTTCTTCCTTTCCCGTTTATACTGGTCAATCAGGTTAAGAATTATCTGATTAGCAGGAAGATAACACTTCCTGCTCGCCCTCTCAAAAATTTCCCGGTCTAAGGCCTCGTCGAAGTAATAATTGAAGAGTTCCTCCTTCCCCAGGCGTTGAAACATCCTTCGCTCCCAGAAATAGTTTTTCTTCACCCTGAAAGGCTGATGGACCTCAAAGACAAAAACCACATCAGTCACAGAAAGCCCTCCTCCATGCATGTCGAATAATTCTTTGTACCCCCAAACTTATAAACACTACAAAACACGGAAAGCGATGGACTTAATTAAAAGCCTCCGAATTTGTCGTTTCCCAGATTGAACAAAACCTTTTTCTTCTCCTCTGAAAGGTAGGCGGCTAGGATTTCGCCCACAAATATGGTGTGGTCCCCTGTTCTGAGTTGACCTACAACCCTACATTCCATGTTCACGACGCACTCCCCGATAAGGGGAGGCTTCACATACTTGGCTGGAAGGGGCGTTAAACCAGTCTCCTTGAATTTGTCAACTTCCCTCCCCGAGTGGGTTCCGCAGTATCGAACCGCGGCCTCCATGTCTTCGCTTGGAAAACAGAGCACAAATTCGCCCCCCTCCGAAATTAGCTGGTGGCTATATCTGGTTAACCCAACCGATATGGCGGCCATGGGCGGCCTGGAGGAGGTGGGCATGTTCCAGCCGAGGGTGATTACATTGGCCTTCCCATCTTTGTCGGCAGAAACCGCCAAAACCGTCCGCTCAGGATACTTCCGTGCCCAGGCTTCACCGACCGTAACTTCCCTCAATCTGCTTCACCCCGAAAGCTTCTATAACGTTCATTCCCCGCGCTTTTTGTGAGCCTCTATTCCCCAATTTTGTTAAGACCCCTTTATTTACTAGGTTTAGGGGTGGCCTCCCCTTCAGCACCCTAGCCACCTCCTTCACAGCTTTGATGTGTAGGTTCTCCGTGGAGTATTGGGAATACCAGGCAACGTGGGGGGTTATTACCAAGTTCTTCAATTTAAGCAGCGGGTTACCCGGATCTGAGATAACTCTCCTGGTTATGGGGACGGCGCTATTCAAAAGGGCGGCATCCTTAGCAACCTTGATAACTTCATCTTCTGTCTTACAATGGTAAAATTCCACCTTTGCCCCCAAGGGTTCCAAGATCCTTCTTTCAGGCTCCGTGGCCGGAAAGGCGTGGTCTGTAGCCACAACCTTAAATTTATGCACTTCCGTCAAACGATCACTACCTGAAATACGTATGTCACATTTAAATTTGAGTTATCACCCAGTCCGACAATAAAAACATTAAGTGCACACTTTTCACTTTAGGCCCCCGCGGAAACCACATCACTGCGGCCAAAGTCCGTGGGCTCATTGACAAGCCAAAGCACCGAGAGCAAAACTTAATAGCATATGGTATCAATGTCGTAAATTTGGAGGTATTTAATGTGAAGACGATAGTTGAACCCGAAAGACATACTCCTATTGTGGATGAGGCAGATGTTGTAGTGGCAGGGGGCGGTTTATCCGGGGTAGCAGCAGCTGTGGCTGCAGGAAGAAATAAAGCTGAAACAATACTCTTAGAACGTAACGGTTTTTTGGGTGGAGTGGCTACGGCGGGGCTGATGGCGTCGATAGGCAACTATTTCTTCGATCATAAAGGTGAACTAGTTATTCGAGGCATAGCCTTAGAGATGGTTGAACGGTTGGCAAAGAAAGGAGGAACCAGCTCAGGGTGGAAAATACCATCTCCAATGGTTGGGGGCACGCTATCCAAAATAGCCTTTGATCCAGAAGTTTTGAAACTGGTTCTTGACGAAATGGTTGAGGAGGCCGGCGTCAATGTTCTATTTCACACCATGGTAACGGATACTATTCTAAAAGAGAATCAGCTTAATGGGATAATAATAGAGAACAAGTCTGGCAGACAAGCAATCTTAGCTAAGAATATTGTGGACACCACAGGGGATGCCGATATAGCAGCTAAAGCAGGTGCGCCCTTCAACTATAATCCTCCAGGATTTGACACCCTTAACTTTAGGTTAGGCAATGTGGATATGCAAAAAACTTATGAATACTTTAAAGAGTATCCAGAAGAATACAGCCCTCTCGTTGGAAGGGACAACGCTCCTGATCCCCGTGGTTTTGAGGAGAATTGGCTCAAAAGGGGAATATTCTTCTTTCCTCATTATGGAGGTAAAGTTTTCCGTCTTATACAAGACGCAATTAAGAAAGGTGAGTACACTCCTCAGAAGGGAACATGCATTGACCTGGACGCCTTTTGCATTGATGGGCTTGCTTGGAATAAGACGGCGACTATAGTTACTGGCATATTTCAAATCGATAATCTCAATGCATTGGAAATATCTAAAGCGGAAATGGAAGGAAGAAAATGGTGCTTTTACGCTGCTGAGTTCCTTAAGAAATACATGCCCGGCTTTGAAAATGCTTTCATCATTGGCACCGCACAAGATCTCGGTGTGCGTTGGAGTAGGTGGATAAGGGGCGAATATATATTCACCCGCAAAGATGTGGAGGAAAGTACCAGATTTAGTGACGTTATCGGTGTTGGGACTACGAAACAAGGTGCCTATGACATTCCATATAGAGTGATTCTTCCTCAAAAAGTTGACAACCTCTTGGTGGCAAGTGGCAAGAGCGCCTCAACAGAACCAAGAGGGCTCCTCCGCGGAATGGCAAGAGGATGTATTATCTTGGGCCAAGCCGCCGGCACTGCCGCTGCTTTATCGACTAAGATGGAAACCACCCCTAGAAAATTAGATGTAAGAGAGCTTCAGAGGACCTTACTTAATCAAGGAGTCTACCTAGGAGATGCGTCTAGGCTTAAGGAACTGGGTCTAGCCTAGTCAAGAGAAGGAAACCAGTCCTATCAGTCCTTAATACCCACAGTATTCAATCCTCGAATAGAACCGGGATCTTTCGTCAAACTGCACGGCGTCGGGTAACAAAAGCAAAGAAAATGTATGGAAAATTGCATTAGCTTTCCTCATCGAGAAAAAACCTGAAATATATCAGCATGGAAACTCCGGAAAGCCTTGTCGCGTAAGGAGTTTTCTGTTTAAATCAGCCCACACTCACAAAGCCGATTTTATGCTTCCGTCCCCTACATTGGAAAAAAACTTGGAAGGGCAGCAAATCTCTGTTTAGAGTCCACATAGACTTAAATCCTCGAATCTCAAGTTTAGAGGCAAGATATAAACCTTATAGGCGAGAATCGTTGAAAAGTCGATCTTCGTTGACACCCCTCTACCTCTATCAGGTCTTAGGACGGTTAAGCGACGGAGTTATGCGTCCGTACACTAATATCTACGCGGTTCAGCTAGGCGCCTCCCCAATCCAGATGGGATGGCTGAGGTCCCTCACAAGCCTCTCCTCCACCGTAACCCAGGTGGCGTGGGGAATCGTCGTGGACAGTGTGGGGAAGAGGGTTTTCTTCATAGTTTTCGGAGGTATCGTTGCCTCCCTGCTGTGGATTCCGATGGTCTACGTAACAGCGCCTTGGCAACTGATAACTCTCCTGGTGCTTCAAGCCTTCATCGGCTCTATGACTGCCCCCGCTTGGGCTTCCCTCATAGCGGACCTAGTGCCCTTCGAGGTGAGGGGCTCCGTGACAGCGACCATAAACACAGCTGCTGCTATCGGCAGCACGTTAGCCGCCCTTATATCAGGGGCCTTCATGTCCCTGGTCGGAGAGGCTTCAGGCAGCGGGTACACGGTTCCTCTCCTTGCAGCTGCATTGCTGGGTTTAACATCGTCTATCGTCATGTTAGCTATGAAAGAGCCTCGGAATCCTAAGGGGCCCTCCCCCAGGGCTCCGCGGCTTGAAGCCTTCAGGAGCAATCTGGAGTTTAGGAGGTTCTGCGGCCTCGCCGCGACTCACGGCTTCTTCATGGCTTTGCCCCATCCTCTCTTCCCGATTACCCTCCTGAGGGTTCTCAGAGTCAACGCCTTTGAAGCCGCAAGCCTCTACGTTATCGACGGCGTCACCGTGATGCTGACCGCTAAGTACCTTGCGGGCCGCATCGTCGACCGGGTTGGACGGAAGCCCTTACTCATCGTCGGGCAGACCGGGACCTTCATCGCTCCGACGGCCTACATCTTTGCAACAAGCCTTGAGCCCATTTACCTTCAAGTTATAGCTTCAGCAATCTTCCTGGCTTTCTCAGAGGTTGCCTCCTTTGCGTATCTCCTCGACATCCTTTCGCGGAGCGACGTGGGGACCTTCATGGCTGTCTACCACATGACCGCAGGCTTCTTCAGCTTCCTAGGCTCCATGACGGGCGGATACCTTGCCTCCGCCTTCATCTCCCTGGGAATCCCGGAGCTGACATCGACCCAGTTGGTCTACTTGTTCAGCGCCATAGGTCGCTTCGGCTCAGGGCTCCTGTACTACGCCATTAAGGAACCGCATAAATATCCTTCAACTCTCAAAGATGAATTCCTCAAAGGCCTAGGCTTCATTAGGCGACGTTTGTTAAGCACCAGTCGGGAAGATTTATCGTTTTCGTCACAGGATTCTCCCCCTTAGGATTTTATCTATCTTTAAGGTCATAAATGCTGTGATAAGAATCTCTTCTCCTCTACATATATTAGATTATGGCCAAATCAAATTCGTTCTGATATCTCAATTAGAAGCCATAAATATTTTTGTCTTAGATTAGTGTGTAGGGGTGGGAGAAGCCGCCGGCGTGGAACCTGCCCTTTATGGCTATGCCTTGGCCGCACTCTGGGCAGTGCAGGTCCTGGGTTAGGCGCCACCGGAGGATCTCAAAGCTTAAACGCTTGATTAGGAGGGCGTTGCAGTTGGGGCAGTGGGTGTCCTCATAGCGATGGCCCGGAACGTTGCCTAGGTAAACGTAGTTTAGACCCGCCTCATGGGCCTTTTTCCAAGCTTCCTCCAAGGTGCCCACGGGCGTGGATGGAATTTCTGTCAATTCATAATTAGGATGAAACCGGAGAAGGTGGAGGGGCGTGTCCCTGCCCAAATTGTCCCTTATCCAGGTGGCCAGCGCCTCAAGGGCCTCCATGGAGTCCCCCATTTTGGGAATCACTAGGTTGGTGACTTCAACATGGATGCCTTGCTTTTTCATCTCCTTTAGGGCTTCGTAGATGGGCTCCACGGAGGGCACAGCTGAAAACTTTCGGTAAAACTGGGGGTCGCCTCCGCCCTTAAAGTCCACGGTGGCCGCGTCCAGGAAAGGCGCCATGGCTTGAACAGCCTCGGGCGTCATGTAACCATTCGTAACGAAGGTGTTGAAGATTCCCTCCCTGTGGGCTAGTTGGGCCGTGTCGTGGGCGTACTCAAAGAAGATGGTGGG
>Ga0315312_1001422_pt1 | contig 18817 bp, 17 predicted proteins | sample TDP7_MG_FD_203629 | JGI IMG/M metagenome (GOLD analysis project Ga0315312, IMG submission 203629) | Freshwater sediment microbial communities from Lake Towuti, South Sulawesi, Indonesia - TDP7 | ecosystem: Environmental > Aquatic > Freshwater > Lake > Sediment | place: Indonesia: South Sulawesi... | reverse complement strand
CGGTGACCCTATGATGTTTGCAACCTTTGCGCTTGGAGCTCCAGCACACATGTCCGCGATCAGCAACGTGTTTCCGGAGCTCACCATCCAGCTTTATGAGGCGATGAAAAAAGGAGACTACAGGAAAGGTAGAGAGCTGCAGTTTCGGTTAAACGATATAAGGCATGCGCTAAGGAAAGGCCCTTACATCACGCCTTACAAAGAGGCTCTAAGGCTACGCGGCATAGATACGGGCACAGTTTCATCACCGCTAAGGTCTATGAGCGAGGAGGAAATAAAAACCCTGAGAGAAGACCTAAAAAAATTAAGGGTTATCTAAACTTTAACTTGACGATAAAAGGACTTCGAGACGCAGCGATGTTTCCTTACATATGGTAAAATTTCGCATAAATTAACTACGGCTTTCTAATCCGCATCCTACAGAAGCGAAAAGTAAAACGATATATGCACTGTCGCGTTTGCGTCTTATAGGTGTTTCAGAGAATGAGGCGACATCCATTGCTTCTCGGAGTGGATGTAGGCACCACTAACGTGAGGTCATTCATTTTTAACGAGAAGGGCGAAGTTTTAGGACAAGCCTTTCAAGAACTCGAAATTTATAGACCGAAGCATGATTGGGCTGAGGAGGAGCCTGAAGAGCTTTGGAGGGCAACCCTTGAGACGATGAAGCGCTCTGTGAAAGCTTCAAAGATTTCCCCCGACGACGTGGCAATGATTAGCTTCAGTGCGCAGATGCATGGGATGTCCATGATCGATCGAGAGGGCAACGTTCTCGTAAGGTTGCTCACATGGCTTGACCTTCGGGCGGCTCCTGAATGTGAAAAATTGAGTGAAATTATGGGTTCATACGAGCTTTATACCCGAACGGGATGCCCTCCAATTTTCGTCTACCCTCTCGTCAAAATATTGTGGGTGAAAGAGAACATGCCCAAAATATTTGAGCAATGCTACAAGATTCTTTCGGCGAAAGATTACATCACGTATAGGATGCTTGGAGAGCCGTATTTAGATCGCTCAGTGGCTGCGGGTTCACAGCTGCTGAATATTCACAAGTTGAAATGGGATGACAGAATCCTTGAGATAGCCGACATAGATGAGGATAAGTTGCCAGTGTTACGTGACGGAAACGAGGTCGTAGGAGAGTTGCCGGGAACAATAGCTAAGCTGACGGGACTCAAAGCAGGCATCCCGATCATTCTAGGGGCATCCGATGGCGCATTAAGCAATGTTGGGCTCGGCTCAGTGGAGGAGGGTGTAGCCGCGGCCAGCATCGGCTCAAGTGGCGCAATACGAGTGATCTCCAATAAGCCCTTCATAGATAAAAGTCGTGATATGCGGTTCTTCTGTTACCATGTGGCAAAAAATTGGTGGCTTCCCGGCGGAGCCATCAACAACGCGGGAATAATACTGCGTTGGTTTAGGGATGTCTTCGGACAACCAGAGATTGAGGCGGCTCAACAACGCGGGGTGGATCCATACGAGGTCATAGCTGAAAAAGCCTCCACCGTCAAGCCAGGCGCCGGAGGCCTGATCATGGTGCCCTTTTTTGCTGGCGAACGTTTTCCCGTACGGGACCATAAGGCAAGAGGCGTAATCTTTGGGTTAACCCTAGCACACGGTCGAGCTCACCTAATAAGAGCAATCATGGAAAGCGTAGTTTTCACATTGAAATGGATTATGGAGGCTATGGAGGAACAGGGATTAGCAATTAATGAGGTAAGAGTGAGCGGGGGAGGAGCAAGATCGCACATTTGGAGGCAAATCCAAGCAGATGTGCTTGGAAAGCCTGTGGCTCATACGAAAATCGAGGAAGCGTCCGCTTTAGGGACTGCTATGCTGGCCGCCATCAGCTTAGGGATTTACAAAGATTTGAACGACGCTTCCAGGAACATGGTCAAAATCGTGGAACGCCATACACCAAATCCAGAAGTTCATCAGAAGTACGAAAGCATGTTTCAGATGTACAAGGAGTTGTATGGTGCTTTAAGGAAATTTTATGAGGAATAGCTAAGGATGCAAACCTAAGCTAGGGAATTTTGGCTTTATTACTGGCAGTATTTCTCCACACTTGAGGACGCCAACTTTTGCTTCTCTTCCCTGACTCTTGAACGCCATTTCCATTGCTTCATTCATGGTGCTAGCGTGCTGAAATCCCAGCGCCGCCTTATCGTCTTCCGTAAGCCCATCGGAATAGCATATTACCTCAGCGCGCTCTAGCATTTGCGCGTGAAGAAGAAGGGCTCCTCCAGCCACTGGATCTTCAAGTTCTCTGCTCTCGATAGCCCTAAGATTTTCGTCGTAACCCAGCGTGGCTCTCTCTTCAAAGATCGGATGCGTAGGTGAGATTCTATCGGGACATGGTGTTGCAAGGATTATAGTTCCACCTTTCTTAACTGCCACACTAGCGTAGTCAAGGGGCTTGGAGGCTTGCCAAAAGTCGATGTCCGCGGGATAACTTGAAACAATCACTATATCCGCCCTTCCGGGCACTACAGGACAATATATCTTTTCAGCGGCTTTAACCCCTTCCCTAAACGCTTTAATAGGGTCGCCAACCACTACATGCGCTATTTTGTCCTCCTGATTTAACACCGTATTCACAATCAGACTCAACCCTGTTTTCAAGGCAACAGCGTCTATTTCCTCCTTCACCTTGTGATTTAACCTTCCAATCAACTTGCTAACGGGTCTAACCTTGCCCGCCATAATGTGGGTCATCGCAGTGGTTTCTTCCCCAGAGACGCCAGGTTGGATGATCTTTCCCCCTCCACCCCAACCTGCATAACAGTGGGGAACAATGTTACCCACGCCGATAACAAAATCGGCATCGTAAACTTTCTTATTTACACTGATTGGGATACCAGACTCCGTTTTGCCCATGTCAACCAAATTTTTTAGATCCTTATAATCATGATTTATCACGGGTACACGCTCCACGACCTCATCCCCATATTTTACCCTGATCTCCCTCTCACTCATATAGCGGTGTGTACCAAGCGCAATAATGACCTCAATATTTTCGTCCGGGACCCCAGCCACGTTCAATTCATCAAGCAAAACTGGTATGATCATATCCTGAGGGGTTGGGCGAGTCATATCATCTCCTAATATAACAACCCTATCTCTAGGTTTCACCATCTCCGAGAGTGGGGGCGAACCAATCGGGTTTCTTAGCGCTCTCCTTATCTCCTCTCCAGGGTTCTTTAATGCCAGCACCTCACCCCTATCAATCGCAAAGTAAATATTCTTGTTAGGAATTTCCATGGTAACAATTTTCTCTTTACCATACGGAAGGGCTACTTGCATCTTATCATCCTCTATCAAGGATAATTCAAGCTTTAATATATCTATTAGCCGCTACGGTTCTTGGCGGAAGTCCTTGGCATACGGATGCTAAGAGTAGTTTTAAAAACTTTATGATGTCTCGAGCAGCATGGATAGTCATGCAGACGCGATATCACCGTAACATCCAGAGACTTTCTCGGGGCGGAGCTGGATACCTTCAACTCATAACCAAAAAATGGATCGTTGAGTTGTTGTAATTTTTTAGAGGTCCGTTTTAGAAATAGTAATCATTATAAATGATGATATGAAGTATGAAGAGAAGGGATTGTCTTGCACCTAAAGAGCGCGTCACCGAGAATCGTGATAAGCGAAGAATTGTGTAAGGGTTGCGGGATATGCATAGCGCTGTGCCCCATGAAAGTTCTAGATAGAAGTGATAAATTATCTTCGCGAGGGGTTTATCCGCCAGTGTCGGTCAATGGGAATAAATGCACGGCTTGCCGCATTTGTCAACACTATTGCCCCGACTTAGCAATCTACATTGTTACGGAGGAAAAGAATTGAAGACCTCCGTCAAAAATATAATTGAGCCCGGAACACACTTCATCACAGGGAACGAGGCTTGCGCCTTAGGAGCCATCGTCGCCGGATGCAGATACTTTGCGTTTTATCCAATAACCCCCGCGAACGAGATAGCTGAACATATGTCCACGCTTCTTCCAAAAGTTGGGGGCGTTTACATGCAAATGGAGGACGAAATAAGTTCAATAGCTTCGGTTATAGGGAGTTCATGGGCAGGCAGAAAGTCCATGACTGCGACATCCGGCCCAGGTTTCAGCTTAATGCAAGAGAATATTGGATACGCTGTCATGACGGAAACGCCATGCGTGATAGTTGATGTTCAAAGATCTGGGCCCAGCACTGGTACGCCACCGCTACCTATGCAGGGCGACGTATATCAAGCTAGGCACGGCAGCCACGGCGAATATGAGATCGTCGCCCTTGCCCCGTCATCTGCGAGGGATATGTTCCTATTAACAATTGAGGCTTTTAACCTATCAGAAGCCTATCGTATACCAGCAATAGTATTATCTGACGCTCTCGTTGGTCATATGACAGAAAGCGTGGAGATTCCTGATCCATCAACCATAACCATCATTGAAAGGATGAAACCTAAAGAACCTCCCGAGGAATGTCGGCCCTTCCTCAGCGAGGATGTGGCGCCGATGCCTGTCTTTGGATCTGGCTACAGGGTTCATGTAACAGCCTCCACCCATGACGAAAAGGGGTTTAGAAATGTGGAAAACCCCATCTTCGTTGACAACTTGGTGCGTAAGATTTGCATGAAGATTCGTAAGCATAGGAATGAAATAGTGAATGTGGAAACAAAGTACCTAGAGGATGCAGAAGTGGCTCTCCTAGCGTATGGTAGTGTCGCTAGGTCAGCGCTTCATGTGGTCAAGTGGGCTAGGGAGGAGGGCTTAAAGGTGGGATATGTCAGGTTAATAACCCTATGGCCATTCCCCGATGAAGTAATACGGGACGTAGCGAGGAAGGTAAACAAAATAATGGTCTTAGAGAACAACATGGGGCAAATCGTTAACGAAGTAGCGAGAGTTGTAGGCGGAGAGGCTGAGGTTAAGTTTTTGCCTCCAAGGATCCTTGGCACCATTCATGAACCCTCATACACGATGGAGAAGCTTAAGGAGGTTTACAAATGAGTGAGGCATATCAACACCCGTTAATGAAGTACGTTAGGAAGGGTGCACTCCGTCAACCCCACTGTTCGGGATGTGGGAATGGGATAATAGCTCAATGCATGTTGAGAGCCATCGATGAGCTAGGTTCAGATATGGGAAAGATGGCTTTCGTGTCCGGCATCGGCTGTAGCAGCTGGATTCCAAGTCCATTCTTCAATGTGGATATGCTTCACACAACTCATGGAAGACCGTTGGCCTTCGCAACTGGGGTTAAATTGGGCAATCCAGAGTTGCGCGTTGTTGTATTCACGGGGGATGGAGACGGTGCGGCAATAGGTGGAAACCATCTAATTCATGCCTCCAGAAGAAACATCGAGATCCTAGCAGTCTTGGTTAACAATCGCATCTACGGAATGACCGGAGGTCAGGTCTCCCCTACAACCCCGCATGGAATGAAAACAACAACTACCCCCTACGGGAACCTAGAGCACCCCTTCGACTTAAGCAAGCTAGTTGAGGCAGCAGGCGCTTCTTACGTGGCTCGTTGGACCACATTCCACGTTAAACAACTCGTTTCATCCATGAAGAAAGGGCTTCTGAAGGAGGGATTTGCATTCATAGAAGTTGTGACTCCATGTCCCGTTCAATACGGAAGATATACTGGTATAAAGGATCCTGTTGAGTCATTATTAATGTTAAAGAAGCTCTCCGTCCCCCTGAGCAAAGCAAAATCGATGAGTGAGGCGGAACTGGAGGGGCGGATAGTGATCGGAGAGTTCGTTGATAGGGATGTGGTAGGGCTTACGAAGGCTTACAGGCAACTACTCGCTGAGGTGGGAGCTTGAAGAGGATAGAAGTAATCGTGGGAGGATTTGGCGGCCAGGGAACGTTGCTAGCTGGAGCTGTATTAGGCAGGGCTGCAGTTTACGACGGAAAAAGGGTGGTTCAAACCCAGTCGTATGGCGCTGAGGCTCGAGGTGGAGCCGCTAGGTCCGAGGTTATTATATCAGATGAGGACATAGACTACCCCATAGTGACGAGGGCTGACGCTTTAATTGCCATGTCCCAGCTAGCCTCTGACCGATACATAGGTAGGGTGAAGGCAGATGGCGTTGTGATGATAGATGAGGACTTAGTAAAGGAAATTGCGAGGAAGGATGTGAAGGTGGTGAAAATCCCTGCCACCAAAATAGCCTCAGAAGAGCTAAAGCTACCCGTGGTCGCCAACATGATAATGATGGGAGCGCTAACTGGACTCACAGGTATAGTCAAGCTGGAATCTCTTACAAAATCCATTAAACTCAGTGTGCCTGAAGCAACTATGAAGATAAACCTAAAAGCCTTAAGAAAGGGCTTAAAGCTGGCTGAATCCATAAAAGGAAAGAGGATGTTCTGAAGGGTTCTACTTAGGAACCTCCTCCTTCAACTTTATTTCAACAGCCTGAGGTGGACACAGCTCTTTGCACATGCCACAAGCTTCACACTTCTCTTCATCGACCACAGCGTACTCGTCCTTTACTTCTATTGCACCGTGTAAGCAGGCTCTTTCACACCATCCGCACGAGTACACTCTTAGATGCTTCTTGCACTTGTCCTCGTCCACGACTGCGATCTTACTTGACTTTCCGCCCACCATGATCGGAACTTCTCTCTCTATTTTATCGACCGGTATTAAGTTGTTAAGAGCAATCCCTTTGATCTCGCTGATGCTGTCGTAGCCCTTCTGTTCCATCCACTCCGTGATAGTCTTAAGCCACTTAGGTATCTCTTCGTAACCCTTACACATGACAGCGGTGCATGTCTGAACCGTGTCTGCGCCTACCATGATGCACTTTACAACATCGTCCCAGTCCCAGGGACCGTTTGTCGCACTTATCGGAGCCTTTATCCCAAACTCCCTCATTTTCGCTATCCACCTGAGGGTTAGAGGAAGCATAAAGGGCCCGCCGAAGCCAGAGTACGAACCCCACTCTATTGGCCTCGCCTTATCGATGTCTATCATTAAACCCATCAACCTGTTTATGGCTGTGATATAGTCGGCACCAGCCTTCTCGATTACCTCAGCCACGGCAACCAGATCGGCGGCCTGCGCGGTTAACTTAACCCCCACTGTCGGCATACTTAGGTTTTTTCTGCAAATTTTGAATATTTCCTCGGCTGCTTCAGGTATCGCACCAACATCAACTCCTAGGCCTCTTTCTACTTCAGCGGCGTGGGGACACGAGAAGTTTAGCTCTACGGCGTCGGCCTTCGACCCGTTCACTATCTCACACTGCTCTATCCAGCCCTCTGGGTCTCCGCCCATTATACTGGCTATTACAATGCAATCCTCTCCCACCTGCTTTTTAGTTTCATTAATGTACCAAGCGTACTTGGTGTAGTCCCACACTGTTGACTGCTCGATGGAGTAGAGGGTGAACCCTTTCGGTTCCCTCACGATCAATTTCTCACTCGGTCGCAGAAGCCCTAGACGAGGCTCAGGTAATATCGGTTTCCAATCTAAGAGCTTGAACCTTGGACGCGCGAATATGTATGCTGGCTTCGCGGTCTTATGGAAGAGCGTTTTAAGGATAACGGCGGAGCTTCCAGCCTTTGCAGCCTTGCCACATCGCTCTGGGTCATGCGTTGGAGTCGCGGACGCGGTTATAATAGGGTTCTTGAAGACCAAGTCTCCCATTTTCACCGAAAGGTCAACCATTATCATCACCGCTACGCTAATTCAAAGAGTTATATTTAATAGTTTTGCGATTTCGCTTATATTTGAATAAGCTTCAAAATATATTCGTGGGGAGGATGATGTTAACCTCAGAGGATATAGCCAGCAGATATAGAAGGTGCATGATGAAAGAAGTGATTGACCCAATTGCTTTAGACAGGGGTGAGGGAGCGTTCCTGATAGACATGGAGGAGAAGAGATACCTTGACTTCGCCACCGGTTTCAGCGTCATGGCGGTTGGGCATTGCCATCCTAAAGTGCTACAAGCCTTAAAGAATCAAATGAGCAAGCTCATTCATTCCTGTCATTACCAGTATTACGTTCTTTCCTCGATAGAACTGGCAGAGAAGCTTAGGGATATAGCCCCAGGCGCATTATCCAAAACGTTCTTCTGCAACAGCGGAACCGAGGCTGTAGAGGGAGCGGTTAGGCTAGCAAGGAAGCACACCAGAAAAAACGAGCTAATGGCCTTTTATAGGTGCTTTCACGGACGGACCGTGGCAACTGCGAGCTTAACAGGTCAATCTAAGAGTAAGACTGGAATGGGACCATACATGCCGGGAGTGATACACGTCCCAGCTGCGTATTGCTATCGATGCAGTTTAAAACAAGAGTATCCTGGGTGTGGTCTTGCGTGCGTGGATTTGATGGAGGAGGCTGTGAGTTTCGCCAGTTCAGGGGGTGTGGGGGCCATCATTGTTGAGCCGATAATGGCTGACGGGGGAGTGATCGTGCCTCCTGACGATTACCTACCAGAAGTAATGAAGATATGCAAAGGAATAGAAGCCCTCCTAATTGTAGATGAGGTTCAAACTGGACTAGGTAGAACTGGAGCACTGTTTGCGGTAGAGCACTGGCGTGTGGATCCAGACATAATGGTCCTAGGTAAGGCGCTGGGGGGAGGCATCCCATTAGGAGCATATATGGCTACCGAGAAAGTCGCTGAGTCCTTCGAGTTCCGCGACTTCTCATCGACCACTGGAGGGAACCCACTGGCTTGCGCAGCAGGCTTGGCAACAATTAACGTGATAGTGAATGAAAAACTGCATGAAAATGCTAAGAATATGGGGAACTATCTATTAAGAAGGCTGGGGGAGGTTAAAGAGCAGAATAGCTTGATGGGAGATGTGCGTGGAAAGGGACTCATCGTGGGAGTTGAGCTTGTGAGAGATGACAAAACCAAGGCTCCAGCTGTAAAGGAGTTACGGATCATCTTAACCAAGGCTAGGAAGAAGGGCTTGCTTACAACCCACGCCGGAGATTCAACGATCAGACTTCTACCTCCACTAAATGTGACGAAGGGGCATATTGACCAAGCCGTGGAAATCTTAGAGGCAAGCTTGAAACATGTGGGGTGATCTAAAGTTTTATAGCTATAGATCGGAGAATAGGGGTGAGGGAGTATGGTGAACACTTGCAAAGCGGCAGTTATAATGAGACCAAATGAGTCTGTGGAGATCAAAGAGTTTCCAATACCGAAGGTGCATCCCAGGGCAATGTTAATTCGCATGAAGGTAAGCGGGATCTGCGGTACCGACATTCACATATGGCGCGGGCACATAACGGCCATTAGATATCCGGTGATTCCGGGTCATGAAAACGTAGGCGTTATACACGAACTCGGGGAGGAAGTCGGAACGGATGTTGCTGATAACAAGCTTGTTGAAGGCGATACAATCGTGTGGCCCCCAGGGTACTCATGTGGGTACTGCTACTACTGTAAGGTTCTAAATGAACCCACCCTTTGTCCCCATAGAAGAAGCTATGGAATATCCATCACATGCGCTGAGCCGCCCTACATAAATGGAGGCTTCAGCGAGTACATATACCTAAGGCCTCAAACCGATGTCGTAAAGGTGCCTAAGGGCGTTTCAGTTAAGGAGGTTGTGGCAGCAGGTTGCGCGGGCGCCACCATGGCCCACGCGGTTGAAAGAGGTAGAGTATCGCTGGGAGATGTTGTGGTTGTTCAAGGTGGTGGAGGTTTGGGGCTCTTTGGCATAGCCTTCGCCTTGGCTTCTGGAGCTCGGAAGGTTATCTCGATTCCGGGGAGGCGGGAGGCGCGACTAAAGTTGGCTGAGAGACTTGGCGCTGAGGTAATTGATATGAACCGTTTACCCGAGGTTGAGAAGCGGGTTGAGGCGGTGAAGAGGCTGACGCCAGGGGGTTACGGAGCGGACGTAGTCCTTGAGTGCACGGGGAGCCCACAAGCTATCCTTGAGGGGATGAGAATGGTCAGGCGTGGGGGACGTTACGTAATAGTTGGTCAAACTCCAGAATTTGGGGAAATCCTGCTGAGTCCAAGTGCTATTACGAGGGGTCAACTGGTTCTCTGCGGTTCGTGGGCGGGCACTGGCAGACACCTCTATAGGGCTGTCAGGCTGATAGAATCGCGCAAGTTTCCGTTTGAAGAACTAGTCACTCATGAGTTCACGCTTAATGAGACTACTAAGGCTCTGGAGACGGCTGAAAAGGATCCCGATGCAGTCAAGGTAACCATAAAACTATGAGCTGAGATCCCAGCTGCAACCTTATTTTGCATCAAATTTTTGTTCCTCAAGGTAGATGCTGGCGTTTTACGCGTTTAGGCGAAATTATTAAATACACAATAGAATTATAGATGTCAAATCTGTAAAAAATGGAGAGGTGTGAGTTTGAGTAAAAGAGGAATTTCAAAAGCAGCGATGGCAATAGTAGCAATAATTATAATCGTTGTAGTGGCTGTTGGTGTTTACTATGCGACATTGCCACCACCCGCGCCACCGACGCCAACCCCGACGCCAACTCCGACTCCAGCTGGACCCATAAAGATAGGTCTAATCGGTCCGTTGACTGGTGTGGAGGCTTGGATTGGATACGATGGCTTGAATGGAGCAATGCTGGCAGTGGAGGAGATAAATGCCGCAGGCGGAATCAATGGAAGAATGATTGAGTTCGTATACTACGACGACGGCGGATCGCCTGAAGGGGCGGTGTCTATGGCTCGAAAGCTCATCTATGATGACAAGGTTGTCGCTGGAATTTTGAATCATGGGAGTGAGTTAGCTATTCCTGCTAGCAAGGTCTTTGATGAGGCAAAGGTTCCCGCGCTCGTTCCATGGGCTGGGCATGCTGATATAGTGAAAGGTGGATACTGTTTCAGGGTCGGGTTGACTGCTCGCGCGCCTGGCAAAGCCATGGCCTACTATGCTTACGAAGTTCTCGGAGCGAGGAAATTTGCTTGCATAGTTACCGTCGATCCGTATGAAGAATCTTACGCAGGGGCTATGAAGGAAACGTTTACGAAACTTGGAGGCGAAGTCGTTTACGACAAGCTGGTTGAGTTCGGGGAGAAGGAGTACACCGCTATGTTGACTGAGGTGAAAGCGCTAGAACCCGATGTTTTGATGGGTCCCCATGACTTTTCAATGTCAATTCCATTCACGTCTCAAGCACGAGGCTTAGGAATAATGTGTCCAATAATGTTCGGCTCTTCCTCTTGCGTTCCTGAATACCTAGATGGTGTGAAAGAGGTTGGAGAGGTCGGAGGCGGCGTATACGTTTTGTCATATATGATATTTGAGGACCCACTGACCAAGGCGTATGGTGAAACATATGAGAAGAGATACGGCAAGCCTGCCGGACCTACAGCATCTTATACCACATACGATTCCGTCAAAATTTTGGCAAAGATAATCGGAGAGGTTGGAGACGACCCCGCCAAGATATGGGAAGGGGTAAAGGCACTTAAGAACTATAAGGGCGTTGGAGGAACCATCGTGGAGTATGACAAAGGAGAATGCCTTAAATCTATACCCATCTACGTCATCAAGGGTGGCAAATTCGCCCTCGCTGAGGAAGTAACAGAGCCCGAATACATCTCGCCTTTCTGACACAACTTAATGGACCGATCTAGTGATGATACAACAACTGCTAAACGGCCTAGCGGTAGGTGGTTTATATATCACCTTTGCCATAGGGATGACCCTTATCTACAGCGTACTACGGATAATACATATCGCCCACGGATCCATGCTTCTCATAGGAGCCTATTGCAGCCTCCTACTACTCCCCTTTTTTGGAGATAGCCTCATAATTACCATATTAATTGGAACATTGGTGTCAGGCGTTATAGGCACACTTATGGGAATGGGTGTGTACGTTCCTTTATTAAAAAGAGGCCAATATGACGCTACTCTCCTCGCAAGTGTCGCCCTACTTATCGCAACCGAGGAGGGTCTAATGGTCTTATTTGGGGTGAGGCATAAACAGTTTCCAACACCCATAAATGCAATTACCATAAATTTATTCGGAGTGTCCGTTTTTCTTATTCAATTAGTATGCGCTGCCGTCTCGTTTGCCTCAATGTTTATCCTATGGGTATTTCTTGTTAAAACGGATGAGGGCAGAGCTTTGAGGGCACTCGATCAAGATCCGCAACTCGCTTCGCTTCACGGGATCAACTCGCTAAGGACGTATGTAATAGCTCTTATCATCGGATCCATGCTTGGCGGATTATCAGGAGGCTTGCTAGCTTTATATTATAACGATGTTCATCCCGAAATCGCATTCGTCCCGGTTACCGTCGCGCTTTGTGTCATAATAGTAGGTGGGTTAGGAAGTGTGCCTGGAACGATCGTTGCAGGATTGCTGATGGGACTATTAGAAACCGCAGCTATAGCCTACATCCCCTTACTATTTCCGCGTACGCTGATATCCTTCATCGTCCTCATAGTCATTCTCTTGCTCAAACCAAGCGGCATCTTAGGAAGAGGAAGATGAGTATGATTCCAGTGAGTTATATCTGTACTCTTCTCTGTTTCTTCGCAATCTATTGGATCTTTGCACTTGGCCAGAACGTTATGTTGGGATACGGAGGGTTGCCAATGCTCGGATTTATGGGTTTGGTTGCAGTCGGAGCATACACCACCGCAATTTTATCTACACAGTATAACTTCCCGTTCATAGCAACCCTGCCTCTATCTTGCTTTATGGCAGCGCTGATGGGATTCGCTATAGGCTGGCTATTCATAAGAGGAAGACTTGCAGGAGCCTATCTCGTCGTAGGCAGCATCGGGTTTAATTACGTTATCGTCGCCATATTACTATTCGCGCCATACTTTGGCAGAATGTATGGAATCATTGGAGTTCCTTCTCCAGAAATCTTGGGTTACTCTTTTTCATCGCCCTTATCCTTCTCAATTCTGAGTTTATTCCTCGCGGCAGTCATAACTTATTTTGATCTAAAGTTATCAAGATCAGTGTTAGGACTAGGTTTGAAAGCTTTGAGGGAGGACAGTACTGCCGCAGAATCTTCAGGGGTCGATACGGTGAGGCTTAAGGTGCTGGCTTTTGTTATAGGCTCCCTCTACGCCGGAATTGGGGGTTGCCTCTATGCATATTTCATCAAGTCCGCACACCCATTTTATTTTGAGTTTCATCATTCCGTCGAGGTGTTCCTCATGGTCATTCTAGGAGGGATGGGAACTACCATCGGGCCAATTATAGGCGCATCAGTACCGACACTTGTTCCCGAAGCTCTGAGGGGGTACGTACCAATAGAGGCACGTTTCATGATTTACAGCATTTTAATCGTAATTGTGGTGCTTTTTGAACCGGCTGGTATCCTTGGTCGAGGCAGTCGTGTAAGGCGGCTTTTATCAAAACTTGTGACGCCACTTCTATCAAAACTTTCGAGGCTAAGATATGCTAGAGGTCAATAAATTAACTAAATCTTTCGGAGGTTTAGTCGCGGTTAAGGGATTAGACCTTCAGATCGAAAAAGGCAAAATCTTAGGTTTGATAGGCCCAAACGGGGCTGGAAAGACTACCATATTTAATCTTTTGACAGGAGTCTATCGGCCTGATTCTGGAACGATAAAATTTGAGGGAGAAAATATTACTGGTCTCTCGCCACATAAAATCTGCAGAAAGGGAATCAGCAGAACATACCAAATCGTCAGACCCTTTCACGGGCTGACAGCTCTTGAGAATGTGATGGTAGCTGGACATTTTGGGAATCCTCGAAAGAAGTCGGAGGATGTCAAGGACAAAGCGATCGAGCTTTTAAACTTTGTAGGTCTGCAAGACAAGAAGGATCAACTTGCAAAGGATCTGACTCTCTTCGAAAGAAAGAAACTCGAGATGGCTAGAGCTCTAGCTACGAATCCGAAGCTGCTGCTTCTTGATGAATGCGCTGCTGGATTAAATCCCGTTGAGGTAGAGGGAATGTTGACGAAGATAAAAGGGGTGCGTGATCAAGGTGTTACATTATGCGTTGTTGAACACGTGATGAAATTCGTCTTTGGTACATCGGACCGCATAATTGTGCTTCACCATGGAGAGAAAATTGCGGAAGGAGAGCCCAAGGAAGTGATTAAGGACAAAAAAGTTATCGAAGCTTACATGGGGGAGGCGTACGCTAGCACTTGATGGTGTAAATGTCCACTACGGAGTTCTACATGCACTTCATGACATATCCATAAATGTTGATGAAGGCGAACTAGTCGTTGTCGTCGGTTCTAACGGCGCTGGCAAGAGCACAATGATGATGACGATATCAGGCATCCTCAAACCAACCTCTGGCTCCATAGAATTCCTAGGGAAAAAGATAGGCAAACTGCCTCCTCATCGCATCGTAGAGTTAGGTATCACTCAGGTACCTGAAGGAAGACCTAGCTTTCCCTACCTAAATGTGATGGAGAATCTTCTAGTGGGATCGTATCTTCCTAGATGTAGAAAAGAGAGGCGGGAGAACCTCAAGTGGGTGTTTGACATATTCCCCGTGCTGGAGGAGAGGAAGAACCAGTTGGCTAGGACCCTCAGCGGGGGTGAACAACAGATGCTGTCTATAGCGCGCGCCTTGATGTCAAGACCCAAACTTCTACTAATGGATGAACCGTCTTTGGGATTAGCACCTATACTCGTGAATAGGACCTTCGACACATTAAAGAAGCTTCACGGGGAGGGAGTTACTACCCTGCTGGTTGAGCAGAATGTTCTACAAGCTTTGAGAATCGCTGATAGAGGATACGTATTGGAGAATGGCAGAATCACACTGGAAGGAAAAGATCTCTTACAAAACGAGCATGTTAAAAAAGCCTACTTAGGAATGTAGTTAGACGTCAATGTGCATAATGCCTCAACTTTCTTAATCCGCTACCTACACTATAAGCACACGAAATATATGTATTGTTATTCCACTATAATGCAAACACCGGTTTCTCCGCACGAAATAATTTTACATTTGGTTAAAGAATCTGAGCTTGAAGTATTTTATCCTTTACTTCTACGTTACGAAACGCTGGTCTAGGACACATAAATAACGCGTCCTTTTTCACATGGGCCAGAACCTGTTGAGTAATTAGATACAAACTAGCAGAAGTCTTTTATGCGGGCTATCCTATTTTCTGGAGAGTTGCAAAATGAAAATTATGACATTAAACTGCGGCAGTTCATCGGTAAAATATTCTTTATGGGACGTGCCTGCCGAAGTAAAAATGTGCAGCGGAATCGTAGAGAGAATTGGAATCGGAAGTTCCTTCATCAGACATCAGGCACATGGAAAGGAGACAATCTACGAACATAACTGCCCCACTCACGATGTCGCTATCAAGTTAATCTTTGATTTTCTAACAAACTCAAAACACGGTGTAATCAAGGATTTGGGGGAAGTTGAGGCGATAGGGCATCGTGTTGTACATGGGGGACAGAAGTTTACCTATTCTACACTCATTGACGATAACGTCATAAAAGCGATAGAAGCATGCAGTATATTAGCTCCTTTGCACAATCCTCCTAATCTCTCGGGAATAAGAGCAGCGATGAACTTGATTCCGAATATTCCGCATATAGCGATTTTTGATACCGCCTTCTTCACAAGTATACCCTCCCACGCCTACATCTATGCTGTACCGTACAGATGGTATGAAAAATACGGTGTGAGGAGATACGGATTTCACGGCAGTTCCCACTCATACGTGTCAAGGAGAGCGGCAGAGCTTCTTGGAAAAAAGCCATCAGAAATAAATGTTATCACTCTCCACATAGGGAATGGTGTCAGTATCACCGCTGTCAAAAAGGGCATGGCTTACGATCATAGTATGGGATTTACACCGCTTGAAGGAGCCGTGATGGGGACTCGCTGTGGGGATCTAGATGTATGCGCTGCACTTTATATTATGGAGAAAGAAAACCTATCACCTGCCCAGATGAGCAATATTCTGAATGAGAAAAGCGGACTCTTGGGGATTACAGGCAAATACGTTGATAGACGGGATATAATCAAGGCAGCTGAAAAGGGAGATGAAAGAGCGAAATTAGCTATTGAGATTGAGTGCTATAGATTAAAGAAATATATAGGAGCTTATGCGGCGGCGATGGGGGGAGTAGATGTTATTGTCTTCACGGCGGGGGTTGGCGAAAACTCTCCCTTTTATAGGGCGAAGATATGTGAAGGTCTTGAATCCATGGGAATAGAGATAGATTCTGACAAGAATATGCAGGCAATCGGTGGAGGAAAAGAATCGGATATAAGTGGACTACATTCACGCGTGGTAATATATGTGATTCCTACCAATGAGGAGCTAATATTTGTTAGGGATGTTATGGCGATTCTTAAAGGTAAACACGAAATTCATTCTTAGATTCATTATCGCAATTTTAAGATGTTGAACCACCACTTCTCCGGAAAATCATATAAATTATGTTACTAAACATGAAAAGTGGGAGGACTAAAATTCGTGGCTGATTTGAGTATTGAAGTATGTGGCATAAACTTCAAGAATCCTGTGGTTGTAGCGGCTGCGACCCCAACTAAAGACGCAAAGTGGATGAAAAAAGGGATAGAGCTCGGAGCTGGTGGCATAGTTACAAAAACCGTAACTACAGAGAAGTTGCTGCAGAGGTATGTAAGACCTCGGTTTACTGTACTTCACAAAAAGGGGTGGCCTGACGTGTTCTCCAATTATTCCTGTGAGTTCTTGGCTACGTATGAACCTGAGGAGTGGATGAACGAAATAAGGGTGGCTAAGAAATATGCGAATAACCACAATTGTGTATTGATTGGCAGTATCTCAGGAACTAGCATAGAAGTCTGGGAAAAACTTGCGATGATGATAGAAAGCGCTGATATAGACATGATCGAGGTGAACTTTGGCTGTCCGCATCCTAGAGAAACAGAGCGTAAGCAAGGCGCTGAACTGGGCAGAGACGTAGAGACGGCCTCCAAAGTCACCAGAGCTGTGACAAAAGCCGTAGATATACCAGTGTTCGCAAAACTTACTCCTGAAGCGGTAGATGTGGTGAATGCGGCCAGAGCGGTCGTGAAGGCGGGGGCGTCGGGCGTTACTATCATTAACAGATACCCAGCCTTAGACATAGACATCAATACCGGAAGGCCATTGTTGCACGGAACATTCGCAGGAGTGGGCGGACCATGGATGAGACCCATCACATTAAAATGGATTGCTAAGGTAGCTCAAGCCATCGATGCCCCAATCTCTGCCACTAACGGTGTGTGGACGTATAAGGACGTAGTGAAGTGTATTATGTGCGGAGCCTCGACCGTGCAGACGTGTACCGCGCTTATGTACAGCAGAAAGGGATACGGGCAATTAAAAGATCTCATAGGGGGGCTGTCGAATTTTATGGATGAAAAGGGATACAGATTCATTACTGATTTTAAAGGAATAACCCCACCCCAGATAACCAACTGGGTCAAAGTGGATAGAGAATCAAGAATATTCTCTATTATCGATGAAGATAGATGCACAGGATGCAAGCTGTGCGGTAATTGGTGCTTCTACGATGCCATTTCTTTTGGGGACAATAATATTGCGATCATAGACAAGTCGAAGTGCGATGGATGTGGACTATGTGTTTCTCTGTGCCCCCGCGACGCCATAAGAATGAGCGAAAAAGTATACCTGGGGGACTATAGCTAATAGTTCCATACAGTAACTACATTGATAGTTTCTACGATCGAATATACAGCAAACAGAGAAGCTTGGTGCAGGACAAGAAATAAGGGGCTGGTGACGTTACAACCAACGTTATAATTAGAGCTGCCGAGTGGAACATGAGTTCGTGGAACCTTCGATGGTCAGTACTAGGCGAGTAGCAGTGCTAAGATTGCTTTCTTGACGTGCATTGCATTTTCAACCTGATCCCAAACCACCGACTGTGGTCCCTCAAGCACATCCTCCGTCATTTCCACGTTGCGGAACGCTGGACCCGGATGCATAAATATTGCATCCTTTTTTGCATGTTTTAAAACTTCAGGAGTGACTTGGTACGCCTTTACGTTTATCTTCTCTTCTTCAGCTGTTTTCTCTCCTGTGAGGCTGCTCCTAAGTAAAATGCATGCGTAAACTACATCCGCATCCTTTACGGCTTCAAAGAGGTTATGCGTTAAGACGATTTCTGATCCTGTTTCCCCGGCAATTTCGTAAGCTCGTTTAACTACTTCCTTGTCTGGAGTGTACGCTGTACCTCCCACTTCTGGATACGCTGCCGCTATATCCATTCCTACTTTTGAACAACCGAGTAAAAGTGAGTGGAATAGACCCCTTGTCATGCCTATGTAAGCCAACTTCAGTCCCTCTAATTTTCCCTTCTTCTCTAGAATTGTGTACAGTTCACCCAGTCCCTGGGTTGGATGATCTTTAGGACTGCTGCAATTTATTACAGGGACATCAGCGTGTTTAGCCAGCTCAGTGACAGTTTCATGCTTGTAGGGTCGCATAGCAATAGCATCTACAAGCCTGCTAAGAACTCTGCTCGTATCTTTCATCAGTTCCCCCATGGAAGCCATCGTGGCTTCGATTGGCATGTATATGGCGTGTCCCCCTAGCTGAGCCATTGCGACCTCGAAACCTAACCTGGTCCTCGTGGACGCCCACTCAAAGAGGAGCCCAAGAGTTTTTCCTTCAAGTATCCTTTCATACCTACCAATGCCACTAGCTAATTTGAAGTCTCTAGTTAAATTGAAGATTGTTTCTATCTCCTCTGTAGAGAGGTCATCTAGTGAGAGAAGGTCCCTCCCCTTTAAACTCCTTTTCATATACTCCGCTCCTGGAATCTGCTTTGATCTTAAGATTATTATAAATTTTTCTTACAAACTAAACTTATAGTCACACAA
>Ga0315312_1001421_pt1 | contig 18832 bp, 16 predicted proteins | sample TDP7_MG_FD_203629 | JGI IMG/M metagenome (GOLD analysis project Ga0315312, IMG submission 203629) | Freshwater sediment microbial communities from Lake Towuti, South Sulawesi, Indonesia - TDP7 | ecosystem: Environmental > Aquatic > Freshwater > Lake > Sediment | place: Indonesia: South Sulawesi... | reverse complement strand
CAGTTCCAAACGCATCATTAACTCATGATATCACAATTCTGGGAGTGTTAGTTATGGTAAAAGCACTCGTACTGTATCATTCACAAGAATTTGGCAACACTGCTGCTATGGCAGAGGCACTTGCTGAAGGATTAAGGACTGCTGGCTGCGATGTCGATTTATTCAACACTAATGATAAGCGCTTCGACCTCACAGAATTCCCTAAATATGACTGCGTAGCCTTCGGCTCACCGAATTACTACAGCTACATAGCAGGTGGATTAAAGACCTTCATAGATGACCACTACATCCAAGACGTCCGCAAAGGCCTAAAAGGAATTAAGGGAAAACCATACGCCCTTTTCTATTCACATGGCGGAGGCACTGAGGTAAAGGCCGTAATGGAGGATATCTTCAAACGAGTGGGCACTCAAATTGGAAAAACTGTTGGTTCATACGGAAAGCCAACTCCAGAGGTCTTGAAACAATGCAGAACTTTAGGTAAGAAACTTGCAGAGTCAGTTTCTTGAAATTATGACCCCTGCGTCCTATTAACTTAAAATAGGAATGTAGGGTTTATAGTTATCGAAAGATGTGAAGTGTTTGTCTATCTAGAGGTTAGAATGACTATGGTTGTGGTAGGCGGGGCTTCATTTCTTTAGTTTTTCAGGTTCTTGGTTAAGAAAAAAGGGAGAGGTGGTTTCGAGGAATTTTCAGAAGTCTTATAATGGAGGACATTAAAGAGGTTTTGATATGGAATTCGAGGAAGTCATCGAGCATTACGCCAGGCCTTTGGTCAGAAAAGAGATATCTGACTATTGCCAAGGACGTTGGGTTGCAGTCGAGTGTATAACCTTGGCTTCCACTAAAGACGAACGGACATATGCAAAAAAAGTATAACCATGACCATAAAAAAACAATGCATTAAAGCTCTATATTCCACAGTCCTTCATTTTTACCCTAAAAGAACTGGATAAAATCGTTAAGAGAGAAGAGTCAACTGTCCCTTAAGATAAAGCCTGTGATCGAGGAGCGACCGAGATGTAACTCTACTTTTTAGCAATTAGTAAGCAGAATCAATGCTGAATAAAAAGTTGTACGCGCTGATCTAGCCCTTAGTCTATTCAGGTCTAAGGATGGATATGTGGGAAAAATCGCTGTCATCTGTAGCGCCGTGCCAGTGCCTCTCTCCAGCGGGTATGAAGCCAACCATCCCTTCCGTGACGATAACCTCCTGTTTTTCGTTGGCTATTATTCCCTTTCCGCTGAGTATGTAGAGGACTTGGTCGTAGGTATGCGTGTGAAAGGTGTTCTTGACGCCTTTTGGAAAGTGCACTATCGCCACTGAGATGTCTCTCGCTCCCACCTCGGGCCCAACCAGCGACTTTATACCCACTGTGCCAGTAAATATTCCCCCTGAACGAGGAACTTCGGGTATATCCTCTCTCCTTATGATTCTCATACCGATTCTCCTCTTTCCTAGAGTGTGCTTCTCTCTTTTATAGATTCCAATTATTCTCTTCTTTTTTATTTTCTTCTTTTTTATTTTCCCACCAAAGGAACCGCCTATTGAAGCTGGGTTGAGGAGGCTGGCTATTCAGGACGGGATCACTCAATTAAAGATTTCGATGTCTTAAGGGAATGTATGGCTTATTCAAGATGAAATGGGAAAAAAATACCTGCCTTATAATGAAAGCAACTCTAGAAGATGACCAGAATGTACGGTCAGCTAACTTAAACTAGACATCAAATCAGAGGTGGAAACACGGTCATATAACAATCCCAATGTGGAAAGACCAAAGTTTAAAACGATATGTTCTGACTGTCTTAGAGAATGTGAAGTTCCTTTCAAACCTGACGGCGTAAGACGAGTATACTGTAAAGAATGTTGGCAAAAACAAAGGTTTCAAAAAAGAAGACGAACTAGATGGTAAGTTTATATCTTTCAGAAAAATACATACTTTTTCGAGCTTAGGCATAGTATAAAGCTATTGGGTAGCTACTATTCTCTTACAAGTGTTACGTATACTAATATGGGGGTTTTGATTATAAGAACCATCTTGCTATTTCCATCTTTAAACTCTACGTCATATGTATAAATCACATTTTGAATCTCTACAGTTAATTTATTACCTTCTAAGCGCCAACACCCCTTCACACCAACATTTCCACTTGTAGTCGTAAAAGTGCTATCTGATGAAAAGGTAAGGGCGACATCTTTACTGAAGATGTAACCATAACCTTTGAAACATACAGAAAACCTCGTGATCTAGAACCGTTTTAGGAGAATTAAATGAAGGAAAGGAAAAGGAGAACCTTTCCTTCATTCCGTGGTTATGGATGAACTTCTTTCCTGGGTTCCTATCTTCCAAATTGGTTTACAATTGCATGATATAAAAATCTTTTCAGATTTTGACCAAAATCTTTTCATAATTTGATAAAAAGCAAATAGAAAAATACATATTACTGATAAAAAAATGAGGGAGGACAATAATTGATGGGTTCAAAATCTACTACAATTTCATAAGACCACACCAAACCTTAAACGGAAAGACATCAGCGCAAAAAGCTGGTATGGACTTGAAGCTAGAAAACAACAAGTGGATATCATTAGTAAAGAAAGCTTCTAAGTAGCTATTTCTTTTTTGTCTGATGTTATCTCAATTCTATCGAAGTCTCTATGAACTCAAAAGTCTTTTTAGTACTTTTTGCTTATATTCATCTGGTAATTTGATCTCAAGGAACCTCTCAATTGCGGAACAGAGCGGTTCAGCAAATTCCTTATGCTTCTTCTTGGGATCATCACAATGAAACAACTCTTCAAGATAGCTGGAAGAAAGGGCTATTATGAAATTTTCGGTGGTTTTAGTTCCAAAATGACTTTCTAAGTTTATGTAAATAATGCAGTAATTAGGGGTAGTGCCTGCAGTCACAAAATGCATATTCGTTGAGTTTCTCTCTTGTTGTGTATTCATACCACTTTCGCCATTGGTCGTATTCTTTTTGGTCAATGAATTTTAAAATGATCTTTGGAAATGTGAATAGGAATGTCTTTTCCAAGAAGGTTTTGCATTCTTCATGAATTTTATATATGAAATCAGCTTGGGCTGAAGTGTCTTCCCTTGAAATCTTGGGGTATTCTTCAACATATTTAGCAAGTCTGCTGTTTTTTGGAATCTCCATTGTATATGCATTGTTATCCATTATACATCATCCCTATTTCAAATATCTCTCTTGTTTGCCTTTTAGTCTTTCTTCCTCGATCTTGGTCATCCTATCAATGAAAAAGCCCCTTTGGTTAACAGTCATGGCTTTTAGCCCGAAAGTCCCTAAGAGTTAACAGAACCTAACAGAACCATGTTTAATAATCATCAAACTGTTTTGACCAAACTATTTTGACCACACTTAGATTGACCAGAACCAGAAACAGGAAAAACTATATGTAACGGCTAGGTTAATTGATTAATTGGGTGATTGAGTGATCGACTTCGAGGCTCTGTGGTCACAAACACGCGACCGTTATTCGAATGAGGTAGAGCTGAAAACTATCTCGACGCAACGTGAGTTTAAGGTGATATATGACGGTTCATACGATGAAGTTGTAGTGACACCTCTCTTAACCAAGATGCCTCGCCATATCACAAAAACAGATTTTCGAAGGGTATGGGAGAAGTTCGTGAAGGTTGAGGTGAACCCCTATAGGCCAGGACATTATCAGAGGGAAACACGAAACGCATCTTATATTCTCGCTTTGATCAAAGATATCCTGGAAGAAAGAGTTGAAGAACAGTCTTTGAAACTTATCCACCAAGGGACGAATCTCTTGGAGCTCAAAGGCATAAAGGGCAGCCTAAGCGGTATAGTAAAATCAACTTGGAATGAGCTTGAAGAGGCCGTCGAGAAGTTCATTAAAGAGGGGCGGAAATGAATCTTCCCTCCAAAGTTTTAGCGGAGGCCGACTTCTTTTTCTCCTACCTTACTGATGACGATTTATCATTACACAGTGAGAAGGTGGTGCTTGCTGCAGGTAGAGGCGAGATTGAGCTTTACGTGTGCTCGGAAGTGTACGATGAGTTGGTGTCGGCGCTCAGAACTGGAGGAGCATCTATTGATGACGTGATACTATTCTTAAATGCCATGAAGATAATATCTCATAAGCCCATGTTGGTGACAGCCGATCTGGCCTATGATGCGCTTCAACTTTACAAGATTTACGGGGGACCACGGAGGCTCCACTATTTTGACTCTTTCCATGTGGCAACAGCTAGAGGATACCAATTACCTCTAATAACGAGCGACGAATTCATAATTGAACATAAAAATGAGTTTAATATAGATGTTATGGATCTTAGGAAACTAATTTAAATCGCGTCAGTTATGGGCAATAGTCCGTCTGAAACTTGCTTTTTGCGGCAATTTAAACCTATCCCGGCCCACCAGAAACGATAGCCTTTCATCTATCATCTGGGAGTGGCGTATTTTGCACTCAAAATTATTCAATTCCGAAATTGAATATGACATCTTGTCTAATTGACATGTCTCTTAGTAATATTCTGTTAGTGCTTGTTGTTGAGACTCTTCTGCCTTTGAGACCTTCTCCCAATCCTTCGATTTGACGTAGCCGCCTATCTGCTCTTTGATCCTCTTCGCGATTCTGGGGCCGATTAGCGGCAGATTGGTGAGCTCCTCAAGCTGGGCTTTTTTGAGGTCGTCGATGCTTCTGTAACCAGCATTGTATAGTATGCGGGCTCTGACCCTGCCGATTCCTTCCAGTTTCACCAGCGGAAGCAGATCCTCCTTTATCCCTTTCTCCACTCTTTCCATGACTTTGGAGATCGGCGGCGCAAGGTCCTTCTGTTGGAGGAGCAAGGCCAACTCACGTGAAGCGTATAACAGCCACTTTGCGGTCTCGACTAGCCTGTATAGGTCGCCAGACTCCACATTGAACCTTCCTATTATCTCGTCCTCGGGGACCTCCTCTATCCAGGACTTCAAGACTAGGGCTGTCTTGATCTCGCCTAGAAACTCCTCATAAGAGACTCTGTCAGCCCACTCATCTGGCTCTTTGAACATGAACTCATCGCGGTGTTCATCGGCAAACAGCGACATTCCATCTGTCTCCGCACTTGAAGTCCTAAGCCTGGGAAACATGTCCGGCGTGTGCGCAACCATTAGAAGGAAGCTCATATCGGTCAAGATTCGAGCACGATTAACAAACGCCTCCCGAATCGTGATGGCAGACACAGGATCGATATAGAGCTGGGATACCCTCCGACCGAGCGTTGTTGGGTAAATCTCTTCCCTATTCACATCTATCATCTTTTCCTCATATAGAAACTTCAAGATGTTTGAGATCATCCCCTTAATTGTTCGTACATCATACTGATAGGCGTAAAAGGTTCTGCTGAAGAAGTCGTAGACGCCCTGCTCAGAATGGGCGAAGTCGGAAGCGATCGTAGCCAAAACATGAGACCTCAATATCTTTTCAACGCCTAGTCTAGACCATATACGCTCCGGCTGAGCTAGGACGTAGCCACTGAAGAGATAATCCCTTTCATCATCGGTCTTCGCGATCAGAACCGATTCACCGACCTTGTCATATCTTGGGCGTCCTGCGCGTCCAACCATCTGCTTGTACTCTAAGACAGAGATTGGGTAATAGCCGTAACCCGGTTCATACCGCCTATAGTCGCTTATGATCACCATCCTAGCTGGAAGGTTGACACCGAAAGCCAGAGTAGGCGTAGCCGCGAGAACTTTCAACCTCCCCTCGCGAAAAGCATCTTCGACGATCCTCCTATGACTTGAAGATAGTCCAGCATGATGGAAAGCAACACCATTTCTGGCTAGCTCGGCCAGCAGCTCACTTATTCTTGTACGCTCGCCAGCTGTAAGGATCGCTTCAGTAACCCGTTCCAATGAACGTTTAAGAGGCTTCGAGAGGAAATTGCCAAACTCACCAGCTGCTTTCTTAGCCAGGTTTACGGCATTCTTCCTAGTGGAAGCGAAAACCAGGGCTTGTCCGCCCTCAGCCATGGCTTGAAGAGACAGATTTACAAACTGGTTTCTAGTCTGGTTTCTTATCTTGACTGTTCCTCCGTCCTTAAACTGCATCTCGTCATCAAGGAGAACGCCCTCCCTTAGCATGACCGGTCTCCACTCAGTTGTGATTGGTACGGCCTGTAGCCACTCGGCAACTTCTTCTGAGTTCCTTATTGTGGCGCTCAGCACCAGGAGCTGCAAATTTCGGCCTATTTGTCTGAGGCGAGCCAAAACAACTTCAAGTGTCGGTCCCCTGTCGGCGTCGTTGAGTAGATGGATCTCGTCGGCGACTACAAGGGAGAGGTTCTCTAGCCACTTAGCCTTATGCCTCAGGAGCGAGTCACACTTCTCGTTGGTCATGATGATTATGTCATATCTGGCCAGCCAAGGGTCACTGCTGTCAAAGTCGCCCGTGCTTATGCCCACACTTATCCTTCTTCCGTCTCCCCTCTTGATCGTCGTATACTTCCTGAACTCTTGGAATTTCTCGCTGGCTAGGGCCCGAAGCGGAGTCAGGTACAAGACTTTCCCATCATTCTCGAGCACATGCTTTACGGCACACAATTCGGCTACTAGAGTCTTGCCCGAGGCTGTGGGGCTTGCTAGAACAAGGTTCTTGCCTTCAAGCGCTCCGGCTCCAATAGCCTCTTCTTGCGGTGGATAGAGCTCCCGAATGCCAGAATCCAGTATTATCTTTTTAGCCGGGTCAGGTATCGATAGATCCTCGATCCTCAAACTCCGCCACTTTTTCCTCTGTGTCTCTTCAAGTCTTCTTTAGGTGTCCTCTTCTAGGCTCGTAGACCGTGCCTTCTCTGATTAGTTGTCCTATCAACCGATCAGCCTCTTCATTCGTGACTTCAAACTCTGAGCTTAGCCTATCCAGTAAAGCCGACTTTTCCACCATCCCAGTCTCCTTCTCCATCTCAATCAATGTGCCTAGGACAACCTTCAGCCTATCACGTAGGCTTTTCGGTTTGCCAGTCATGATTATATCGATGTCAAACTTCCGCGAAGAGACATCGATCCCGACCTCCTCAAGTGACCTCTTCATGATCGCTACGGCCGCCTCAGCGTCTTCTGCCAGAATCTGACCCCTAAGAGCAGCGCGGGCTCTAGCTTCGGCTATTCTGACCAGCGACTCAAGTTGACGCGCGGTTATCGCTATAGGGGTTCCCTCAGTCTCGCTTGCTGAACGCATAATCAAGTAGAATTCCTTAAGCCGTTCCAGCGCTTCAGAAGTCAGGACAGGGTTTATAGTTCTAGCATAGCTGATGTACTTTCTCAGGAGGTCCGGAGGTATCGGCGGTTCCTCAGGGATGCTACGCCTAGTGTGAAGGCTGAGTATATGCTCAGTCATCCTCGAGTCTTGATCTTTTTCTGGGACGTCCCTCAAGACAAAGATGAGATCAAACCTTGACAATATCGTGACTGGAAGTGAGATGTTCTCAGCAACCGTCCTATAGGGTTCGTATCTCCCAAGAGCCGGATTAGCAGCAGCTAAGATTGCTGCTCTTGCATTTAGGGTTGCGACTATGCCTCCCTTCGCTACTGAGACCGTATGTTGTTCCATAGCCTCGTGGATAGCAACCCTATCTTCAGGCCGCATCTTGTCGATCTCATCTATGCAGGCTATCCCCTTATCCGCGAGCACGAGCGCACCTGCCTCAAGCGTCATCCCCCCTGTCTTTGTCGGTAGAACCGCCGCAGTTAAACCCGCAGCCGTTGTTCCCCTGCCGCTCGTATAAAGTCCTCTGGGCGCAATTCTCTGTACGTATCTCAATAACTGCGATTTGGCTGTGCCGGGGTCCCCGATCAATAAAGCGTTCATCTCCCCCCGAATGCTTATATCTGGGAGATACTTTGGAACACCGCCTAGGAGAAGATAGACAATTGCCTCTTTGATGTGTTCATACCCGTAAATTGAAGGCGCTACTGAGCGGATGATTTTCCGGTGTATCCACGGATCCTTTGAGTGCTGAATTATCCGCCTCTCCTCTTCAGGCGTGATCAACAAGGTTTCGGCCTCTTTGCTGGCTGAAGACACAAAGTTGGCCTCGATCTCCAAGTTGAAGGTCCGCAGTTTTCCCACTCTCGGAAAGGACGGTGCCTCCGCACGAACTATGCCAACCACAAAAACCCGATCTCCCGGTCTAGCAACATCAACCATATCTTTCCCTACAAGCTCTGTATCAAGATTTCTAGGTGTCTGCCCAGGCGGGAGCTCCTCAGGATACTCTTGTATCCGAATTCTCTGCGAGTCGACAAACTCAGACTCTTCCTGGAGGAAGTCAAAGAGTCCGGTTCTTCCGCACTGAGGATCTGTGCACCTCGAAGGAAAAGAAAGAAAAGTTCCTGTCTGGGGCACAGATATCTTGGTCTGACACCTTTGGCACCTGAACACAGCCTCTGTAACTAACGGTTGAACAGTTGTGCTGCGGATGATTATGCCCTCGACCATGACCAGCTTGCCGACGTGGTCGGATCCCAAGTTTCTCATAGGAGTCAAGAGTGGAAGCGCCGACAACCTGACTGTAACACCTAGCATCTTGATCTTCTCTGCGTACTCGGGATCTTCAACTCTGAGCTGTTCAAAAGCTGCGCTATCTGCATACTCTAGGGATTCGTCAGGCTTCTCGATTAGACTTTCAGCCAGCACCTGATCTGCTACCAACAAATCTTTATAGTCAACGGTTACTGAAGTCGATCCTTTGATCGCCATCTGAGCGAGCCTTTGCCGATACTTGTCTGACTTCAGCAGGTTTTGAAATCGTTCTTGAGGCTTCTCCACCAGCAATTCCGTCAACTGCGCCTCTCTCCTACTCCAGAATTGTAGCCTTCCATTCACTTATAATTCTTCTCAAATCCTCGTACAATATCCTTTCCTCTACGCTTAGATTTCTGAGAAGTTGGTCTATGCTCTCAGATGTCGAGGCGAGAGAGATAATCTTCTTCAATCTGCAAGTGACGATGTCTTGAGATAGCCATTTGGCTCTTTCGTACTCCCTCATTTTCTCCATGCTGTTCCTTGAGGAAGTCTTCAACTCGGCGAGTAGATAACGCAGTCTAGGATAGAACGTTTCAGGTAAAGAAGAGACTTGACTGACCGACTGAATACGCTCAGTCCATTGGATCCTCAAGAGCTTCGCAATATCGAGCATGTCTTCCTCCGCAAACCGAACGACACCGGCTTTCTCCAATTGCCTAGCTATCCAAAACTTGAGGGAGTACTCGTTTCCCTCCTCGAAAGGGCCAAGCTCAAGGCCGACCAGCTCGAACTTTGGTGAACTTCTAACGGCGATAACCCTCACCGTGCTGTTCTCAAAAATGAAATCCACGTCCTCCATCGATGGCATGTTCGCTGACAATTACTGAGCCTCCGATTCTCGTAGACAGAAGCCACATAAATGATGCTGAATCATCGATATAAATCTCATTTGCTTCTTGGCTGATGCATATAGATCATTGTCACAAGGTTTAAAAAGGAGAACGATGTTCAAAAGGTGACTGGTTCACATCTGTTGGTGTTCTGAATGCCCGAACGAGTTTCACTGAACTCTTCCTATCTCAATGGTAAGTCGACGACGGGAACAACTACGCGAGTGAGAGACGTAAGCTGCACAAGCGGTATGTGCCCCATATGCATCAGAGAATGCCCAATACTATGTGAGATTTCATTATCAGGCTTCAGAGGCAGAGAAGCATTATATCCAGAAGTAGAGCAGTATGGGTTCAGTACGGCAGGAGCCTTAAAGGACTTCGGTCTAGACTGGTCCCACTTCAACATCTTATCCGCTCTTTTAGGTGCCCAAGGAGTTGAAGCAGACCCAGATGTGGCGATATTCCCAAACGTAGATGTGACCACCGAAGTAGCGGGTGTACCGCTAAGACTGCCAATAGTAACAGGTGCCTTCGGATCTACTGAGGTTGCAAGAGTCAACTGGGACGGCTTGGCGATTGGCGCTGCCCTTTCAGGCATCCTCATTACGATAGGCGAAAATGTATGCGGGATGGACCCGGAAGCTAGGTTTGAAAACGGTAAACTGGAATACTCCAAAGAGCTTAAACGTAGAGTTGAAACATTTAGGGAATTTTGGGATGGGAGATACGGGGATATAGCGGTTCAAACAAACGTGGAAGATCAAAGGCTGGGCGTGGACCTATATGCCATATCAAAACTTGAAGTCAACATCATCGAAAGAAAATGGGGTCAAGGTGCGAAGGCAATCGGGGGAGAAGTCAGAATTAGAGAGCTTAAAGAAGCGATCATGCTTAAGAAACGGGGATACGTCATTCATCCAGATCCTGAGGACCCGACGGTTCAGGAATCCTTTACGGACGGTGTCTTCAAGTCCTTCGAGAGACACAGCAGAGTAGGAATGCCGAGAGATAATGATTTTCTCGAGGATATCGATTGGCTTCGAGAGCAAGGAGCTAAACACGTAACACTTAAAACTGGTGCCTATAGACCCTCCGCTGTGGCTTTCACGATGAAATCAGCTTCTGAGGCAAAGATTGAAGCGGTAACCTTCGATGGTGCGGGCGGAGGCACTGGTATGAGCCCCGTTCCGATGATGGATGAGATGAGCACACCGACCGTCTATCTGGAGGCGCAAGTTCTGAAATGCGCAGAGATCCTCAGAAAGAAAGGAAGGCACATACCTGACTTGATAATCGCTGGCGGATTCATAAGTGAGGCGCAAATATTCAAGTCCATAGCGATGAGCAACTTCGGCGAAGGCCCCTATATCAAAGCGGTCTTGATGGGAAGAGCTCCGCTGACAACGGTCATGAAGGCTTCCTACTTCAGTGAGCTCGCGAAAGAGGGCCGATTACCCAGAGCATTCGCCGATTCGTATGGGACGACGCCCGAGAAGTTCTTCATCGCAGCACCCGAACTGAAGAAGAAGTTCGGAGGGAGGTCTGAAGAGATTCCATGGGAGGCCGTGGCCGTATACACGTACCTAACTGAAAGAATTGGGGTCGGACTAAAACAGTTGATGGCTGGGTCAAGAAAGTGGAGGCTAAGCCTTCTCGATAGAAACGACATCGTCTCGTTAACCGAAAGAGCGGCAAAGGCTACAGGGATACCTCTCATTGAGGAGATGGAGCAAGATGCGCTCGAAAGGATCTTAGGCTAGTTCCCTCTCTCCTATTATCCTGTAACGCACTGATTTCCGCAAGCAAATCGGACCTTACGGAATCTAGTATAGTATCCGCAGCACGAGGGCTCTATTTCCTTGATCTCGGGCACGCTACAATGTGTAACCTAGAGTTCGTGATTCCAGCTAACTTGTCGATCTCGTTAAGGTAGATCTTCTCCAGTTCCTCTATAGTTTCGCCCTCAATTCTTGCAACCGCATCGAATGTGCCGATCACAAGCCGTGCATCGCTGACTCCCTTTACCTCCCTAATCTTTGTAATAAACTTCCTCTTTGTTCCAGGTTCAAGACTTAGAAAGACGTAACCGATCTCCATCGTCAATTCACCTACTCTAGAATTTCTTCATTCACGCACAGAAGCGTAACGGTCGACTCGATGCCATCGATCATCGAAATCTCCTCCATAACCAGATTTTCGATATCATGGATTTTGGGCGCCTTCAACTTCACGATGGCATCGTAATCACCGAACAGTAATTCCGCGTTTTCTATTCCTCGTATAGAGCGCAACTTTTCTACAACAGACCGCGCAAACCCATAAACCTCTTTCTGCGTGGACATCTTCAGTAGGATATAAGCCTCCACCATCGCACTCAGACTCTCCGTCTACTGCCATTCACACTTTGGCGCCCGCTGTTATTTAAGAATTTGGACCGAGAACAAAGTATTTCCACGGATAAATTAATCTATCTCTCTTCGATTTCCTTTATACTTACACGGTTGGGCGTAAGCCTAATCTGCGAGCATCTTTCATTATCATTGAAGGTGGCTGCTATTGAGTTATATGATGTGGACTGAGAAGTACCGTCCCGGAACCCTTGATGACATGGTCAATCAGAAGGAGATAGTAGAACGGCTGAAAAGCTTTGTCGAGGCGAGAAACATACCTCACTGCATCTTTGCGGGCCCTCCTGGAACTGGGAAGACGACGGCCGCCCTTTGTTTGGCTCATGACCTTTACGGTGCGAGGTATCGAGAGTACTTGATGGAGTTGAATGCTAGCGACGAGAGGGGGATAAATGTTGTAAGGGAGACCGTCAAGACTTTTGCGAGAACAAGATCGATTGGTGAGATATCATTTAAGATATTGATTCTGGATGAAGCTGATAACATGACGTCCGATGCCCAGCAAGCTTTGAGGCGGACGATGGAACGATACACTGAAACTGCGCGGTTTATATTGATAGCCAACTATAGCGGAAAGATTATCGAGCCGATTCAGTCCAGATGTGCACCTTTCCGGTTTACGTATCTACCACGTGAAGATTTAGTAAATAGGGTTCGTGATATATGCGGGAAAGAAAGTGTCCAGATAATGGAAGAGGGCATACATGCCGTATTGGAGGTCAGCGAAGGCGATCTGAGGAGAACCATAAACATTCTCCAAGCCGCCGCTTCTCTTGGTAGGGCCATTGATGCTGAAACGGTTTACTCAGTCTTGGGTAAGGCTAACCCCTACGATGTAAGGGAAATGCTCAAGCTTGCCATGAACGGAGATTTTGCAGGCGCCAGGGACAAACTTAGAGAGATGATCTTGAAGTACGGGTTGGCTGGAAGCGATATAGTCAAGACGATTCATACAGAGATCTTTCGGCTGAACATCCCGGAGAAGTGGAAGGTTAAGCTGGCCGATGTTGTAGGAGAGATCGACTTCAGGCTCATACAGGGGTCGAGTGAAGAGATCCAGTTAAGCGCCTTGCTGGCCAAATTAACTGAGGCTGCCTACGATATTAGAAGAGGACTATAGCTTGTACATTCCTTGGACAGACAAGTATAAGCCTAGGACTCTATCCGAGGTCGTCGGCAACAGAGAGGCTAAGGAAAAAATAGTTGAGTGGGTTCAAGCATGGGATAAAGCAGCACCGAAGAAGAAGGCCCTTTTTATTTACGGTCCTCCCGGAACTGGGAAGACGGTATCTATTGAGGCCCTAGCAAACGACTTAGGCATGGAACTTGTGGAAAGTAACGCTAGCGACTATAGGACAGCTGAAGCCGTCAAGAGGTTTGCAGGCAGAGCCTCACAGTACGCTACTCTTTTCGGCAGGAAACGTCTCATACTCTTCGATGAGCTAGACGGAATTACGGGAACAGCTGATCATGGAGGACTCCGCGTCGTAACTGAGATAGCGAAGGAAACCAAAAGCCCGCTAGTACTGATAGCGAACAACGCCTATGATCCTAGGTTCTCAACTTTGAGGAATCATTGCATACTCATAGAGTTCAAAAGGCCCACGAAGCTCGATGTTCTCAAACACTTGAGGAAAATATGCCTCCGAGAGGAGACAGATGCCGAAGAGGAAGCGTTAAGGTTCATAGCCGAAAGAACGAGTGGAGACCTTAGATCTGCCGTAAACGATCTCCAAGCACTAGCTCAGGGCAAGAAGCGGTTGACATTTAAGGATGTGTCTTGGCTGGCGGACAGAGACCGCAAGGAGATTATCTTCAACGTTCTAAGGACGATACTATACGCTGGGAACAGCACAGCAGCAAAGATTGCCATCGATATGGCTGACATAGATCCAGACATGCTTTTCGAGTGGATATATGAGAATCTCCCCTACCACGTGAAAGATCCAAAGGAGCTCGCTGTGGCAATGGACTATCTCTCGCGCGCCGACATCTACCGCGGAAGAGTGCGATCCACCCAGGACTGGTCGCTCATCCGTTACTTTCTGGATCTAATGACCGCTGGCGTGGCAGCCTCTTGGAGCAAAAGATCCACGGGATGGGTTCCGTTCAGATTTCCGGGCCGTATCCGCTACTTGTCAGTTGAAAAGGGTGAGAGGGCTATGCTATCGGCTGTGGGCATGAAGATTAGGAGGAAGTGCCATGTCTCCTCAGGTCAAGCAGTCAAGGAGATACTTCCATACATACGCATAATATTTGAAAACAATTCGGAGATGGCGGCTGGCATAGCAAGGTGGCTTGAGCTGGACGAGGATATGATCAACTACTTGACTTTGAAGTGAAGAGATTCAAACTGCGAGAGGGAATACTTTGACATCGCCGATCATCTCAAATGCCTAAAGATGTTCTCAACTAGGGCTTTTTGTAGGCGTTGCTACTTGCCTCAGCCTTATCACTTCGTACACAGCCTTTAGTGCGACCGTTATCATGTCATCGTCTGGCTCCCTTGTTGTTAGACGCTGGAGTACCAGGCCCGGCATTACAAGAATCTTCATGCTTTTTGAGGTCCTGTGTCTGTCGCTGAACTTCAGAACCTCATAAGATACGGCGCCTAGTACGGGAATGAGGATCACTCTGTATGCGAGTCTTCCGAAAAACCCCAAGTCTGGCATGATCGAGAACAATAGGATGCTTATCAACAGGAGAATGAATATGAAGGATGTCCCGCACCTCGGGTGTAGCCGAGAGAACTTTCTGGCGCTTGCAAGGTCTAGGGCAGCCCCAGCTTCGTATGTGTTGATGGCCTTGTGCTCGGCGCCGTGATACTGTAAGACCCTTCTAAACTCACCCCACAGTGACACAAGCGTCAGATAGATCAGGAAGATTGCGAGTCGCACCGTAGCCTCGACGAGGTTGAATACCACCCCCGTTAGTTTGAGTAAGGTTGTCAGTACGAAGGGGACCGCGATGAAAACTGACGATAAGGCTAGAGTCATGACTATTGTTACGGCCATCTCTTTGTAGGTAAACTTCTCACCTTCTTCTTCGAGGACAGCATTGGCGGAGAAGAACAGGCCTTTAACGCCCAGATATAGGGTTTCGAAAAGCGCCGGGATGCCTCTTATGAATGGCATTTTTAGAACTTTGTGCCTCTCCGAGAGGGAATTTATGTTGTCTGTTTTTGTCAGTATCTCACCGTTCTTTTTCCTCACGCAGATAACCATATGCTTTTGGGAACGGATCATCACGCCTTGTAGTACAGCCTGTCCACCAAAGGCGAGTGAAGGTTCCTCTCTTTGCTCAGAAGATGATCCCATAACATCAAGGAAGTGATTGGAGTCTTATAATCTTTGTAGAGAGATAACAAGTCTAATTTGCGCTTTGCGCAAATTCCCGGTCTCTTAGGGCTTGCTATACTTAGCTTTGAACACCCCTAAGAGGGGTCACATTTATTTTGCTGCTGAATGTCCGTATAAGCAGATTTAGAATTGAATAACAAGAGATCCAGAATCAAGGCTGTGACTTTCGATCTCTGGGAGACTCTGCTTCTCGAGAGAGACGGAGCCAACGCGCAGAGAACTCTTATTCGTTGCAGTAACCTTGCCAGAGTTCTTGAGGAGTTCGGAGTTCATATTCCCACTCAACGATTTGCTTCAGCCTTTAAGGCGATGTCTCCTTGGCTTCTCAGTGTTTGGCAGACGAACGAAGAGGTTACTCATCCGGAGCAGCTTCGGTTTGTAGTTGAAACCGCCTCCAACGGTTTAGTTAGGCTGGAAGAAGAGTGGGTTGACAGACTGAGCCGAGCCTATGTCTCGGCCATCTTTGAACTTCCTCCTTGTTTGAACCCGGATGCCGTTTATCTATTGCAATGGTTAAGAGGCCGACACAAGAAAATAGGCCTGATATGTAATATTGGACTAACGCCCGGCTCTGCCTTACGAGAGTTTCTCCGAAGAGAAAGCGTAGAAGAGTATTTTGATGCAATGATCTTTTCTGACGAGGTGGGCATTCGAAAGCCTAACCCTCAGATATTCCATCTGACTGCCAAAGCGTTAGGCGTAGAACCGTCCAGAGCTGTTCATATCGGCGACAACTTGAAGAGTGATGTATGGGGAGCCAAAAACGCGGGCTTCAAAGCGATATACCTATCGTCCGAAGTAGGACGAGACAGGATAGCTGAGTCTGACCCAGAATCACTTGTGTCAATCTCTAGAAAACTTGGTAAAATAAGCGATGAACAGATAGCTCCAGACAAGACCATAGGCTCACTCGCTATGGTCATTAAAGCCATTGAAGAGCTTGAAAGATAATCATGTAGAATTTGAGTAGATTCTCTTCCCCTAACTTTCTAAACGGTTTCAGTAAGCCTCATGTCTGAGAGTGTTTCAACGCCTTCAGTGGACAGGAGAAGAAGACTAATACGGCGTCTCTCCAAGACCTGGACTGTTCAAAGATTGAAGCGTATAGACCTGTCGGCTGTCCGTATCTTGCTTGCACCTCTCTTCTCTGTCCTTCTTTCTTCTCTCTCTTTATCCTGAGAAGGAGTGCTAGGACTGCTACCTTTTTGTTTTCTCGCGGAAAAAATAAAATTGTAAGGGGGCAGTTTGTCGAGGACTTCATGCAGCTCGCAAGGGTGTCGCGGCATTACACCAGACCCTTCGGATCGTATCGATCTTCGGAGGACGTTTCTCAGCGGCCAGAAAGTAGTCCGTTTGATAGTTCAAGACTTGAAGGGAAAGAATGTTTGAAGAGACTCTCAAGATGTCTCAGTCCACTCACTTTTGAGCATATACCCTGACCGCCCCGCGCTTAACGGCTTCAACTTCCCACCGCACAATATCCAATTTCTGGATAAACCCAATAATCTTAATTACTCACATAGATATTGTGTGCTTGATGCGAGATGAGTAAAGAAGAGGTTATCTGGATTGTGAGAGATTATCTTAGATGCAGCGGATGCAGAAGGTGCGAGATCGTTTGCTCATTACATCACGAGGGAAAGATGTGGCCTGAGGCGTCTAGGATAAGGGTCTTTATGCTTGTCCCCGGCGTTGAGATTCCGCACCTGTGCGCCCAATGCCACGACTATCCATGTGTTTCAGCTTGCCCAGTGAATGCTCTATCCGTAGACAACGACACGAGCGCTGTCCTAGTTGACAAAGAGAAATGTATCAGCTGCGGGAAGTGCATAGACGAGTGCCCCGGAAACATCCCGTTCCTCCATCCCGGCGACAACAAAGCTATAATCTGCGACCTTTGTGCTGGTAACCCACAATGCGCTAAGGTTTGTCAAGAAGCAAGATTCAATGCTCTCTGGGTGGTTAAACAGAGCAGAGAGCGGGTACAAAGAAACCTAAATAGAAAACTCTTCGCCCAGACACCCGAAGAGCTCACGGAGGACGTTGCCACAAATCTGTACGGAGAAAAAGCTCAGGAGCTGATTTAGATGCCTAGAGGTTATGCTGGAAAGTTAGTTGAGGTAGACCTATCTTCAGAGAAGATTGGAGATGTCACTTTCGAAGACGAAGTGCTGAGGAACTACATTGGAGGCAGGGGATTAGCGGCGAAGATCCTCTGGGACAGGCTTGGTGGAGAATGGGAAACCGTTAACCCTCTTGGAACGGAAAATCTATTCCTAGCCTTAACTGGACCGCTAACTGCGATTTACCCTGGAGCCCGAGTGTGCATATCGGGAAAGTCGCCCCAATGCAATGGCATAATCGGCTCAACTACAAGCGGCGAATTTCCCTCCGAACTGAAATGCGCTGGATACGATGGGGTTATCGTCACGGGCAAGGCCGAAAGCCCCGTGTACATTCTTGTAACCGATGACAAGGCCGAGATCCGAGATGCAAAGGACGTGTGGGGCAAAGAAGCTCTGGAAACAATAAGAGTGTTGACTAAGGAAGTTAGGGGAACACTTGGAGAGAGGGCCCCAAACATAGGAAAGTGGAGAGAACCCGGACTCATATATTGCGGCCCAGCCGGTGAGAAGATGGTTAGATCCGCAGCCGTAATGCAGAAAGTCAGCCACGCAGCCGGCTACGGAGGTTATGGGGCCGTCATGGGCTCGAAGAACCTGAAGGCTATCGTGGCTAAAGGGAGGAAGCCTTTGCCGGATGTGGCGAGTCCAGGTGCTGTGAAGATTCTGTGGCGTGAAGTTGACAAGCGGTTCAGCCAAAGAGATCGTACTTGGCCTAGCGCTTGGGGGACTGGATACGGCGGGTACGAAGTAGGCGCAAGGAGCAGTTCTGAGCCTGTTAGAAATTGGCAAGAAGAGTGGCACGACGAAAAGAGCTTCGGCGGTCCCAAATTCGACTTCAGATACTGGGTGAAAAGGTATTGGAGCGACTTCAATTGTTCTGGCAGCTGCATGAAGCTCGCAGTCATAAGAACAGGTCCGTATAAGGGGACGTTCACGGACAACCCAGACTACGAGTTGGAGGCTTACCTCGGTCCGAACCTTGGAATCTTCGACCCCGGCGAATGCATTTACTTATCAGCCCTCATCGATTACCTAGGCTTCTCAGGGATAAACGGTCCAAACACTCTAGCCTTCGCAGCCGAGCTTTACCAGAGAGGCATACTTACCAAGGACGACCTAGGATTCGAGTTGAAGTGGGGAGATGTCGAGGCTTTTGAAGCCCTTGCAAGAAAGATAGTCGCAAGAGAAGGAATAGGTGATGTATTGGCTGAAGGAACCTATAGGGCCGCGTTGAAGATCTCCGAGATGAAGCGAGTGGACGTAACGAAATATGCAGTACACGTGAAGGGTATGGAAATAGGGGCCCATGGCACAAGGAGCGGAGAAGATATGAGACCGGCTGAATACGCATGTTCACCTCAGTGTGGCGACCATACTTCAGGGGTCTATGACGCCTACGAAGACATGGGGATGGTCTTCCTAGACTCAGCAGTTGTCTGCAGCTTCGTCTCCGATGATCTTCTATGGGATTTCTATAGAGCCATCACTGGATGGGACACAACAGAAGAAGAGTGGAACCGCATTCTTGGGCATAGGATCA
>Ga0315312_1001420_pt1 | contig 18832 bp, 16 predicted proteins | sample TDP7_MG_FD_203629 | JGI IMG/M metagenome (GOLD analysis project Ga0315312, IMG submission 203629) | Freshwater sediment microbial communities from Lake Towuti, South Sulawesi, Indonesia - TDP7 | ecosystem: Environmental > Aquatic > Freshwater > Lake > Sediment | place: Indonesia: South Sulawesi... | reverse complement strand
GTACATGATATTTTCCTCCTACCTTGGGTTGTCGAACATTGTTCCATGAGAGGAAACTTCTTACACTAAACATGGCGGTTTGAGCGGTACCTTCAGTGTAACCCTCTTTTAGTAGTGAATCCCTGAACTGCTTGACTGAAACATCTACCTTGCTGGTGTTTTTTATGACATCTCGCCTTGCCGCTAACACTAATTTCTCAGGGGTTGACTTGGTAAACACACAGAAGCGCTTGAACCAATGCAAGTATCGTCTTTTCGTACTCTCGCTCACATTCAGCAACCAATTGTCAACAGGCTTCAATAATCACACCCACAATCCGTTTTTTGAAAAAAATTTCAAGCCCTAGCGACCTCTTGTTTTCTAACAAATACACGGCGTTTTTGTGTGTAATTCCGTGATGATGTCCTAGAACACACACTACTTACACATACGATTAAAACAGACGTATGTCGCAAAGTGGTGTCTCTCTGTCACATTAAAAATATTCTAAAAAAATTACAGATTTCTCAAACAAGAAAATATATTCACCCTTGAAAGAGCTGTATTCAATTATTTTTAGTGTGTGTGAGAGACTTTGCCTCGCGGCAGAAAACCGGGCACGTTTCGTGAGATGAGAGGTTTCTCTCTACCTATTCCTCTAAGTGATACTTTGAATCAACTTGCCAAAGACAGGGGCAAATCAGTAAGCCAACTTGTTCAGGAAGCCCTTGTTTTCTGGCGTTTGCATGACAAGCAAGGTGCCATTGTTGGTGACAGGGAAGTTTTCGCTTATGAGCTTGGTGAGATAAAGAAGAAGCTAGTTCGATTTGGAACACAGATCACACAAGCAGAGCTTGACACCATCAGACAAACATTCATGGAGCTTGGTGGAAAACTTGATGATGAACAGAGCTTCAATGAGAACGTACCAAAGCTCTATTCGCATGAAGCCTTCAGAAATAATCCTCACAAAATTGGGCCAGCTCAAGTAGCAATCTTTGAGATGGGCTCTCGGCTGAAACTGAGGGAAGCAGAGATCACCAAGCGTCTTTCAATGTTGCCGACAGAGAAACACTAGCAAAGTTTTACTATTTTTAATTAGATGAATCATGGCTGAGAAACGCACAGGGACTATTCTATTTGTTCTACTCGTACTCTCTATTCTGTTTCTGTCAGTGTGTCCTCCAATTCAGTATCGTAAACCCCTTCAAGTGAAACTGCAGATAGCCGGTAATAAGGTTAATGTTGCTGAGACATGGCAAGAATGGGAGATACAATATGAAAACCGTGAGACTGAAACCATCTACTCAGACAACATTCTCATTTCTCTACAGCTCACGGCAAAGAACTTTGGTGACAATAGCTTTGTGAAAGTCCGTATTCCAATCAAATGGAAAGGCGGACTCACTTGGCCATACTATGCAGGTGTCGAAACAAAGGCAAAAGTGTTCATCGGTCAAGCAGGAGACATGAACTATCTAGGTGAGGTTACTTCAGCCACACAGTATTTTGATGATCGCTTTGTTGTCAAAGATTCTGTTGTTTTCTCCGAGCTTTGGATAGGCGGCTCAAAAGCAATAGCTGATTTGAAGGCCAAGCATGTTGGTGCAGGTGAACCAGCTCATCCACTTATCTACTATGCCATGGGTTTCGGACTTGGCTGGAATCTTCTCTATGAGATGTTTCATGGTCGTGCTTTACTCAACATTCAAGATTTACTAGACAAGTTCGGTGGCAAAGTACCTACTTTCAATCTGTGGATTGAAGCATCACAAGAATGGAATACAATAGGTACAGCAGGAATAATACTTGACAAGAAAACTGTTGAGTTTGAGCTTCAAGCACCTTTCAACATAGGTAGGCCACTGACCTACACAGCACCCTTTACGATAACAGCAGGAGGTTTCACAAGTGCCGGAACTGTGTATGTGACTGTCGTTGTTCCACCCTACACGATAACGAGAACAGCAACAACATATTCAGGACTTTATACTACTGTGACCGTCGAACCGACAACATATTCAACCGCCACGACAGTGACTTTGACAGCCGGGCCGACTGCTCTTCCTGACTGGCTTTTGGCAATCATCAATTGGCTAAAAAGCATCTTCGGCCAGTGGTGGTGGGTTGTTGCTCTTGTCGTGATCTTCGTTGTTCTCTGGTTGATTTTCAGAAGGCGAGAAAGCAGCACAGTCATAGTTGCTAGATAGAGAAATCTGTTATTTTTAGAGTGAAGTGAAAAGATATGCAGAAATTAGGTACAGGTCTCACAGCTCTAATGTGTTTCGCCTCTGTCTTCATGATGTTTCAAAGTGGAATCTTAGTGCCGTTTCTAAGCCGCATGGCTGTTGCTGCAATAGGTATGGCATTGTTCTGGTATCTTGCTCGTAAGACTGGTTTTGGTGACATGGGAGAATACGGTGTGCTGCTTGTTGGTGCTGTCTTGTTCTTTTTCGGTGACTTGGCTCTTGATCGTGCGGGGCTGTCTGTTGTTCCGCTTGATCTAATACCAAATCTTCCAGCATCCAGTCAATGGTTCAACTGGATTGTCCTTGGTTTCCTAGCAATCATGGGCGTCTTTGCTCTCTATGTGTTCCTACGGAAGAAGCCTGAGTTAGAGTAGCCAACCCTCAAAAGAGACTTAGAAGAAAACCCATTCATCTTCATCACTCCAACTGTCTTTTCTCTAAGACGGTTGAAGTCTCTGAGAAAGGCTGACATTTTTATACATAAGAAATTCATTCTCTCTCTAAAAATCCTCTATTTTTCAATTAGGAGACAGGAGCTCCTGAAAAAGAAGTGAAAAGAAAAATGGCTAAGATACAGATAGGTACGGGCTCAGCTATTCTTCTGTTGGTTCTTTTGGTGGGCTTCGGCATCTGGTCAGGCATTATTCCATTCGATACAAGCAAGCTGCCTCAATGGGGTAAGACGGCAACAGTGACACAAACCGCTCCGCCTGTAACTGGCGTTGTTCCAAAAGGTGACTTTGATAGTCTTGTCTCAGTTATTGACAGCTTTGTTTCTACATCGACATATACAGCGACAAGCTCAGGTGTAGCATTCACTTTCTATGCGAAACTGAAAGACGGGACATACAAGTATCTAGCTACAGGTGATGCTGCCATAGTTTCTATCACTGAAGACTACGGTGGGTATATCTACGTCGTCTGCGAGAATGCTGCGGCGTATCAAATAGACTGGAAGAAGACTGATGATGAACAAGGCAGAGTAGTCGGGGTAGAGTTCTTTGACATTGACGCTGATAACACTAATGAGTTCGTTTTCAAGTATTCACTTTGGGACATTCCAAGAGAATCAGGTTACAGACCTAAGATACCCGTGACCTGCTTTGCATGGACATATGAAGCACCAACAATGACTGATGTTTCCAACGTCGCGAATACTGTTGGCACCAGTTCAATAGAAAAGACTATTGAGTGGTACACAACTCAAGCAACAACGAACAGAGCTTGGATACTAACCAAGATCGAAATAACGATCAAGGGTCCGGGTCCAACCTACACCCCCGCCTCTGATGTATCAAAGTTTGAATGGGTAAAGATCGACCTTCCAGACGATGGGAAGGGATACATCGACATTTCAGGTAGTCTCGCAATTAGAGACAGTGATCTATACTACTACTACACAATAGGAACGAATCCGTACACGGGTTTGCCGATCAAAACAGCTTCAACTGATACCAACAGAAAGAACTTCTACACAAAGGTCAAATTCCACTTTGCTTCTGGTGATGGCGACTACGCTTTGACTTTGCGAATCTACCGCATAGTGCCTGCGGCCGGGGGAGAATACAGCACCACTTCGGCTACGGATTCTGTCCTCTATTCAGATTAGCTTGAACTATTGAGAGGATAATCAGCCCAAGCAAGTCCTCTCAGCAAACCTCCAAGGATTGGCGAGGTTGGCAACATGCCAATCCCGTCGATCTATTTTTTTTGTCTATTTTTAAAGTGATTGAGACTTGTATGAGCAACGACGGACACTTGGGTTACGAGACTTTGATCTCTATATAGCTTTCTCTGTTCTCTTTTTTACCTACTTCGGGTTATCAGCTTTCATGAATCAAACTGAGCTTAATACCATTGTTGTGTTTGCTATCATTTGGTTTGGTTCTCTGGTGACCATAACGCGGTTTGAATTGAAATACGGTGAACCCGAGGACATTGGTGGGAGGCCTGATTATGATGAGAACCTAGATCTTATCAAGGTATTTCAGATCGTGATCGGTATCTTTGTTCTAATTGCTATTACGTCTCTTATTGGAAAAATGAAAACGGGTATTCTTTATATCCCCCAACCACCGCCTCCATTGTTCGCTCTCCAGACAACAGCACAAACAGCAATTCACAACTCTTTTTGGCAAGTATTTGTTGTTTCACCAGCAGAGGAAAATTTGAGACTTTCACTCGCGGTTTACTTGATTAAACGGTTAGAGGGAGTATTTGGCGAATCAGCAATCATGGGTTTCAGATTCAATGAGGTTTTTGGTGCTGGTTTCCCCACCATTGCTTGGGGTATGTTACATGGGCAACTCGCTTACGCTGGAGATGTTATTTCTGTTGTAGCAGCAATAGTGGCGGGAATGGTTCTTTACGTGTTTCTTCAGATCAGTAATTCCTTGCTTGTACCAGTGGGAATCCACGCAGGTTACAACATTGTGGTTTTGCTGCTAAGTGGAGGAATCTGATTGTCTCAAACTCTAAAGAAAAGAAAGTCTCTAGAGCATAGAAGAAGACTTTCAGAATCAATGAAAGGTCGTGTTCCTTGGAACAAGGGTAAACACCTTTCAGAAAGTCATCGAAGGAAACTATCCGAAGCAAACATAGGGAAGAAGTTGTCTCTTGAGACCAGACAAAAGCTGTCTTTGGCTCGCAAAGGTAGAGTTATTTCTATTGAGACTCGGCTTAAGCTCTCAAAAGCGTTGAAAGATAGGAAGTTCTCTCCCGAATGGAGACAGAGGATTGGTGCGGCTTCCAAAGGTCGTGTTCTTTCTCCTGAATCGAAACGAAAACTCTCTGAATCTTGCAAGCGTTATCATGCTACGCATGTTGTTTCTCAGGAAACCCGGAGGAAGATTGCTGCAAGCAAGATTGGAAAACAGAGATCACCTTTCAGTCTTGAGTGGCGGCAAAAGATGTCTGAAGCACATAAGAAGTGGTGGTTTTATCCTGAAAATCGTACAAGAATGTCTGAAGCACGCAAGGGCAACCAAGATTGTCGAGAGGAACCTCCTCCTATCAATCACGAACAAAAGAACTTAGACTCTGAGCCTCCTTTGAGAGTCGTATACTTGGGCCGATAGACAGACCTACAATTCTCATATTTTTTAGATGTGTTGAAAATTGAGAAGATTGTATTTAGGTATTCTCTGCTTACTTGTTGAGAATAAAGTAAGGAGAAAACAGAAGACTCCTTCTCTAGGTTGAATCTGATTGAAACGTTCAAGTTTTTTGGCATTTCTTTCTCTCTTAACAATTCTTCTTCCATTTGTTCTAAATCCTAATCTATCTGAATCGACTTATGCCCAACAAACGCTTACCCTGAACCTCAACAAGACTTCGTTTCTTCTTGGTGAAGTTGTCCAGATAAATGGTGTGGCGAAGACAACTTATCTAGTGCCTGTCCGCCTCGACAAGTACGAATCCAGAGCGAACTATGTCAGTCTCACTATAACTTCTCCAACGGGCGTAAGAGTTTTCTCGACTAGCCTCTCTGTTGCGACAGACGGTAAGTATGCAACGAATTACTACCTTGAACCCACGAAGACAGAGATGGGTGCTCCGCATAGAGTAAGCGCAATAGATGGCAATCGGGAAACCGCTTCGGCTCTCTTCACTGTTTCTTCTCCCATTACAACAAACCCACCTCCGAAGCTGGGGGGTGGCACGGTTGGATCATTCATCTATCCTCCGCCAAAGACGACGAAGCTATTAGAGAATTCTACGCACTACATCTACAACACGCTTTACGGCAACTACTGTTTTCTGAAAGATATGCCGTTCGTCGCCAGCTACTCGGATCACATTGATAGAGAGGTTATGGTTAGGGCAAGCACTTTCTTTCTGCTTTCGAAGTTTGTTCTTCTGCCCGGAGTCTTCACAGTTGAGAAGGGCGCTAATCTATTCAGCGTGAATGTCACTGTTCAGAAACTTACAAAGATCGTTGCTTATCTTCGAATTGACTGGATATTCTACAGCAACAAGGAGCCTAAAATAGTTGTAGCTCTCTCTAAGACAGCTCAATGGCAGCCTGAGTCGATTGGCGACTTTCAGATTTTCTGGGTTCTAGTTTCTTCTTTCAAATATGTGAAGGCGGAGAGATACGCAACCAAAACTGTTTCCTCTACGGCACTTGAAAGCTATGGGAACCACACTGGCATAGCGATGGCTGACGATTCTCTAGTCTTCTTGGCGAAAAAATATTTGAAGATTGATTGGAGCGACTTCGGCACTGCGGATGTAAAGGTCGGTGCATTCGATCTTTCTTCTCTGTCTAAGAAGCTGTCTGGCTCGGGCGTTTATGTTCTCTTTCCGAAGAACATTGCGCAGATCGATCCGTACACGGTTGCCACTTCAACCACGGCAAGTGCTTTGGTTTTTGGCGGCATGACCAAGTCGCATTGGGACGGCACCTACTATTGGCAGGCGTACCGCGACGGCACGAACTTGGTAGCAGAGTATTCTTCTGACGGGCAGACTTGGACGAACACGCCTATCACGCTTCTTGCTTCATGGACTAGGGCCGTTGCCTTCGCCTTCTTTGGGTCAACGATCCATATGGCGTATGGAGACTATACCGGTGCCGGTGGTGTTTATGGGACAAACCCTCTTTCTGTCTCTCTTACTGTTCACATGCACTATCGTAGAGGCGTGATAAGCGGCACTACAATCAACCTTGATGCTGAACGTACGGTTTCTACGTGGTCACAGACCCTTTACTATGTGTTTGTAGACCATGCTCACTATGGCTACTATCTAGACATACGCTTTTACGATGTTGTCTTGGGCACAGACAATCTTATCACCGTGGTTTTCGCCCGTAACGGATATGCTTGGGTGAGAGACGAAAGCGAAGGTCACCAAGTCGAATTTGAAGGGTGGGCTTCCCGCTATGTTTACAATGTTGTGAAGAGTACGGCGACGGATGGCTCCGCTTGGGGGGCCGTTTCGGTCATTGAAAGTTCGAACAGTTATTGGCCTGATGACACTTCTAACATTTCTGTGAGTGGTAGCGGCTCAACTGCTCACTGGGCTGTTGATACTCATCCTCGTCTTGCGCCTTTGGCCAGCGCTGTGATTCTCTGCGTTGAGAACAAGGATGGAGCTTTAACCTACCGCAAATCTTCTGCATGGACGACTACGATAGGCACGATTGACGCCTCTATCAAGGATGTGAATGCTTGGGGTAGCTTAACAGGGAAGAATGTTACGACTGGGCGTTGCGGATTAGCCTACATTGATTCCGACGATACGATAGATGTCTGGTGGTATGATGGCTCAACTACGCATAGCGACTTGAATGTGTTCGCCGCAACTGTTAGCTCACCCACCTTCTGCCTGAACAATGCTACGAATGGCAATTGGTATCTACTCGTCATCAACGGTACGAGCATAATCTACAAGAAATATAACTCCGTAACGGATGTATGGGACACCTCAGCAACGACACTAGAATCTTCATTGACTTCGCCTGTTGACCTTTCATCTCCGAGAACACTGCTGAACAACAGAGTTCTCTACTGTTTCCAGACAGGTAGCGTAAGTCCCTACACAGTGAACTTCAACACGCTCAGCACCAACACAGCACCGACGAACGATGCTTTGAGCCTAGACTTGACGGGCGCAAGCTACAAGGGCACAAAAACACTTTTGGCAAGAAAACAAGCTTACAAGTTCGTTCATCAAGCAACGGATGCTGACGGTGTAACAGACATCACTTACGCCGAGATAAGATTAGACTATGGAACAAAGAACGTAATTCTCCGTGCTACTCGTGGCTCAGGCGACGCTTGGACGTTTGCAGAGCAAAGCGACCCGAGCAACTATGTCGAACTAGATGTAGCTTCTTCTTCGCATAGCACAAGCGGCAATCAAAAAACATGGAACTACATGGTGTATATTCAATGGGCTTGGGATGATGCGACAGAAACATTAGGCGTAAGAGCATACATAATAGACGGTGCATCCGCCAGTGATATAGATGACTATACAAATATTTTCGGAGTGGAGAACGATCTTACATTCTCAAGCCTAGACATCTACAAAGACAAACTCGGCTACACGAAACTGTTGCTTTCAATGAACAGTCTCGACGCTTCTACTTCGTTTCCAGACTCAGCGACAGGAAAGACAGTAACAGCATATAACGGCGCTCAAATTACCACGGCTCAGTCAAAGTTCGGTAGTGCGAGTGGGCTCTTCGACGGCACAAACGACTATCTGAGCACACTGGATAGCGACGACTGGACTTTCGGCACAGGAGACTTCACGATTGATTTCTGGGTAAGATTCAACACACTACCTGCAACTCAATATGGATTGTCTACTATTATCTCTTGCAACACTGATAGTAGTAATTACTGGTTTTTCGCTCTGTATTTGGAGGACAGTGTATATTACTGGAGATATGATGTCTGGTCAGGCGGATCAAGAACAGTTCTAGTGTTGAAATCTACTTCTATTTCAACCGCTACTTGGTATCATACTGCTTTGGTTCGCAGCGGCAATTCATGGTGCATATTTCAGGGTGGAACACAGGTTGGAACAACGGTTACTGACGCTGATCCTGTACCTGATTTTACTGGGTTGTTATATATTGGTCAAGATGGGTTTGGTTATGGATGGTTCAATGGTTGGCTTGACGAGTTTCGAGTAAGCAAGGGTGTCGCTCGTTGGACAAGCACCTTCACACCGCCGACTGTGGCGTACAGTGCTAACCAGAGATACGATCCTTCCACAGCGAGCATGGTCGCTTCTGGTGCTTTAAGCTATGAGGGAACAAGCATCTTTCCACTTGACGGAAACTATGCTGTTGTCGTCAAATTGGCTGGCGTACAGAAAGGCTCCACGGACACGACGCTTGAGAACGGAGTCTTTGCAATAACTGATCTCACGCTTGAAGCAACTGTCGGTTCACATTCATATACAGTCGAGGCAACATACATGGCAAGTGCAGGCTCGTTCTCAGCGGTGATAGTTGACAGGCTTCAAGTGCAATCTTATACGGTGTCTGACTCAAGGGCGGACATCAACGTGAACGTAAACATAGATGTTCTTGTTTGGTTTGATTATGACAATACTGTTTGCACCACGGCAACAATTACCATAAATGGATATTCGGCAACACATCAGGGTTCAGGAGTTTATCGAATAACAAGAACATCATCTAGTGTGGCTTCAGTTACCTACAATACGGTTGCCTGCTCGGCAGAATCAACATACGGAATCACAACCGTGGATCAGAACAGTCAGTCTACTACGGTGATTTGGGACAGAATCAAACTCCTTACTCTGGGCAGGGTTGCTTCGCCTGTTGCGGTCGGCTCTGCTGGCACAATTTATGCTACCGCTGAACTTGAGTATGATAGTCATGCTCTGGGTTCAGGTGACAGCCTTACCATCAGTGGCATCTCTATGTCTTGGGTTTCTACTAGAAGCAGATTTGAAGGAAGTGAAACAAAGAGTTCGCGGCAGACCGCCACCTATAATACGTTCACTTCTGGAAGCGAGGCCACGTATGGCATTACCGCTGGTACAATGAACAGTCTTTCAACCTCAATTATGTGGGCAAGTTATCCAACAAATGATGCTTTGTCTCTCAAAAATGGTGATACTGTCAGCTCTAACACTTATCATCTTTTGGCTAGATACAGACTTTACTACATATCATACAATGTTTCTCATCCTGATGGATTAACATATCTTACTTATGCTGAAATCAGACTTGATCCAACAGGTAGCAACATCATTCTTAGATATACTAGAAGTGGTGGAGTCTTTGTGGAGCAAAGCGATACGAATAACTATGTAGAATTGGTAACAGCTTCTTGTACTGCCACCGATTCAGGTACTCAAGTACGGCTTTTATTCTATTTCTACGTGAACTGGAATTATCCAGATGAGAATCTACACAATATCTTAGCATACTCTTATGATAGTGCCTCTGCTTTTTCTGATTCAGATACCTATTCAAACATTTACAAAGTCTTGAAGAAGCTTAGAGTGTCAAACTTTGTTGTTAATCCTTCAAGTCAGACCACCGGTCTTACGGTAACATTTTCAGGTAACATTTATTATAACCAAACTGAAAGTGAAACAACTCCTTTCTATCCACCCAATAGTGAGATAACAGCAATACACATCTATGATCCTGATGCAAAGTCCGTCGGTTCAGGTTCTCTATCTTCAGGTGCATTTTCCATAGGAGACATTACGTATAGAACAGAAACATCAATTACCTACAAGGTCTGGATAGATGGCTCTCATGCAACATTCACAGATAGCTATGAAGTTAGTAGCTCGACAGTAACGGTTCAATGGACAGGTGCCGGGGGTGGTGGAGGCGGAGGCGGGGGCGGGGGCGGAGGTCCAAAACCAATTACTGCACAAATAATTATTCCGCCTAGACTTTCAATTTTTCCTGGTGCTAGAAAAGAAGTTTACTTGAACTTTACTTGGACCAACGCAAACGTTGTTAAGGTCAAAGAAATAACGTTTCACGGCAACGTGGGCTGGTTTGATGTAACCGATTTGCCTAAAGACTTTTTCACTACGGCAGAAGGCAACATTGGAACGTTGAAGATAGCTGTCAATGTTCCTGTCAATACTAAACAAGGTGATATTGACATTCCTTTCACCGTTGTTCTCAAGGATGTTAATACGAATACTGAAAGCAGTGTATTTGATACCCTGAGGCTGAATATCGGTACTCCCACAATCACAGGACCATTTGAGCCTTTTTCAAGTTGGAATCTGTTGTTGTTTGCTCTTGCCTTTGTTCTACTGATGGTCTTTGCAAGGAAACGTCACTGATTTGTTTGTCGAACCACTAAACCAAATCATTCAGTTTTTATTTGATCTAACAAATTACATCGTTGCTCTCATCAAGTGGTTTTTAGGTGTTAGATAGAAGGCGACATTGATTGACTAGAAAGAAGAAACTGCTCAAGACTTCCGGTTTGCTGACAGCGACAATAGTTCTAGGAATGGTTATAGGAGAACTCTTGTTTGAACCAACTGATTCGCTGTTCTATTATCTCCGAGTGGCTTAAACACCATCAAGCATCATTATCTTCTTTAGAATATTGGTATGTGAGTGTGGTTGCGTATCAACTTCTCTCTGCACTATGGTATATGTTCATCTTGATTCTGATTCTTTACACTCCCTACAGAGTCAGTAGGAAAGCTCTGTTGGTTGGGTCTCTCTTAGCATCAGGAATGGTAGTCGCACAGCTCTACACATACATTAAAGATGGTTTGCCTGTAGGAGATAGGTCTCTAGGACTTCAAATATCAAACGTGACTCTGATACAGTTAGATACAGAGAGAGAGCTGTCTGATATATCATAAGTAGTATGTCATCATGAGTTTGGAAGTTTGCCTAGGTATGTTAAAACGTGGTTTGTTGTTTGTTTTTCTCTTGGCGTCTATTTTCCTTTTCTTCTCAACAGCGATTTCTCAACAAGATGTAGGATTGCAGATACAATCTAGCGTGATCTTAGACTCATTACAAGCTCCACCATTTGAAGAATTAAAGAGGTTAGGAATCACATATCTCGGGACAAATATCTATTATGATTTCGCACCAGATTTGTGGGAAATTCTAAGAAACTGGAACCACAAAGCTCACTTGTTCAAATTCAAGACGTATGCTTTTATCAATGATTTGGATCATGCTTCAAGTTTGACTGTGACCGCTGTAAAGAACGGATTTGATGCTATTGAGTTAGACGAAATGATCTCAACATATAGTATAACTCAACGTCAGCTATTAGACATCATCTCAGCTACTAGAGAGGTGAAAACTGCAACAGAGTTCATAATTACTGAATGGAAAAAAGATGCCATTAAACAAGCGTTTGAATGGGCATCAAAAATTTCAAATACTCGGGTAGCATCGAGTGATTACAATAATCTTTCTACAATAGATTATCTCAGTAGTCTTCAACAACAATACAAAGTCAAAGCGATTGTATGGCTGATATTTATTTACGATCCTGTTCATGATTGGGTGTGTTACAATAACCTTCAGGAATGGATTAAACACGCCAAATCTCTGAAAGTAGACATTTTTCTCTGGTGTGTTGATGCCAAAGGCTCATGGAAGGAAAAATGGGGAATTGTTAAGTCATCTCTAGTATAGTATAAAAACAGTATCATATCTCAATCATCTTTCTTTGTGCCGAGGCACGTTAGTGCCGAGGCAACAGCAAAGTCTTGTAGCTCTCATACTGGACCTTGCATCTGTCAAAGTCAACACGTGTTGAAATGTTTCATAGATATGCTAGGATTGTTTCGCTAAGTCAGTTACAGTTTAATAGTAGTAATATTACTCGTATTTTCGAGAAGAAATGAGTATTGACAAAGAAATCGTGAAGCATATCATTATCACATATGGTAAGAAGAACGAGTTTGTGAACACTATCCAGACAACGAGCCGAGAACAAGCACTTGTCTATATTCCAAAGAAAGTTGTCAAAGAATTGAGATTGAAGAAAGGCGATCTTGTCCAAGTCAGACTGAGCAAGCTGACCGTGAAAGAGGAGGGTCCAACTTGAAAGAGAAAAGCTCTGACGACAACATTAAAGATTTTACAAGTATTTTTAGTTTGAGGAAAGATGAGCAAAAAAGAAAGGTTGGTGTTCTTACGAGACCCCTTAAGTCACATAAAGAGATGATTGATCCCGAACTCATAGTGATGCCGGGATTCTCTCCGAGACCAGCCATTGATGAGAAACACATACTTGAACTCGAAGAATCACTTGAAAAAGACGGCGGACAGAGAAGCAAAATCCTGTGTGCCTACCGAGGCGAAAAAGGAAAAGAGGCTGAAATCCGGCTGATTGATGGTGGCCATCTTGTGAAAGCAGCAATTAGAAAGAAGATAGACAAAGTAGAAGTCACCGTCTACGATGATGCAAGTGATGAGGAGTGCTACGCACTAGCTCTAAGATTTGACGCTATAAACATGCCTTTTGATTCCTTGGCAAAAGCGAGAACACTTAAATTGCTGATGGACGAGTATCACTGGACCGTCGCAGACATCATGAAACATACCCCCTTGCGGTCGAGAAGCGAACAATACATTTATGATCTGCTAGGTTTGCTTAAACTTGATTCACAGATTCAGAAGGAGATCGAACAGCCCGGATCTCTTGTGAAAAACCCGAAGACGACACTTACTCCAAGTCATGGACGAGAGCTTGTAAAACTCCCACTGAAGGACCAACTACCAATTGCGAAACAAATCTTACAGTATGGTGTCAGCGTTCATGATGCACAACAATTAGTAGCTCAAAGAAAGGATGAATTGCTTGCTGGCGTCACACTTGAAGATGTTAAAGTTGTTCATCAAGCAATCAAAAAGGGAAAGACATTCCGAGACTTCGACAAGGCTGTGGTAGAGCCAACAAGAAGAAGTGGTACACTTGTGAATGTTGTGAAATTAAGTTTCTGGCGGCTTCTGGTGGAAGTAAACCCCAAGCTCTATGACGTGAAGTTGATCGTACCGAAACCCCCGCTTGTTGCAGCATTGAGAAAAGATCTGACAAGACTAGACTCTCACTGAGAGAGAACTAGACTGTTGGAGTTCTGCTACGGGACTTTGCTTGTTCCCTCATCTCAGCTACGAAAGTAGCGTAGAGCAGCCTGTCCTTTTCGACTTTCTTTCGTCTTTTGCACTCTTTGACAAACTCCTGTATCCAGCGATCATCGAAGTGGTTTGCGCCTGCTACAGAACCCGCTATACACTCATTACATATTGTACCGCCTCTATAATTCTCACAAACAAATGCAAAGAGTTCAATCGTTGGATGAAAACGTCGGACTTTGCGAATCGAAGCACAAGAAACAAATTTTAATCTTTCATCGTTTTCATCTTGGAGACCATTTGCTCTTGCCATTCGCCAGCGAAGAAATTCAGGGAGATCCCACACTAGCACTTGTTCACATTCTTGTAAGAAGTCATGCTCCACCTTGATCATTTCCTCTTTGTCTTTACATTGATGTAACCTATTCCATAGTTCATTCTCAATCAATTAGATCACCTCCATTCGTCCCAAATCTATAGCCTAGAAAGAACGGGACTAGAAACACCAGCGAAATAATGTAAAAGGCGAGGTAGGAATCCAAGTGAAAGTCTGGTTGGAGTATGAAAGGAAAAATGATAGAATAGAGTAGATAGCTACCTACTAAGATTGTACCAAATTCAAAGGAGCATTGATATGCTTTGGTAAGGAGCCCAAGAACGAAGAAACAGACAATCTCTGGAATATAGTGAAGATGGATGGTCCCTGATTGCAGGTCATACGACCAGACAACAATTCCAAACAACAAGAGAAAGGCAAAACTCAACCAGAGCTTGGTCTCATAGCTCAAAAAGAGATTCCTCCATCTGATGCTTCCTCATGTGATTTCTGCGAAGTGCCTCACGTGCTTCTTTTCTGGAGACTGTGTCCTTTTCAACGAGATTGACCAACGACAGAGAGGAAATGTTAAAGGGGTCTGGCTCGCTGTCATTTAGCGGAAAGATCCTGGCCTCACAGTAAGGGCACCAGAAACTTAAGGCGACTTCAATTTCTTTCAAAGTCTCACACACTCTAAATTTTTTCAAAATCTCTTACAAATTTTCTCTAAATTTCTTACAAGGCAGGATAACAGCATAACAGGATAACAGTATCCACCCTACTAGGGTTCTACAGTAAGTATAGTATAGTAGAGAGAGAACCTTAGTACGTCTACCTGTGTTATCCTGTGATCCTGTTATCCTAAGACTATTGTAGCTCTGCAAGTTTCTTAACTCCCTTCTTTGTTAAAGTCACTCTTGCTTGTTGACCCGAGACGGCCGGATGGTGTTCGACCAAACCTATTGCAACTGCTTTCTTAACCAATCTCCAGAAAGACATATATTGCTTAGAAAAACCTTGACGTTGCATGACATCATGTAGCTCAATGGCAAGAACATCATTTCTACCTAGTTGTTTATAACCCCGAAGAACGAGAGTCAATTGCTCTTGCAAGCGTTTCTCTCTGGCCCTCTTTTGGAGCTCTGGTACTGGCCATGTCCTTTGTACGTCATTCATAACCTCAATGAAACTTGGGATATACTCTGACAGAAACACATCTCTCGCAAATGCAAAGTCCTCATCATAATCTATAACTAATGTTGGGGTAAGACCGAAACTTGAATCACGTTTGAATTGCATTAGCGTAGCGTGTTGAAGTGCTACTCTTTTGAACTCATCCATGTAGCGTAAAGTGTTGAACTCTTCTTGGTGTCTTTCTGTAATCACCTCAGTAAATTCCTCTAAGAGTGACCTTTCAGTGGCATCCCAGTATGACACCATTTTCTCACTAAGTTCCTCCGATCTTGGAAGCTCAATTGATTGGCTCTTAAGCCTGAACTTTCCTGTTACATTAAAAAGTAGTGACCATGCTTCATTCACCGCTTCTGGGTCATACTCACATTTTTCTGGCACCGGGTTGAACCCGACTTTCCGTATGATTGCTTTTCTCTCAGCTAGACTTGGTATATTTGATACCCAAACGTATCTATCCAGATCACCTAAGTCGAGTAAGGGTTTTGTTCTACTGGTGTCCCCAAATCTAGCTGAACTTATGATCCAGCTTGCATGAGAGCGTAGAGACATCCTTCCTTCTTCAATGTCAATTGATAGTCCACGTTTTCGCCATTTTTCTAAGTCTTTCTTCAGCATTTCTCCTCTGTCTACTACCTTTGCCAGCTCAAGGATTTGCCTGTCAGTGAGTTTCTTTGTTGTGCTGAGTTGCTTCTCGGCTCTCTCTGCATCTTTAAGTATCTCTCTGAAACGCATCAGTTTCAGTAAGTCTCTTGTGAAGTTTCCGTCCTCTAAAATTCTCCTAACATTTGACATCAAGCCTTCATTACCCGGAGCCATGAGTGTCGCAAATTCTTCAACTTTCACGATGTCGTTTCTTACAAGCACTGAAGGCTTGATTGTGCCCTCTGTTGTGACTGAACTTGCTAATGCTGCATCACTAGCCGCATCAAGAGACACAATTGAAAAACCATTTATTTGCTTCTGTTCTCCATCAAAATATGGTTTAGGTATAGCCTTTGTACTGTCAATCCAACGTAGAAAATGCCCTCTACCCATGCCCTTTGGCTGATAAAGTCCTAGATGTGAATAAAGTCTGGTGCCGTCTTTTGCTCTTCTGAGACATTGACCAGCCAAAACAAGGGCCAATGCTCTGGCACAGCGTCTATGCCATTCATCGTTGTTATTCTCAGTGTATGCTATTTGTTCCATTGCCTGTAAGAGTTCACCCCTTTCAAGGATTGCTAGAGCCTCATTTCTTTTTGATGGTATCATCCAACTCATGAAAAATCACCCGAAGAACTAAATATTTTTAAAGTGGTGACAGGGCTCAACTATCACTCGCCTCCTCTGGGCTTGATGGCTGAGAGTCTGTCGAGCTCCGAACTCTAGGCAGGGAAGGGTGTCGGCCCTTCCTCTTTTTTCTTTTTCTCTTGATAAGTTTGATGATCTTTTCAGCATCTTGTTTTGTGGGGCTGATGATAACAAAAGAGTTGCCGAGAAGCCAGACCTCCTTTTCAGGAAAGTTCTTCAGAAATCGCTTTGGTATAAGCACGGACTTACTCAGACCATCAGTTCCAGTAGGTACTAACTTCTTCTTTAGTATTTCAAATTCTTCAGTCATTTTCTCACTTACGTAAACTTACGTAATATCTGTATTTAACTGTTGTGTATAAAAAAATTTAGTCGAATTGTTTCTAGTATATCTCTGAATCGTTTTGATAGATGGACAGAGATTATCTAACAAATTTGTTAGATAAGTCTAGTCCCGGTCAGAGAAGCCAAGAGGATGGACAGACAGGTGCTAACAAATTTGTTAGCACCTAGCCATAAGGGTGAGAAAGGTCAAGATTCAGGTGGTTCCTCTGAGCTTGCTCGTCGGCTTGGTTTAGCTCAGAGTTTCGTTTGGGGTTACGTTGCCTAGTAAATTTACTAGGCGAAGACATCCTAGAAACATTGAACCCGCCCATCCAGAAACATGATGGTTCTTGTGTGGTTTGGAATGCCTGTGTTGCCAATAGACAGTCCTATTCGCTTCTGATCCCATGTCAAGGAGACTTCGAACTGCTTGTCGAGGTACATGGGCTTCTCTTTAGAACCCATTACGGGAATGTCAATTTGTTCTATCGTATGTCTATCAAATCTGACCCGAATGAATCGAAAATGATCTCTTGTTCTGTCAAAGCGAATCCTAGTATGTAAGCCCACCGGAACATCAATAATGACTGTTTGGTTTCCCTCAAAGAGGTTTGTTGCTGCTTGTCGGCTAACCTTGAAATCAATTGTCGCAGAGTCTTCATCAATCGTTCTGAAATCGACTCCACCATGAACTGGACAGAAAGGTGTAAAGTCCCTCCGCTTCAACTGTTCGGCATCAAAGGTATATGGAGACACTGGCATACGCATTTCTCTCGCCTCTTTCGTACTTACACCAGTCCTCTATTTCTTAAACTTAATTGAATGGGGACACAATAAAGGCTTTGACTCAGACGGACTTTTCTGAGTCGTGTTGACGTTTCTTGGTTTTCTGATACGTCTTTGACAGGCAATCTAGGAGTTCAACGTCTGCCTTGATTTGTGGAAGATGCCTTCGAGTCAGTAACGCTAGCTGCCTGATGTCAACGGTTTTTTACTTGTATCTACCACAAACTGATGACCTAACCTATGGTTCAATGGGTCTACCAGAAGTATGACTAAGCCAATCAGAACTTGTTTCGAATATCTCTGGCGAGATGCCTCAGTTTATCAGAAGTCACAAAAGAGTTGAAAATGCAGGACATACGTATCCTAACAACAAGGAACGAGTCGCCACCGCGAAAGTACCGCAGAAACCTGCGAAAGGCAGGGAACCTTAGACCAGTTATGCTTCTCCATTCCATTCTCTTAGAAGCCTTTGCAGAAATTGTTCTACAAACCTGTGTCGTTCTTCAGCGATCTGTTTCGCAGTAGCTGTATTGATTGTGTCTTTCACTTTCAGAATCTTTTCGTATATGTGGTTGACTGAGCTGAGCGATTTGCCGTCGTACCTGTCCTTTGGCTGACTGGATGGTTCGTGTATGGGTATGTTGCCCCAACCGCCTCGTGTAAACACCCTCGCTACTCCAATCGCGCCTATAATGTCCAACCTATCCGCATCCTGTAGTATTTTCGCTTCCAGACCTTGAGCTTCCAAGCCTTTCCTGAATCTGTGCGCCTCGATACAATCAATCACCTTGGGCACCTTTTCTTTGGGAAAACCTACCTCTTCGAGTATCCCCTTTGCCATCCTTGCACCTTCCATGGCATGGTCCGCGATCTCACCTTCGTCCTCCATGGCTCTCGCGATATCGTGAAGCAATGCCGCCGCCTTGACTACGTCCAAGTCGGCCTTCTCTCCTCTGGCCAGTCGCAGAGCCAAATTGTAGACTCTGTCCACATGAGATTGGTCGTGGTGCGAAAGCCTATGGAATTCTCTGCTTCTGTCCTTGATTCTCGCAAAGACGGATTCATCAAGCATGCATATCACCCTGTTCTTGGCTATTCTGTGCAATCGCATC